>TARA_R110002051_G_scaffold186206_1_pt1 | contig 14389 bp, 12 predicted proteins | sample TARA_R110002051 | Tara Oceans TARA_R110002051 (sample SAMEA4397023) | marine metagenome | biome: Polar Biome; feature: [MES] marine water layer (ENVO:01000295) within the mesopelagic zone...; material: water (ENVO:00002006), including particulate matter (ENVO:01000060) such...
AGGTAGAAAAATACTTTTTGTAGCTACCAAAAAACAAGCAAAAGACATCGTTGCTGAAAAAGCTGCAAATGTAAACATGCCATACATTACAGAAAGATGGCCAGGTGGTATGTTAACAAACTTCGTTACAATCCGTAAAGCTGTTAAGAAAATGGCTTCTATTGATCGTATGAAGAAAGATGGTACTTTCCTTACACTATCTAAAAAAGAAAGATTGCAAGTAGACCGTTTACGTGCAAAATTAGAAAAGAACTTAGGCTCTATTTCTGAAATGACACGTTTACCAGGTGCATTGTTCATTGTTGATACAATGAGAGAGCACATTGCTGTTAAGGAGGCACAAAAATTAAACATTCCTATTTTCGCAATGGTAGATACCAACTGTGATCCTAGAGATGTAGATTATCTTATTCCTTCTAATGATGATGCGTCAAAATCAATTGACATTATTATGACAGAAGTTACACATGCTATTGCTGAAGGTCTTGCTGAACGTAAGAACGAAAAAGGTGACTCTGAAGGTAAATCTGAGAAAAAAGACAAGGTTAAGAAAAAAGATGCTGAGAAGTCAGCAGCAAAATCAGAAGCAAAACAAGTAGTAAAAGCTGCTAAAAAAGTTGAAGCTGACGATTTAACCAAAGTAGAAGGCATTGGCCCAAAAGCTGCTGAAGCACTAGTTGCTGCAGGGATAGCTACTTATGCCGATTTATCTAAAGGTGATGCTGAGAAAATCAAAGAGATTTTAAATGACGCAAGCTCTAGAATGGCACACTTAGATCCTACATCATGGCCAAAACAAGCTAAAATGGCTGCTGAAGGCAAATGGGATGAGCTTAAAGAATGGCAAGACAACGCTAAAGGTGGTGTAGAATAAGTATTTTACATTATTTTATAAAAATAAATTAAGAATAACACCTTAAAAAGGGTACACTAAAAGTAAAAGAAATGGCAAAGATTACAGCCGCAGAAGTTAATAGATTAAGAAAAACGACTGGAGCAGGAATGATGGATTGCAAAACAGCTTTAGTTGAAGCTGATGGTGATTTTGAAACTGCAATTGAAATTTTACGCAAGAAAGGTCAAAAAGTTGCAGCAAAAAGAGCAGATAGAGATTCATCTGAAGGTGCTGCTATCGCTAAAGTAAATGATGCCAATACAAGTGGCGTTATTATTTCACTTAATTGCGAAACTGATTTCGTAGCTAAAAATGATTCTTTCATTACATTAGCAACAGAATTAGCTGATTTAGCAATTAATTTTGACTCTAAAGATGCCTTTTTAGCATCTAATTACAAAGGTATGACTGTTCAAGAAAAACTTATTGAGCAAACTGGCGTTATTGGTGAGAAAATTGAAATTGGAGGATTTGAGACATTAAGTGCACCATTTGTAGGTTCATATATTCACGCAGGAAATAAAATTGCTGTATTAACAGGTCTTTCAGCTGCTGTTGCAGGTGCTGACGAAGTAGCTAAAGATGTTTCTATGCAAGCTGCAGCAATGAACCCAGTTGCATTAAATGAAGATGGTGTTGATCAGTCTGTAATAGACAAAGAAATTGAAATTGCAAAAGATCAATTACGTCAAGAAGGGAAGCCAGAAGAAATGCTAGAAAATATCGCAAAAGGTAAACTAAAGCGTTTCTTTAAAGACAACACACTGGTTAATCAAGATTTTATAAAAGACAGTAAACAAAGTGTTTCTCAATATGTAAAGTCCTTAGATTCTAAATTAGAAGTAACAGGATTTAAAAGAGTTGCATTAGGTTAATTATAATACAACTAACTCAATAAAAAACCGTCTTACTGTAAAAAGTAGACGGTTTTTTTATTTTTACTAATTGTCTCTATATAAATTAGCCTTTTAGCCATGCATTTCTTAGTGTAATTTTAGCATCTTCATTATTTTTACCAGGTACAATTTTCTTAACCATCTTTACAGGCTTACCAACATTTCCTTTTACCGATACCAACTCACCATTACGTTCTACCGTTATACTAATTTCCGTATTAGGCAACCAACTAAAACTCTCACGGATAATAGGCCGTATAACATCTATTGTAATATCATTGCCATTAATAGCCTTAAATATGTCACCCCCCTGTAATTTTAAATCAGTAAAAAAAGAGTTTAAGTCTATTCCCTCTCTAATATATACTGCTTCCTCATTCCCCTCATCAACATCTATATATGGAATTTGACCATCAAAGAAATACCCAGTAGACTCTTCTACATCGGTAATAATCAAACCCATTTTTTCCAAAAACAAAGCATAATCAATTGGCATGTCACCAATTACATGTTTTTTAAAAAACTCGTCTACCTCTGGGTATGTTATGGAAACTATTTCATCAATCAGCACATCATCTTCAAATGGCACATCTGTACCATACTTTTTAGAAAGTTCTTTCATAAGCCATAACATGCTTTTTTGCCCTTTACTTTTTTCTCGTAAGATTATATCTAAAGCCATATTTATAAGAGCTCCCTTTTCATAAACATTACCATAGTTCTTTTCATATTCGTCATCCAAAATATTTTCACTCATTACTGTAAAAGACATATTATCATCATAGTACTTTGCATTAGACATTTTATCAAGTAAACGAACATAAAATTCTTCTTCAGTTATTAAACCTTGCTGTATTTGAAACAGATTAGCAAAATATTCTGTTGTACCCTCATACATCCATAAATGTTTAGACATTTTAGGGTCATTGAAGTTGAAAAACTGAATCTCTTTAGAATGCACTGACAATGGAGTTACAATATGAAAAAATTCATGAGAAACAACATCAACCATTGCCTGCTCCAAACGATCTTTTGGCATGGACTCTGGCAAAACTACAACGGTAGAAGTATGATGCTCCAATGCACCAAAACCTTCTGCATCAGAAATGTTTGCATCTGACAAATACAATAAAATAGCATATTCTTGAGTACTGTTAACATCTCCTAGAAAATTTTTTTGAGCCCTCATCATAGTCATCATTTTCTCCTTTAAATCAGAAGCCTTATATATTCCATTCGGAGAGAATAAGCTAAGAATAACCGTAATCCCATTAATTTCAAAAGTTTCTGTATTTGGCTTGGCATACATTATAGGATTATCAATTACCTCAAAATAACGTTGAGCAGTGAAACCATCCCATAACCCATCTGGCTTTCTATCCTTTTCTAACCCCAGCGTCGTTGTCGCAACTAAATCTACCGGCTTATTCACTAAAATGGTATAAGGTACTTCTTCATATGAATCAAAATACCCTACAAAACCATGTAGGTTAAGCATAAAGTTTTTTCCTTTTGAAATATTTGTTCCTGCAGGTGAAAAAACCGCATCAACCACCTCATTCTCCGAGTCGTACGTATCATTAACCCAATAGTAAACTTTATCTAATTGAGTCGCATTTGAAATGTTCCACGTGTTTTCATCCAACTTGGTTACAATTAATTTATTTCCTTGATAATCCAAAGCTTCGAAATCTTGAATATATTGGCCATAATTATCAGTACTATAAGTCCCGGGGACAGTTTTAGGAATTCTAAATACAACTGTTTCTGAACTAAAAGCACCAGGATCTATTTGAACTTGAACTTTATCCTCTAAAATATTTACCAAATCAATTGTAGTAATAATTGGGCTTACATTTATAGACAATAAAGGTTTACCAGCTCCACAAGCATAACATAGTACGGCAAGTACAAAGATTGTTGTAATTTTTTTCATGCTAATCAACTAATTTTCTTGTTAATTATAATAATCCAAAGATAAATATACAAGTATATACGACTAAGAAAGAATTATACTTTGCTATCATAAAATATTGACTACACCCATCAAATATTTTCATTATTTTTGATGCCAAATAAAAAATAAAGATGCACTACAAAAGAATTCTTCTAAAATTAAGTGGCGAAGCCTTAATGGGCGAAAAGCAATATGGCATTGACTCTAACAGACTTAATGAATATGCAGAAGAGATTAAAGAAGTTGTAGACAAAGGTATTGAAGTTGCAATTGTCATTGGTGGTGGTAATATATTTCGCGGATTAGCAGGTGCTGCGACGGGTATGGACAGAGTTCAAGGCGACCATATGGGTATGCTGGCAACAGTAATTAATGGTCTTGCTTTACAAAGTGCATTAGAAATGACTGGAGTACAAACAAGATTACAATCTGCAATTAAAATCAATGAAGTAGCTGAACCCTTTATAAGAAGACGCGCCATGAGGCATTTAGAAAAAGGAAGAGTCGTAATTTTCGGTGGTGGTACAGGTAACCCATACTTTACGACAGATTCTGCAGCAGTATTAAGGGCAATTGAAATCGAAGCCGATGTAATTCTTAAAGGAACACGAGTTGATGGTATATACACTGCTGACCCTGAAAAAGACAAAAATGCCACCAAATTTGACTCTATTTCTTTTCAAGAAGTATTAACCAAAGGACTTAAGGTTATGGATACAACGGCCTTCACATTAAGTCAAGAAAATGAACTACCTATTGTAGTTTTTGATATGAACAAAAAAGGAAACTTACTTAAAATTGTTGATGGCCAAACTATTGGTACCACTGTCAATATTTAATTTTTGGTATAGTTTATGGTTTGAGAAAGTAATATTATTGTTTTATGAACGAAGAAGTACAATTTGTTTTAGACTCGACAAAAGAAGGAATGGATGCTGCCATAGCACATTTAGAGCGTGAATTTTTAAAAATCAGAGCAGGTAAAGCTAGTCCTGCAATGTTATCCTCGGTCTTGGTTGATTATTATGGCTCACAAACTCCATTATCGCAAGTAGCAAATATTAACACGCCTGATGGTAGAACAATCTCTGTTCAGCCATGGGAAAAAGGTATGTTACAAGAAATTGAGAAAGCCATAATGAATGCCAATTTAGGCTTTAATCCAATGAATAATGGGGATTTAATTATTATTAATGTCCCTCCACTTACTGAAGAGAGAAGAATACAACTAACCAAACAAGCAAAAGCCGAAGCAGAACATGCAAAAGTAGGTGTACGTAGTGCAAGACAAGATGCAAATAAAGAAATAAAAGACCTTGATATTTCTGAAGATTTACAAAAAAACGCTACTGCCGATATTCAAGATTTAACCGATGGCTTTACCAAAAAAATTGATGACTTCTTATCTAAAAAAGAAGCCGAAATCATGAAAGTTTAATTGCTTATTATTGATATTAAAAACAAAGCTACCCTAAAAAGGTAGCTTTGTTTAATTTATACTAATTTTAAAGTTTCAGCTTAGGTACAATTGCGCCTATTAGTTACCTTTGCCACCTGCAAAAACAGTTATGGTAGCTAAACTTACAAAAGGATTTTGGCCAAAAACGGCTAACATTATTCTTCGAAATAGAATCCTGATCATTTTATTAATAACCGGCTTTACAATATTTATGGGTTGGCAATGGCAATATATGCGATTCTCCAGCTCACAAACTAACCTTTTACCAGATGACCACCCGGTAAACATAGAATATCAAAATTTTCTTAGCAAGTTTGGCGAAGAAGGCAACGCTGTAGTTTTTGCAATACGAGACACCGCTCTTTTTAATCCGGTTAATTTTAATAGATGGAATAAATTAAGTAAACAATTAGCAGCTTTTCCAGAAGTTGAATTTGTGCTTTCTACTGATAATCTGCAAGAACTAATAAAGGATAACGAGAAACAAGAGTTTAAAATGCGGCCGTTAATTACGGGCGAGTTGAATTCACAAAAAGAAATTGACAGCATAACCAGTCATTTATTCAACGACCTACCATTTTACGAAAACTTACTTTACAATAAAGAAAGTAAAACTATAAGAACCATAGTAAATTTAGACAAAGATATTGTCAATACTTCAGTGCGAAAAGACTTTATCCTTCAAGACTTAAATTCACTAGTTTCAAATTTTGAAAAAGAAACCAATTTAGATGTTCATATATCAGGCATGCCTTATGTGAGAACTATGAACTCTCAAAATATAATTGACGAAATTGGCAAGTTTATATTAGCTGCACTTGGTGTTACCTCATTAATATTTTTCTTTTTCTTTAGAAGTATAAGGGCTACCGTAATTTCTATGTGCGTAGTAATTATAGGTGTAATGTGGGCTTTTGGGTTCTTGGGATTATTGCAATACGAAATAACAGTCCTTACCGCATTGATTCCTCCATTAATTATTGTCATTGGTATACCAAACTGCATATTTTTAATTAATAAATACCAGCAAGAAGTCAAAAAACATGGTAATCAGGCATTATCGTTACAACGGGTTATTTCCAAAATTGGAAATGCTACATTAATGACCAATATTACTACAGCTTCTGGTTTTGCTACCTTTATTATTACCGATAGTAAATTATTAAAAGAATTTGGTATTGTCGCCTCTATTAATATCATCGGCATATTTGTTCTGTCACTACTTATTATCCCTATTGTTTATAGTTTTATGCCTTTGCCAAAAACAAAGCACTTAAAACATTTAAATAAAAAATGGATAGATGCTTTTGTAAGTTGGATGGAGCGTATAGTTAGACATAGAAGAATAAGTGTTTACATAGTCTCCATATCCTTGTTAGTTATCAGCATTATAGGTATTTATCAAATTAGAATATCTGGAAGTCCAATAGAGGACATGCCAAAGAATGCCGAATTTTTCCATGACATTAGATTCTTTGAAAAGGAATTTAAAGGCATTATGCCCGTTGAAATTGTTGTAGATACTAAAAGCCCTAAAGGAGTTTTAAAACCGGCTACTCTTAAACGCATGAATCAACTAGGTGAAGTTATTGAAGAAATCCCCGAGCTTTCTTCACCGGTTTCTGTTGTAAATTTAGTGAAGTATTCCAAACAAGCCTTTTATAACGGCATACCCAAGTACTATCAGTTGCCCACGAGTCAAGAGAATACTTTTATTATGGATGTAGCTAGAAAATCTTCTAATGATAGTAATCTTTTAAAAACATTTGTAGATAGCACCGGCCAAACAGCTCGTATAACAACTTTCATGCAAGATGTAAATACTAGTCGCATGGAACAAATTGAAGAGCGTTTACAAGAACATATTACTAAAATATTTCCTTCTGAACGCTATAATGTATACATGACAGGCAGCGCATTACTTTTTTTAAAGGGAACCAAATATCTAGTAAAAAATCTAATTATGTCTTTGGCACTGGCAATCGGCTTAATTGCACTTTTTATGGCATATCTTTTTCGTTCATTTAGAATGATTGTCATTTCGTTGATTCCGAATTTACTACCATTAGTAATTACTGCAGGAATTATGGGATTTGTTGGTGTACCCATAAAACCATCTACTATTTTAGTTTTTAGTATTGCTTTTGGCATATCAGTAGATGACACCATACATTTTCTGGCCAAATATAGACAAGAGCTAACAGCCAATAATTGGCGAATAGAAAAATCCGTTTATAATGCTTTACGCGAAACAGGGGTAAGTATGTTTTACACCTCTATCGTATTGTTTTTTGGATTTTCGGTATTTGTGATATCTAACTTCGGAGGTACTGTGGCATTAGGCTCATTGGTTTCTGCCACTTTACTATTAGCCATGTTAGCAAACCTTATTCTTCTACCTTCGTTACTACTATCCTTAGAAAAAAGTATTGCCAATAAACAAACACTTAAAAAGCCACAAATAGATATTCTACCTCAAGATGAAAACAACAACTAGTTAAAATTGGTTTTAACCTTACTATATATCACTTTTTAAGCATTTTATTTTTTAACAAAATCCTATCTTTGGGGTTTTAATTTTCAATATAACATCATGCGTTTAGCTACTATAAAAGAACTATTATCAAGTAAAAACTTACTTCAAGAAATAACTATTAAGGGTTGGGTAAGAACCTTTAGAAGCAATAGGTTTATTGCCTTAAATGATGGCTCCACACTAAACACCATTCAATGTGTTGTAGATTTTGAAAATTTTGATGAAGATTTATTAAAAAAAGTTAATACTGGAGCTGCCTTAAAGGTAACAGGTACATTAGTTGAAAGTCAAGGCAGAGGACAATCTGTTGAAATTCAAGTTACCGCCTTAGAGGTTTTAGGCGCTGCAGACCCAGAAGAATACCCAATTCAACCTAAAAAACACTCTTTAGAATTTCTAAGGGAAAAAGCTCACCTAAGAATACGCACTAATACATTTGCCGCAATTATGCGTGTTAGGTCTACCCTATCATTTGCTATCCACAATTATTTTAGAGAAAACGGATTTAACTACTTTCATGCACCGATTATTACCGGATCAGATGCTGAAGGAGCAGGCGAAATGTTTAGAGTTACTACACTTGATGAAAAAAACCCACCTCTTAACAAAGATGGTTCCGTTGATTATAAAGAAGATTTCTTCGGCAAAGAAACCAACCTAACGGTATCTGGTCAATTAGAAGCGGAGGCATATGCCATGGCATTAGGAAAAGTATATACATTTGGACCTACATTTAGAGCCGAAAATTCAAATACATCAAGGCATTTAGCTGAATTTTGGATGATAGAACCAGAAATGGCCTTTTTTGATTTAGATGCAAACATGGATTTAGCTGAAGATTTCATTAAAAATGTTATCTCATATACGCTAACCCATTGTCAAGAAGACTTAGCGTTTTTAGAAAACAGATTACTGGACGAGGAAAAAAGCAAACCACAGGCACAACGTAGTGATATGCCTTTAATTGAAAAATTAAAATTTGTAGTTGATAACAATTTTAAAAGGGTAAGCTATACCGAAGCCATAGAAATTCTTAAAAATTGTAAACCAAATAAAAAGAAACAATTTCAATACCCAATTGAAGAATGGGGTACAGATTTGCAAAGTGAACACGAACGCTACCTAGTAGAAAAACATTTTAACTGCCCTGTCATATTATTTGATTATCCCGCTAAAATTAAGGCATTCTACATGCGTTTAAATGAAGATGGCAAAACAGTTAGGGCAATGGACATCTTATTTCCAGGTATTGGTGAAATAGTCGGTGGCTCACAAAGAGAAGAGCGCTTAGATGTACTTAAAGAGAAAATAAAAGAATTAGGTATTGATGAGAAAGAACTATGGTGGTATCTAGATTTAAGAAAATTTGGCACCGCAGAACATAGCGGATTTGGACTAGGTTTTGAACGATTAGTACTTTTTGCTACAGGTATGGGCAATATTAGAGATGTAATACCATTTCCAAGAACACCACAGAATGCAGAATTCTAAACGGATTTAGTTACTTTTACAAGTATAGAAAAAAGTAATGCTGAAACAACACCTACAATTTAAACTTTCACAAAAACTATCGCCTCAGCAAATTCAATTGATGAAGCTGATTCAATTGCCTACACAGGCATTTGAGCAACGTTTAAAGCAAGAATTAGAGGAAAATCCAGCTCTAGAAACTGGGAAAGAAGACTTAGAATCTTCTAGTGATGAGTTTGATGATATCTATGAAGATAGTTCTGACAATGAAACTATCAATACAGAAGACATAAATATTGATGATTATCTAAGTGATGATGAGATTCCAGATTATAGAACCAAAGCTAATAATTACAGTGCAGATGACGAAGAAAAGAGCGTACCATATGCTGCCGGCATTTCATTTAATCAACATTTAATTAATCAACTTAACACCGTTTATCTAAGTGATGATGAATGGACAATTGCAGAATTCCTTGTAGGAAGCGTAGATGAGAGTGGATATATTAGAAGGCCTATAGTCGACATTATGGACGATTTAGCTTTTACGCAAAATGTATATACCGATGAACAAACAATCACAAAAATACTTTCTATTGTACAAGAATTAGATCCGCCAGGTGTTGGTGCTCGTTCATTAGAAGAATGTTTAATAATTCAGTTAGAACGTAAAGACATAACACCAAGTATTGAGTTAGCAACTTCAATTCTTAAAAAATCGTTTGAGCACTTCACAAAAAAGCATTATAAAAAATTAATTCAAAAACATAACATTACCGAGGCTGAATTAAAACAAGCCATTAGTGAAATTGAAAGATTAAATCCAAAACCAGGAGGGTCGTATTCTGGAAATAATAGAATAGTTGAGCACGTTGTACCTGATTTTGCCATCAGAATTACCGAAGGAGAATTAGAGTTAACACTTAATGGCAGAAACGCTCCTGAACTGCATGTATCAAGAGAATATAGCAACATGCTTAAAGGCTATAAAGAAGCCAAAGACAAGTCGAAATCCCAAAAAGACACGGTAATGTTCATTAAGCAGAAATTAGATGCTGCTAAGTGGTTTATTGATGCAATTAGACAAAGACAACAGACATTGTTTATAACAATGAATTCCATTATGCATTATCAAAAAGAGTATTTTTTAACGGGTGACGAACGTAATCTTCGCCCTATGATATTAAAAGATATTGCTGATGAAATTGGAATGGACGTCTCAACGGTCTCAAGAGTTGCAAATAGCAAATATGTTGACACACCTTATGGCACAAAATTGATAAAGGAATATTTTTCTGAATCAATGAAAAATGAACAGGGTGAGGATGTTTCTACCAAAGAAATTAAAAAAATCCTCGAGACCGTTATTCTAAATGAGGTTAAAAAGAAACCGCTAACAGATGATAAGCTTGCCTCAATATTAAAAGAAAAAGGATATCCCATAGCACGACGCACTGTTGCTAAATATAGAGAACAACTTAATATACCGGTTGCTAGAATGAGAAAAGAAATCTAATGAAGGTCTTTTCAAATTTTATCTCATATCTACTTCACCCACTTTTTATTCCAATTGCTGGCACCATTGCCTATTTTCTTATAACACCAAAATACACTCCCTTAGAAGTACAAAGCGCTAGTATTTTACCCATTTTTATATTAACAGTGATAATACCAATTGTGACTTTTTTTATACTCAAGAACATAGGATTGGTAAACTCTGTCATATTAGACACAGTAGCTGAGCGCAAATACCCCTTATATATACAAGCGGCTATTCTTTTATTAATTCTTTATAAGGTTATACCTAATAACTATGTTAGCGAATTGTATTTTTTCTTTACAGGATTATTAGGAGCAACATTTGCTTGTATACTTCTATTATTATTTAATTTTAAAACAAGTATACATGCCATTGGAGTTGGCAGCTTACTAATGTATCTAATTAACCTTAGTATTCATTTCGAAATAAATCTAATAATTGCAATAAGTATTTTCATTTTTTTTACTGGTGCCATTTTTACAGCACGACTTTATCTGCAAGCGCACACTAGAATTGAAATCATTATAGGCCTATTTATTGGTATATTATCACAGTTATTAACTGTAAAATTCTGGTTATAAAATATAAAAAATAAGACCTATACGAAGTGGTTTATACTGAAGAATTTCACCATTAACTGAGGCACTCCCATCAAAAAGATTGGTGAGGGCATAATAAGCGTGTAGATTAAACGTATTGTACCCAAAACTTAATGTTAATCCATATTGAAATTTTGAAAGGTCAGAATTATAAAAACCGTCACTTGTTGCATCAGAAACAAACTTAGATCTGGCACCAGCTATATAGGCAGCTTTTACACCCGTGTATATTCTCCAAAACTTATACTCTTCGGAAGTTGAATTACGCCATCTTAATTCTAAAGGAAATTCTATAAGGTGTGTTTCTAGCTTACTTCGTGTTATATTATCTTCAATACTATAAACAATTGTATCTTCAGATAAATTTGCCACCAAATTAGAATAATAACTATTTAAAGCTATCCCAGCTCCAATACCAATAGCATAAGTCCCCGATCGGTTTACGGGAATATCTTTAATTATTCCTGCACTTAGACCATATGACAAATTACGTTGATTAGAACCATCAGGTTGGTTTAATAAAAAATTATATGACACCCCTAAATAAAACTGATCTTCATAATAACGTTCGTTATTTGAACTGTCATTAAAACTTTGACCAAATGATGAAAACCCTATAAACAAGAATAAAATTACTAAACGCATAGGTAAAGTTAATGAAATAAAAAACGCTTCAAATAAATTTGAAGCGCTTTGAAAAATTGTGTACTACTAACTAACTATTGTAGATTATTAAAAGCATCACCTTCATAGGTAGTATAGTTTACCTTTAAAGCATTTACTTTTCTTAACTCTTGTTTAATATCGGATATTAATCCCATACTTGCATTCTTATCAACTTTGAGAGCTGTGGTCAATACATTTTGAAGTTCTTGAGGCTTTTTAGCTCTCTCCATCAAAATATAATCACCCACTTCTGTTGTACTAGCAAATTTGTCGTTTAGTTGAATTTTTGGTTCAGTTCCAAAAGTCTTTTCATATTCTCTTGTTGGTTTTCCAACATAAATATAAATTACACGATCTTTCTTCTCCAATTTCTTAACTTCACTAGCATTTGGAAGCACGTTTTCAACTTTCAAGGAACTATCCTTCATAACGGTAACCGTCATAAAGAAAAACAAAAGCATAAATACAATGTCAGGTAGCGACGCTGTTGATACCGCTGGTACCTCTCCATCTTTTTTCTTTGCAAATTTTGACATAGTGTTACTTTTAATTTATTAATTATTCGCTTGAAGTTTCAGCTTCAGATAATTTCTGTGGAAACAAACCTTGTATTCTTGTCACCTTTTCTTTCAATTCTTCTTTAACAGAATCGTCAGTTTCAGGATTCAAATATTCCGCTTCCATTGCAACATAATCTTTTCCAAATAAACGCTTAGATTCCCTATTTCTAAGGTCATTATAAGCTCCTACCAATTCATTTTGAACTGTTATGTAAGTACTATACTTAGTTTCACGATCATTTTTCAAAGAGATAATTGCTTTCGACGGATTATCCGAAGATTCAGCAATTCGTTTTCCTTTACAGTAGCTACAGTAATCTGGACTACCTTGTGCTGCTCCACCATTATCTAAAAAGGCCATTGCCTTTTCACGTAACTTATTTATTGGAAGAATCTCATCTTCTACTAACAATTGCCCATTACGGTTAATATTAACCGTAAAAATGTTCTTTTGTTTAATAACTGGTGGTTCCTCTGTAGGCGGTTCCATTGGCGGTAACATACGATCCAATCCTGCATCTGTTTCAATAGTAGTTGTTACTAGGAAAAAGATAAGTAATAGGAAAGCTATGTCTGCCATTGAACCTGCACTAACTTCTGGTGCTCCTGCTCTTCTAGCCATAGTTTCTTAATTTTATTATTTACTAAACATATTTTTAACAGCAGGTATCAATAAAGATGCAACAGCTATAATAGTAAGGATAAAAAATACATTTAATCCCATTCCAATCTTTTTAACTGTGCTTTCATCAGTCATAGAAGCAAACTCCGGATCAACATCCGTTCCACTAGCTAAAACATATGAAACCCCAACTACCAATAAAAATCCTCCTATAACAAATAACGTCTTTTTAAGCCCCTGTGGATTTGAAAACAAATTTTTCAAGGTAAAAATCAAACTTGCTACAACCGCTATTCCTAACAAAAGGTAGGTTATAATAAACATGAAATTCATTGGTCCGCTTTGAGCAGCTTCAGCTGCCGGCATATCTGAACTTGGTAATAAATACCATAGTATAGCACTTAATACACCTATAGCAATTAATGCTATTTTAATAATCTTTTGCATAATTTTTAGGTATTAAAAGTGATATTTATTTTTTGTGATCTACCAACATATCTATTAAGGAAATAGAAGAATCTTCCATATCATTAACAATGCTATCAATTTTAGCTATAATATAGTTATAGAAAATTTGAAGTATAATTGCCGTAATAAGACCAAATACAGTTGTTAATAATGCAACTTGAATATCACCTGCAATAAGAGATGCACTTAAGTTACCTACAGCTGCAATTTTCTGGAAGGCTTGAATCATACCAATTACAGTACCCATGAAACCAAGCATTGGCGCAATAGCGATAAATAAAGACAACCAAGAAACATTTTTCTCTAATTGACCCATTTGAACTCCTCCATAAGCCACAACAGCTTTTTCTGCAGACTCAACACTTTCACCAGCTCTATCCAAACCTTGATAGTATATTGAAGCTACAGGTCCTTTTGTATTTCTACAAACTTCCTTAGCTGCCTCAACACCACCTGAAGCTAACGCATCTTCTACTTGTTGTCTTAATTTCGCAGAATTTGTACTTGCCATATTCAAATAGATAATTCTTTCAATAGCAACGGCCAAACCAAGGATCAAGCATAAAAGAACGATACCCATAAAACCGGCACCACCAGTAATAAACATTTCTTTTAAAACTTGGGTAAATCCTTTTTCTGCCTCAGGAGCTCCATCTTGTACTAACAAGGCTACTGTTGCTACTTTTGCACTTACAATATTTGTACCTGCTACAAATGCCCC
>TARA_R110002051_G_scaffold96675_1_pt1 | contig 14388 bp, 14 predicted proteins | sample TARA_R110002051 | Tara Oceans TARA_R110002051 (sample SAMEA4397023) | marine metagenome | biome: Polar Biome; feature: [MES] marine water layer (ENVO:01000295) within the mesopelagic zone...; material: water (ENVO:00002006), including particulate matter (ENVO:01000060) such as......
CCAACTTAATTGACGCGGATAGGACAAGCTAGTTGACGCCTAACAGAATATATATCATCCCCTTATCTGCACTGATTTTTTTGCTATTACCAGCCTCAAAAAGCTACTTTAGACCTAAACACGAAAGTTGCGTATAACAAACCTCTAAATTCAGATTCACCAAGGCTGTCATGCCATTTGCTGAGCAAATCGCCCGCCAGCACTCGGTTCACTTATTAGCAGGGCGTTGAACTAAGCCTCTGCGCGGATCGAAATGCTGACTCAATAGAGTGTATTAACCTCATTGAATCAGTTAGACTTAAAAAAATGTGATGGAACACTATAATGACAAGGGAATTGCAATTGAACACCTACAAATCAAGCCTCATAATCAATTCAAAATTGATCTACAGCCGAGAGCTGGCATCAAAAAAAGCAGATCCCTATAGCATGAAGTGTACCAATTAACCTGGACTCGGTATCGGCCAAGTCCAACAAGCTGTTTGTGCCATGCAAACAGCGCAACGCACAAATACTAAAACGTTATTTTTCGACATATTTACAGTCACTTCAAGGATGAGGAGTTCAAAATTAAATTCAAAAATAAACTCAATCGAACACAGTTAATTTCTGTAACTTTATGCTTAGGTACTTCATTAGGCATGTCTATATTCGTTGGGAGTTCATCGCCTTTCATAGGATTAATGTTGGGTATAATTACCGTTGGCGTTTACCTCATGATTCTCTCTGGCAAGTGGAGTGAAAAAAATACATAACAATGCATTGCAAAGGACGAAAAACAGCTAGCCGTTGCTCGTGCCTTGCTATTTTGGACATCAATTTTTAGCCTCTGAATGCGGCCTTGAAGTTGTAGAATTTATCTTCTTTAAAAAAACAGCCTTTTTTTACAGGTTCCAAATGCATTCCCTAGTGACTTAAAAGCGCTTAGGATTGAATTAAGGAGCTCGTTTTTAGTTAAATTTGGCTTTTAGAGTTATTCTACAGTTTCGTTAGCTGTTTCTGTATTTCGCATAGGTAAGTGATGGAAAATATTATTCCAGAAATGGAGAAAGGAGAGTTACATGTTCATCTTAATGGACTCGTCAGTTCGGAACTTGTAAAAAAGTTACTTGATAATAATATCATTGATATGCCACAAGGCTTTGATCTTGACAAGGACCTCAATGTTATAAAACCAGCTAAGTGCCTATCTTCATACCTCAAACCTTGGGATCTGTTAAGACTTATTCCTAAAAGTCGAGCTGATTTAACACTCATTGTATTTGATGCGTTTGAAAATCTAAGGAAATCAAATGTCACATTTGTCGAGCTACGGAATAGTGTTCTATACATTGCCTTGCTTAATAAAGTTAATGTAGACGTGGCAATGGCTTGGTTATTAGAGGATATATCGAGAGCATCTGAATATTACAATATCAAGGCAGGTCTAATTCTTACTGTTACCAGAGGGGATTACTCACTAGAACAACTTCGGGTACTTTTAAGTGCTTATATCAAGTTAGGGAAGCCAGATTTAATAATAGGATTAGACCTCGCAGGCAATGAAGATATTAGAGTTTCTGACGCGTTAGCATACGAGTTTGTTCGAGCTAAAATTGAATTTAGTTTGAAAGTAACCATACATGCAGGTGAAACAGGAAATTTTGAAAACATAGTTATTGCTGTTAATAATTTCAAAGCTGATCGAATTGGTCATGGAACGGCTGCAATAAAACTTTGGATCTACTCAGAGAGAAAGATATATGCGTCGAGGTTTGTCCTATAAGTAATAGATTAACGAATGCAGTAGGCGAAAGTGAATCACACCCTGTCATTGAATTTATAAATAACGAGGTCCCTTTTGTTATTTGCTCAGATAACCCTTCCATACACAGGTCTAGCATAACTCAAGATTATATTGAATTTTATCGTGAAACAAAGAGTTCAATACACATTAAACAAATGTTGAAAATACAAAAAAAATATAGCTTTATAAAGGGATTATCATGCAGATAAGGTTTGTTTCAAAGAATGATTTCAAAGTGGCTGAGGTACAAAAAATTCTAGAGGGTGCCGGAGTAACAATTATTGCAGCAAAACACTCTATTAATGAAATACAAACAGAAAATGTAGATGAATTAGTTAAAGATAAACTGTTAAAGGCATTTAAAAAAGTAGGTCGACCAGTTTTTGTAGAGCACACAGGTTTATATATCGATAGCTTGAATGGATTTCCCGGAGGTTTGACTCAAATATTTTGGGACAAATTAAAAGCAGATAAGTTTTCAACATTGTTGGGCAAAGGAGACAATCTAGGGGTAGTTGCTAAAACAATTATTGGGTATTGCGATGCTAAAAAAATGCATTTCTTTAAAGGTGAAATAAAAGGCGTTATATCTCCAGAACCAAAAGGAGATAGAAGTTTCCAATGGGATTGCATATTTATACCTGAAGGTGAAACAGAAACGTTTGCTGAAATGGGTGATAAGAAAAATGAAATTTCAATGCGGAAAATCGCATTTGATCAATTCAAAGCTTTTTTAGAAAGGAATTAATTGTAATGGAACAATTATTAAGATCATTTAAAGAAGGTAATGTCATACTCTTTGTTGGAGCTGGTGTATCTATGAATCTTGGTTTGCCATCATGGGATTCGTTAATTGACAAAATCGCGGAAGATTTGGATTATGACCCTGAGATTTATAAGACTTTTGGCGACCATTTAGCTTTAGCTGAATATTACCGTTTAGAAAAGGGAAGTATTGGCCCACTAAGAAGCTGGATGGATAGAAATTGGCATTCATCAACGATCGACATTTCAAAATCAAAAGTACATGAAAATATAGCTAAAGCTGGATTTCCAATAATTTATACTACAAATTACGATCGTTGGTTAGAGTACGCATTAGATCATCATAAAAAACCTTATACCAAAATATCTTCTGTTGCAGACCTAACAAAAGTAAATAGTAATAGTACCCAAATTATCAAATTTCACGGAGATTTTGATGATGATAAGTCAATCGTGTTAGATGAAACCAGTTATTTTGAACGACTAGGTTTCGAAACCCCTTTGGATATTAAATTGAGGTCAGATGTTTTGGGTAAATCAGTATTATTTATTGGTTATAGTTTGGCTGATGTAAATATACGATTTCTTTTCTATAAATTGTCGATACTTTGGAAGGCTCATCACCTTGGTGAAGTACAACCCAAATCATACGTTTTCTCGCCAAAACCAAACCCAGTTCAAGAACGAATTCTCGAACAGTGGGGTATTGATATGATTTCATCTGATATTGAACATTCAGGTGAAGCATTAGAGGATTTTCTAAGCCAATTTATAGGCAAAAGCTAACGCGGCGTTATAGATCGCATAATGTGACTCAGCATATTAATGCCTATTGCCGTATTCTTACTTGCAGCAACTCACTTAACAGATAACTTTTAAACCAAACCTAGAAAATATCTGTTTTACATATCACGAAAACCAAAAACCTCAACGCCATATGTGGCGTGTTTTCACACCTGAAAACCGCTACAGTTTATATAAGCTTGATACCACTGCGTAACTGGCTTTGCTTCCTCTCTTTTTCTCTCTTTGCATACTCTCACATAACATCAACGCCGTTGGGCTCCTGTATTGGAGCCTTTTTTTTTGCTCATATTTACCAGGTGCAGCATGAATATTAAAACAAGGCTTATGGCGCTGGGGTTTACTGGTGCCATTCTTACTGGCGGTGTGTTAGTTGCCACCAGTGAAGGTGAAGTATTACGCACCTATGTTGACCCTGCAGGTATTGAAACGGCCTGCTTTGGCCAAACAGGCCATAACATAAAGCTTGGCATGGTGTTCACTAACCAGCAGTGCCTAGACATGCTGGCTACTAGCCCGAAAACCTTTGACCGTGAATTGGTGAAACTCACCCCGCCATTAAGCGAGGGTGAGCACATTAACAGCCTATTACGTTTGCGAACACTGCGGTTGCTGCATTGAAAACAATCAACTGCAGCACATGGAAGAGCACCCAAGCGCTTTATGGATATGCGACAAAACGGGCGCGTACACCTCAAAATAGGGACGGTTGAATTGCGTTAGCCATAGTAAATATAAGATCCTTTTCCCGAGTAAAATCATGTTAATATTTATCAGCATAAAAAAATGATAATGAGTTAATCTACAATTAAATTAATTCTAATATTGACTCGTTTACTCGTGACTAATGAGGATTTGCTGATTAAAATTCAATAACGTAATAAAGGGATATTCTATGCATCATGTATTTACTCAACCCTGTGTGAGTGAAATAGTTCAACCGACTGCGTTGACGCTTCACTTACCTGATACTGTGAGTGACTTATTAGTGTTATCAGCGATGAGTAGTCCTTTGGTTGAGTTTGTGGTTAGCCAAGTTAGTCATACTCAAGCGACTCTCATCACCCGAATTCAGCCGTTCTTGAGTTTTGCTTTTGAAACTATGTCGCCGACAATCAACACTCCACAGCAAAGACGTAGTGTGGGGCAGGGGATAAAGTTATATCCTTTAACAGGCGTGGCGCCTCGGGTGTGTATTGAACAGCTAAGACGTGGTGTAACGGTTAGCATTAACATCGATGCGGGTGTTTATTTTAGTTTATCCACCGAAACTCGTTTTGAATTAGTAACCTTAGAGAATGATTTACGGATTTTGAGCGAACCTCAAGTTCTCGTTATGGCTAAAGCGATATTAGGCCGTAAGTTTGATCATGATGAGCCCTCTAACATGCTTGCTGTTCATATTAGTGAATTAGAGCAAGTACGACGAGAGTTACGTGACTATTTGCGGGGTGAGTCGGGGAAAATCCACCCTGGTGTATCAACCGAGCTATTAAAACTTGATCATTTATTGCAAAATAAGCACCAATGGTTGTTACGCACCTATCATCAGTCATTAGAGCGTACCAACTTAGGATATTCATCAAATGAACAGATTGTTAGTAATGAACAACTACAACGTAAATTAGATTGTTTTGAACTATTAGCCCCTAAAGACGTGTCGGAAATGGTCAATAAGCTGTGTGAAGACGATCTTTAATTTTTCAGTAACTCTAGAGTCCAACATGTCTTATATTTGCCCTATTTGTAATGCCCCATTAGTACAAAATCAAAAATCATTGCAATGTGAACAACGCCATCAATTTGATTTTGCTAAAGAAGGTTACGTTAATTTATTACCAGTACAGAAGAAGAAAACCAAAGATCCTGGTGATAACAAAGAAATGATGTTTGCTAGGCGGGAGTTTCTTAATCAAGGTTTTTATCAACCACTAAGTGACAAGGTAAATCAGTTAGCGCTTGAATATACTACTGATGTAAACAAAATCCTTGATATAGGCTGTGGTGAGGGATATTACAGTCATCGATTGTTTGAAACACTACAATCTGCCACGCAATCCGACATTGAACTTTTCGGGCTGGATATTTCTAAGTTTGCCATTCGTTATGCCGCAAAACGCTATTCAACAATGAATTTTTGCGTTGCGAGTGCATTTGAAATGCCTTTTGCAGACGACAGTTTTGATTTAGCCATCCGTATTTATGCGCCCTCTAAAATTGAAGAGTTACAAAGGGTGATAAAACCAGGCGGAATACTCATTACTGTGTCACCAGGTCCTATGCATCACTATGCGTTGAAGAAGAAGATCTACAGTGAACCCAAACTACACTCTGAAGAGTCGATAGTATTAGCAGGATTTACTTATTTAGCACATGAAGAGCTTGGTTATTCGTTGTCACTGACGCGTGCAGAAGATATTGATCATTTTCTTAATATGACGCCTTACGCCTGGAAGCTGAGTGACACACAAAAGTCTCAAATAATAGAGCAAGGGCTCGAATGTGAGATAGACTTTAAAATCGAAATTCATCAACGCGAACAATAAACAATCAGATAATTGATATAAATAACTATTTGATGCTCAAAGATAAACCGTTTTGTGATGGCATTAAATAAATAGGGTTGTTTTGCCGATGTTTGTTGACTTATTTCTAAAATGGTTTATAGTTTACTCAGCTTGAAGGTTGGGCTTATATTTATCAATACGAACAGTTTCGTCCTGTAAACATAAGTAATACCGGCATTTTCCAGCTTTACCGCCGTTAAGGCTTTAACTATTTTTTTACAGGATTTATATTATGTCTCAAGTTACTGGTGTTGTTAAGTGGTTTAACTCTGATAAAGGTTTCGGATTTATTGAGCAAGAGTCTGGTCCAGACGTATTCGTTCACTTCCGTGCTATCAATTCAGACGGTTTCAAAACTCTTGACGAAGGTCAGAAAGTTTCTTTCACTGTGACTCAAGGTCAGAAAGGTCCTCAAGCTGAGAACGTTTCAGTAGTTTAATATTTAGCTCGAGCTAAATGTTAGGACTTTAAAGCTGTAGCAATTTATTGCTGCAGTTTTTTTTATTTTCAAAGTTTACTCTTTACACTCTTGTTGTATTGTCGCCATACCCATATCAATCATCATCATCCAGCTCTTGCTATCGGTTGTTATCATCAAAAACTATCTGTTTTTATCACGTCATGATCAATTACTGTCCATCATCCTTCATCCTTCATCCACCTTCTACGATCATAAATCTCAGTTTTACTTAGGTTTATTATATTATTTCCTGATGCTTCGACCTGGTATCGCGTTAATCATTTTTCATTAGAGTTTGTTTAATCATCGATTACTCGCCGCTATGGGCTTGAGGCTTGTCATTTAATAGAGAATAAACTCGACTCGGGTTAATAAACAATTATCAAACGGTAGGTTGTATCGCGGATTGGATTTCATTGTTTTGCAATGGGCTGGTTATTAAGGTGTTGATCTGTGTTGCTAACAAAACAAATGCGAGGTTAATGAAATAGGCCGAATTGGGTGGATTTAGCTTACTTACTTCCCATAGCTTAACCTGAGTAATTAAAAATTTGCTCAAACTGATCCGCTAGATGTAATGGCAATGAATGGCTGATGTAAGTTGTGCCGCTGTGTGATTAATTTACTCTTGGTTAATACAGTCTATGCCTGCTAGTCCAAGCTAGTGACTAAGGAGTGCGAGTTTAAGAGTATTTTTAGGAATGAATAGTGTTTGAGCATTGTTAATATAAAGAGACTATCGCGGAATTGAGAGGGGATGATGAAGTGACATTTTTGGATCCCCTTGTTTATGAAAAGTGCTAGTTAATCATAAATAAGGGGACTACATACTATTGCAATAACGTGCAGTGAGTCGCTTTCTCATCACTAGCGAAGCTGATGAGCATAAGTCATATTCTGAATAATCTTTAAATATTAAGAGAATAAGGTTTCTTCTAAGGTTCTGCCTTTCAGCAAGGCTTTATATTGCCATTGATTCACCGTAAACAGTTCAAATAATTGTATTTCAATGGCGAAGCCAGATTGTTTTTGGTACTCAATAACATATTGATCATCACCGATGCGTCTAACTTGAATAACATCGTTTAGCCCCAATAGTTTTTGGTGGAGGCTATCCATGTCACACTGTTTCATTGTCAGGGTAATAAAGTCAGTCGCTTGACTGGCTTTTATCGATACAGATTGTTGTAGTTTGCCATGCTCAAGATAGACAACTTGGTCGCACAATTTCTCCAGTTCATCAAGATTATGCGAGCTGATCACAAATGTCGTATTACCTGATAAATCTTTAACAATCTGGCGGATTTTTTTCGCATTGGCAGGATCAAGTCCAGCAGTTGGTTCATCGAGTAAGACAATTTTAGGTGAACCCATTAACGCTTGTGCTATTGAGACTCGTTTGCTCATCCCGTGACTTAAGCTTTTGGGCTTAGCTTCAGCAGAATCTGTTAAATCAACAAGCGCAAGTACTCGTAATGCTTCTTGCTTGGCTGCTTTTGTTGTCATGCCTTGTAATTGGGCAAAGAATTGCAGTTGTGACACGATACTAAAATTAGGATCTAATGCTGCATCTTGTGGTAATGCCGATAATAGTCCTTGCAGCGCTTTGCTACCTGGCTTGTGGCCTAAAATGCTAATACTGCCATTGGTAGGTTGAATATACCCACATAATAAACTGAATAAGGTCGTTTTACCGGCTCCATTAGGACCAACTAATGCAATGGGTGCGCCCTGTGTCAACGTTAACGATACTGTGTCGAGCGCCAGTTTATTACCATATTGCTTAGAAAGGTTGTCACATTGAATGATACTCATAGTGCGCTCCGACTCATTAAGTGTTTACCGACAAATAAAATAACCGCAGTTTGCAGTAATGGGATGGGAGCAAGAGCGAAAGAGCTTAGCCCTTGAGTATTAATTAAATTAGAAATTTGCGAACCTGGCAATATCCAATTTAACCAGCTCAGTTGGGGGAAGTTCATATTGATCAAGGCAATAAAAATCGATACTACAGCCCACAAGATAACCGCAAAGATACTCGCTTGTCTGGCCGAGTTGGCATGTAATGACAGCACCGCCATGGCGGCGGTGTAGGGCAATAATACAATCACTAAGTTCACCATCACTAATAGGCTGGTGGTGATCGATGGCAGTAATAATGACATATCACGCGAAAGAGCCAATGCGATGGTGGCCAACAGTGTTAACACAATAAGCATTAATTGGATCAGCATTTGACCTAGAAAACGTCCAAAAAACAAACTGCTACGACTAACTCTTAAGGTTAAAAATCGCAAGCTACCACGTTGCTTATCTGAGCTAAATTGATCTGCGGCGATAAAAATACTGAACATGGGAAACAGATATAGTGCGGCTAGCCAGAACACTGCAAATTCTTCAACTGGCCATTCGAATAGATGGCGTAAACTCCCAGGTCCAAAGAGTGCTTCGGTAAAGTCTCTGAAGTTTGGCTGCATAATAAATTCAGATGCACTCTTAATCGGATACAGTAATAAAATTGCCCAAATTAACATAAAGGCAATTAATGAAATCATGCCGCTTTTATTGGTAAAGCGTTTGCTTAACTCATATTTGGCTAATAACCAAATATGAGTCAATGTTGATGGGGAGGCAGTACTTTCCATAATGTTGTCCTTGCTTACCGTTTAACGAAAAGCATAAGTTAGTCTAATAGGGGTTCTAATTGTGCGAGCTTTTGTTCCAGCAATTCAACTCTGCGCTCTAATTCTGCAATCCGAGTATCTTGCTGTAATGTTTGCTGCGTGTGGCCTGAAACCACAATGGCATCACTACTGTTAACATCATAGTCGTCAACATTACCACTGAAGCACTCAAGAAAGCGGCAATCACGTTTATTCGGCTCTCGAGTAAGTTGTACTACTAAGGGTTTTTCACCTTGGCTTAATGCCAGTAATACGGATTCAACTTGAGATACATCAGTGAACTCGTGCAGTCTATTTGAGCGCGTTTTGAGTTCCCCTGGCGTTTGAGGACCACGTAATAACAACACACAAATTAATCCAACTTCAGCACTGGTTAACTGTAATTCGCTGAACTCAGTATTACAAAAGCGATGTTTATATTTTACGACGCGACTACCAAAACCGGATTGCTCACTGATTAAGCGTTTTTTAGTGAGGTCTTCGAGTATCGTTTGTACTTGAGATTCACTGAGTGACATAACCGGTTCACGGCTACTTTTTTGGTTACATGCTAGGGTAAGTGAGTTTAATGACAGGGGATATTGATCAGGAGTTGTAAGTTCTTTTTCGAGCAAGCACCCGATAACTCGAGCTTCTAGCGGGGTTAATTCCATAAACAGTATCCTTTTAATAAAAAGCATGATTCTATTACTTTTATAACAGAGCCATGCTTTTTCTCAAAGGATTGCACTAGTTTAGGGAGGTTAATCGATTATTGTTCACACAGTTAAGCGAATACCGTCACTTTCGATAGTGATTTCACCTGCTTTAAATAAACCACCAATAGATTTTTTAAAGGCTTTCTTACTCATAGCGAGTTTGTCATAAATAACATCGGCATCAGTTTTGTCATGTAAAGGTAAAAAGCCGTTTGCGCTGCGCAGTTTATTGATGATCAAGCGAGCATTTTTATCGAGCTCATCTTTGTCACCTTTTTGCAGCACAAGATCAATTTTGCCATCACTGCGCATCGTTTTAATAAAACCGGTGACTTTTTGGCCAAAGCGAAGTTTTTGAAACACTTCATTTTGGTATATCACTCCCCAGTGCTGGTGATTGATAATAGCTTTGTAGCCTAAATCTGTTGTGCCGCCAATGATCAAGTTAACTTGTTCGCCTTCGGTGTAATGAGCTTCTGTTTTATCAACAAACTTATCCAGTTTAGAGGAGGCCATGATGCGTTCATCGGCATGGTTAGCATGAACATACACTAAATATGAGTGGCCTTCTTCGGCAGGTTTGTGTTGCTCGCCAAAAGGCAGCAATAAATCTTTATCTAATCCCCAATCTAAAAAGGCACCATATGGGCCTGTTGCAACCACTTTTAAGTAAGCATATTCACCTACTTGAGCAAGTGCTTTTTGGGTGGTAGCTATCACAATGTCTTCTGAGTCTAAGTAAAGAAATACATCGACCATATCACCGACATTACAACCGGTAGGGACAAATTTATTAGGAAGCAAAACTTGCCCAAGCTCTTGAGCATTTAGATAAACCCCAAAATTAACTTGTTTAACGACTTCTAATGAATAACGTTTACCGATTTGTATCATGAATGACTCTGCTCTACTTTAATGAAAGATAAAAATGAAAAGATGATCTTTGGAAATCCACTTAATTATACACGTAAATTTAGCTGACGTTGTGCCAATTAAGCACGATTAAAAATCATTTATGGTTGAGGTACTGTTTATTGATGTTTAACTCATCGATTATAGACGTTTTTTTCTGGTAATTATTCGGTAATTAACTTGCATTACACGCCATTGCAGGTTTTAATTGCGCCGTTTTTATAAAGGCTGAAAATGTTACTGGTTTTGGGATTAAAAAGTGATCTAACCGTGCGCGAAATCAGTAAAAAACCTGTTACAGCAACTAGTCGATACTCTGTTAGTAAAATTTGCATGATTTGTGAATATCTGCGTAAGATGATTGTCATTAGATGTTGTGCAATAGATAAATAAAGATGAGATGACATTAGGGCACTTGGCAGTGCCTTTTTAGTCAAGAGTTTTGTAGCTTCAATCGTGCTGCACACTCTTTTACTGTTGAGATAACCTTGTTGTGTTATCTGGATTTTTAACAAGTAGATGCCCCTATTGCGGCACTGCTAACTTTGATACAAATACGGAAAATAATTATGTCTGATTGGTCTATCGAAGATGCTCGCTCGGGTTATAACGTGACTCACTGGAGCCAAGGTTTTTATGGTATTCGTGAAGATGGCGAAGTGACAGTGTCACCTAACCCACAAAATCCTGATCATAAAGTTGGCTTAAATGAATTAGCTAAAAGTATGGTTGAAGCAGGCGTTTCGTTACCGGTTTTAGTCCGTTTCCCGCAGATTTTGCACCACAGAGTGGAAAGTTTATGCGAAGCATTTAATGATGCAATTAAGAAGTACGATTATCAAAATGATTACTTGTTAGTTTACCCAATTAAAGTAAACCAACAGAAAACGGTAGTTGAAGAAATTTTAGCTAGCCAAAAATCGAAAGAAGTCCCTCAATTAGGGCTTGAAGCTGGTAGTAAGCCTGAATTAATGGCTGTATTGGCTATGGCACAAAAAGCCAGTTCAGTGATTGTATGTAATGGTTATAAAGATAAAGAATATATTCGTTTAGCGCTTATCGGCGAAAAGCTTGGCCATAAGGTGTATATCGTTCTGGAAAAAATGTCAGAACTTAAAATGGTATTAATTGAAGCTGAAAAGCTCGGTATTACACCTCGTTTAGGTTTACGTGTACGTTTGGCTTTCCAAGGTAAAGGCAAATGGCAAGCCAGCGGTGGCGAAAAGTCCAAATTTGGTTTATCTGCAGCGCAGGTGTTGAAAGTTATAGCTGAATTGAAAAGTGCTAATATGCTTAATTCTCTACAGTTATTACATTTCCATTTAGGGTCGCAAATTGCCAACATCCGTGACATTCGCCAAGGCGTAAGTGAAGCTGGTCGTTTTTATTGTGAATTACGCCAACTGGGTGCCAGTATTGATTGTTTCGATGTCGGCGGCGGGTTAGCGGTTGACTACGATGGTACTCGTAGCCAAAGCAACAACTCAATGAATTATGGTTTAAATGAGTATGCAAACAATATCGTCAATGTATTAACCGATTTATGTAATGAATACGAGCAACCAATGCCGCGTATTATTTCTGAATCAGGTCGCCATTTAACGGCGCATCATGCGGTGTTGATTACGGATGTTATAGGTACTGAAGCCTATCTTCCTGAAAATATTCAGGAACCAAGTGAAGATGCACCGCAATTGCTCCACAATATGTGGCAATCTTGGTTGGAAATTAGCGGTCGTTATGATCAACGTGCGATTATTGAAATTTATCATGATAGCCAAAGTGATATTTCTGAAGCACACTCATTGTTTGCAGTGGGTCAATTAAGTTTGGCTGACCGAGCTTGGGCAGAACAAGCTAATTTACGTGTTTGCCATGAAGTGAAGGGATTATTAAGTAACAATAACCGTTATCATCGTCCAGTGATTGATGAATTAAATGAAAAATTAGCCGATAAGTTTTTCGTTAACTTCTCATTATTCCAGTCATTACCTGATGCATGGGGTATTGATCAAGTGTTCCCTGTGTTGCCTTTATCGGGATTAGATAAAGCACCAGAGCGCCGTGCGGTTATGTTAGATATTACCTGTGACTCAGACGGTATTGTGGATCAATATGTTGATGGTCAAGGTATTGAAACGACCTTACCTGTACCTGCGTGGAGTGCTGACAGCCCGTATTTGATTGGTTTCTTCATGGTGGGAGCTTACCAAGAAATCTTGGGCGATATGCATAACTTATTTGGTGATACTAACTCAGCAGTAGTGCGTATCGATGAGCGTGGATTAAGCCAGATTGAGTCTGTTTTACAAGGCGACACGGTAGCAGATGTATTACGCTATGTGAATCTAGATGCTGTTGACTTTATGCGCACCTATGAAGAGCTTGTGAATCAGCATATTGTTGAAGATGAGCGAGCTAGTATTCTAGAAGAATTGCAGTTAGGTCTTAAAGGCTACACTTACTTAGAAGATTTTTAATCTCTTCTATTAGGTTAACTTGTTATCCAAAAAGCCTAGCACCCTCAGGAGGCTAGGCTTTTAAGTTGCTAAGATGTTTTTTGAAGGTTCAGAGAAAAAGTTAGAGATTATTGTTGATGCAGCCGCGCCTAAATTACGGTCTTTAGATCGAACGTTTTGGCAGGGGCTTGTTGCTGCCTCAAATGCAGACATTTTATCTAGCATAAGCAATGATTTTTGTGATGCTTATTTATTGAGTGAATCAAGCTTATTTGTTTGGGATGATCGTATCGTTGTGCTCACATGCGGGGCTAGTACGTTAGTCGAATCAGCCTGTTACTTCATTGAGCATATAGGCGAACAAGCGATTTCTTATGTGTGTTATCAGCGTAAAAATGAATATTATGCTCATTTACAAGCCAGCTCTTTTGGCGATGATGTGCTTAGGTTAAGAGATTTTATTGGTGGGCAGGCCTATCGAATGGGTCATTTAGATAGCCATCACCATTATATTTTTACCACAGATAAGCATTATCAAGCCAGTCCACTTGATACCACCAATGAATTACTGATGTATCATATTTCTGGTACCGTAGCAGACTATTTACGTGGCGAGCATCAATCAACAGAACAAATTAGTCAGCTGTTACAATTGGAACAATTATTCAGCGGTTTTAGTGTTGATCAATATTTATTCAGTCCTTTAGGGTATTCAATTAATGGTATTCGAGGTGCTGAATATTTTACTATACACATTACGCCGCAGGAAAATAGCTCTTATGTGAGTGTTGAAACCAACATCGATATCAGCTCAAATCAAGTCGATATTTTTGCTGAGCTTATCGTATTATTACAGCCTAACAGCTGCGACATTATTGGCTTTAATAGTCATATTGCCAATAAGCCAATGTTAAATTATTTGTGCTTAAGCCATTGTGCGGTGACTCTCGAGCAAGGTTACAACATACATTTTAGCCACTATCAGCAAGATTGCTTAGAAGTGCTGAAGCCTATTTTATTGTAATTATCGGTGCTAGCTATCTTTTGCATAGCCTATGACGCCTTTCATCGACAAAGCTGATTATTGGCTTTATTCAAAAGTATTCAGCTATTTACGCCAAACGCTTAATTTTAAACCCATTGACTCTAACACTGTTATCGTGATTACTTAGATGGTGCTTTTTTATCCGCTACGAGTACCTCAGAGTGTTGTGGCTTAACCTGTGATAAATCAATGGCAATTATGCGCGGTT
>TARA_R110002051_G_scaffold65769_4_pt1 | contig 14381 bp, 11 predicted proteins | sample TARA_R110002051 | Tara Oceans TARA_R110002051 (sample SAMEA4397023) | marine metagenome | biome: Polar Biome; feature: [MES] marine water layer (ENVO:01000295) within the mesopelagic zone...; material: water (ENVO:00002006), including particulate matter (ENVO:01000060) such as......
GCTGGGTCGCCACAGCGCCGGCGAGTTTGGCGTCAGCGCCGCAGAAATCCCGGCCTTTGACCCGGTCAACCAGCAGATTTTCGTGGTTAACGCCCTCAGCGGCGCGGTGGATATCATCGACGCCCGCGACCTGGCGAACCCTGTGCTCATCGACACGCTAACCGCTGACGACATCGCCCCAGGCGCCGTAGTCAACAGCATCGCCTACCGCGACGGGCTGTTGGCCGTGGCCATCGAGGCCAGCCCCAAGACCAGCCCCGGCTTTGCGGCGATCTATGACGCCACCAGCCTTGAGCGTCTGAGCCTGACCCAGGTCGGCGCCCAGCCAGACATGCTCACCTTTACCCCCGACGGTCGCTATCTGCTGGTTGCCAACGAAGGCGAGCCCAGTGACAACTATGCCGTCGACCCCGAAGGCTCGGTCACGGTGATTCAACTTGATGGCAGCAACATTACCCGTATCGATACCGCCCGCTTCAGCGCCTTTAACAGCCAGAAGCAGGCGCTGATCGACAGCGGCGTGCGCATTTTTGGCCCCAACGCCACTGTTGCCCAGGATATGGAGCCGGAATACATCACCGTTTCCGCCGACAACACCACCGCCTGGGTCGCCCTGCAGGAAAACAACGCCCTGGCCAAGCTGGATATCGCCAGCGCAAGCTTTACCGACATTATGCCCCTGGGCTACAAGGATCATGGTGTAGCGGGCAACGGCATCGACGCCAGTGACACCGATGGCGTGATCGATATCCGCACCTGGCAGGGCGTCGTCGGCATGTACCATCCTGACAGCATTAGCAGCTACAGCGTTGCTGGCGAGACCTACATCGTCACCGCCAACGAGGGTGATGCACGCGCCTGGGGTGAGGACAATCAGGCCTACTGGGACGGTGATGCCAGCCAGGGTTTTGTCGAGGAAATCCGCCTTAAGCATCTGGTGCACCGCAACGGCTTCAACCGCCGCGTCGGCGATGACATGCCGCCGCAGCTCAATGCTCTGGCCGCTGGCGCCCTGCTCAACCCGGACGTATTCGGCTACTGCGGCGCCCTTGCGGGTGAACCCGGTGACTGCCGTGCAGACGACGTGCTCGGACGCCTGACCGTCAGTTGGGTGGATGGCTATCGCAAGGACGAGGACGGCAACCCAGTCATGTTCGACACCAACGGCAACCCTAATCCTGCCGGAGATCGTCTGATGTATGACCAGATCTTCGCCTTTGGTGCCCGCTCCTTTGCCATCTGGGACGAGGACGGCAATCTGGTCTGGGACTCCGCCGACCAGATCGAACAGTTCATCGCCAGCGACGCCTGCATGGCCGGCGCCGAGCGCGACATTCCCTGCAAGGATTTCTTTAACTCCAACCATTCTGACGGAAATGGCTTCGACAACCGCAGCGACAACAAAGGCCCCGAGCCAGAAGGTGTTGCCCTAGGTCAGCTCGGCGACAAGACCTTTGCCTTTATTGGTCTGGAGCGCATGGGCGGCATCATGACCTATGACATCAGCAACCCCGCGGCACCGGTATTCGTCGACTACATCAACACCCGCGAGGACTTCATGCTCGACCCGGAAACCAACCTGGTAGCGGTAGGTGACCTGGGGCCGGAGGGCATTGTCTTCGTTCCCGCCGCTCAGTCACCCAACGGTGAGGCGCTGGTGATCGTTGGCAACGAAGTCAGCGGTACTACCGTCATTTATCAGATAGACCAGCAACTGTAAGACATTCGCGTGCACTGCCCCCTGCGCTGCCGCCTTGGCAGCGCAGGACTTGCCGCCCCCTCACCTTATCCCCTGTCAGGCGTTCTGCGCCAAAAACGCCTCACCCTCCTGCCGGCTATCCCTGACCGCCTGCAAGAACTCATCACCCCAACGCTTGATATCGTTGTATTGCACAACACCAAACATCTCACGCACCCGCGCTTCGCGTTCGGCCTTGCCCAGGGTCAACCCCAGGTACAGCGTATCGCGCAAATCATGCGGATCATGCGGATTGGTCAGCAGTGCACCGTGTAGCTCCGCAGCCGCGCCAGCAAACTCGGACAGCACCAGCACTCCGCGGCCCTTACATAACCCCTGGGTGGCCACATACTCCTTGGCGACCAGATTCAGACCGTCACGCAGCGGGGTAATCCACATCACGTCGGCCATCAGGTAATAAGCAATCAGGTCTCGGAATGGAAAGGCCCGGTAAAAGAACTGTATCGGTGACCAGCCAACCCGCGAGAAGCGCCCGTTAATGCGGCCAACCGCCTGCTCGATCTGGCTGAGCAGGGTCTCGTAGATGGTCATTTCCCGCGCCGCCGGCACACAGATGGTCAACAGCGACACCTTGCCGATCAACTCGGGGTGCGCGTCCAGCAACGCCTCAAACGCCAGCAGCTTGGCCAGAATGCCCTTGGTGTAATCCAAGCGTTCAACCGAGAGCACCACCCGCAGACCTTTCAGTTGTTCGCGTAATTCCTGCATCTGCGCCTGGCACTCCGGCTCGTCGATCACGTGTTCGACACGGCCTACGTCAAGCCCTACCGGATGCGCTCCCAGGCCGATATGCCGGCCGTGTACTGCCATGGTCCGGGTCATGTTATCCAACCCCACCGCGCAACCGTAGGTGAGAAAGCGTGGCGCGCAGTCCTGGGTCTCCAGCACCTGCACTGGCGCCACCCCACGCACCACATCAACGAAGTTCTCCGACTGTCGGGGTATATGAAAACCGATGTAATCACACTGCAACAGGCTGCCGATGATCTGCCGGCGCCAGGGCAACACGTTGAACACGTCGGCAGAGGGGAAATAGGTATGGTGGAAAAACGCGATAGTCAGATCCGGCCGCAATGGTCGCAGGAACCCCGGCACCATCCACAGATTGTAATCGTGTAGCCAGACCACCGCCCCCTCCGCAGCCTCGGCCGCAGTGCGCTCAGCGAACAGGCGGTTAACCTTGATAAACACCTCCCAATCCTCCTCACGAAAGATCGCCCGTTCCCAGAAGGTATGCAAAGTAGGCCAGAACGCCTCCTTGGAGAAACGCTTGTAGAACACATCGACTTGCTCCTTGGTCAGCGCCACGCGGGCCGCCACCAGGTTCGGATAACGCACCTCATCAACCTTGGTATGCACTTCGAATACCCGGCCCTGACGCGGATCGTGAATCGACCAAGCGACCCAGGAGCCCTTTTGCTCACCGGCAAAAAAACTCATCAGTGTCGGCAGAATGCCGTTCGGCGAGGTATGTGGCCGGCGCACCAGCTGCCCGTTCTCTAGCGCTTCTTCGTAGGGCAGGCGGTGATAGACCATCACCAGATCAGCCTTGCCCTTGATACTCAGCTCAGGCAGTTCGGATGACACCCCGCGCGGCCCAAGAAAACCAAAATGCCCAAAGGCTTCAAGAATGCCGCCACAGCCGCTCAGCCGCGCGTGCAGCACCTTGGCGCGGTCTGCCGTGGCATCAAGCAGGGCCGTTTCGGACTCGCCAACACACACACCCTTGAAACCCTGCTCGTACATCGACAGATCATTCAAGGTATCGCCGGCGACCAGTACTTCCTCTTCGCACACCTGCAGATGCTCGATCAAGCGGCGCAGGGTGGTGCCCTTGTTGACCCCGGCAGGCAGGCAATCCAGATACATATCGGCGGAATACAGCAGGTCACAACCCAGCGACTCAACTGCGTGGCGGACCGCATCGGTCACCGCCCCCGCCGCACAAAAATACGAGCAGCGGCGCTGTTGCGGCACCGTTTGCCGCTCCAGCCCCTCGAATTCAGCCATGCGCGCCGCCACCACCTGTTCACCCGGCCAGGTGGATTCGATCTCGCTCTGCAGCGGATACACCGCCTGCAGGCTATGCCCATCGACCAGCGTCGCTCCGACGTCGCAGATAATATAATCCGGGCGCGGTATTGCAGGGTCGGAGAGCAGCGGCACCACCACCTCCAGCCCGCGCCCGGTAACGAACACCAGGCGAATATCCGGATGCGCATCGATCAGTTGGTACAAGCGCTGCCGGTTATCGGGGTCACCCCCGAGAAAGGTTCCGTCAAGGTCAGTGGCCAGAATCATCGGCGTTACTCCTGTTGACTGTCGAGTGGGTAGTGGCATCGCTGTCATTGGGTGGCGGCGATACATCGTTTGCGGCATTGATTGGTTCATCGGTAGATAAACCGGTTTCCGCATCCTCAAGCATCATTTCCAGCACTGCCGGCGAGGTGCGGACCATCGGAATAAAGTGTGCAGCGCCATCGACGATGCGGTCTTTGCCCAGCCGCGACTGCTGCAGAGCGTAAAGCCCGCACAGCCCGAACATCAGCATAAAGAACAGCGGCAAGGCCATGGGCGCCGTCATGCCCATCAACCAACCCGCCAGCGCCGGACCTACTGCAGCGCCAATGCCGTGCAGCATCAGCAACGAGGCATTGCCGGAGAGAATGTCCTCGTGATGCAGGTGGTCAATCAAGTGGGCGACCGCCGCCGGGTAGACCGCGAAAGCGCCACCGCCGAATACCGCAGCGGCCACCAACAGCCACTGACCCAAAGGGCCGAACAGTGCCATCAGTAGCCCGCCTGCTGCCGCTATACCGGCAATAATGGCCAGGGCCAGGCGGCGATCAACCCGGTCAGAGAGCATGCCCATCGGCCATTGAAACAGCGCGCCAGCGACAATCACCAAAGAGACAAACCCGGCAATCTGGCCAGTATCCATGCCCATACGCCCGGCATACACGGCGCCAAGCCCCCAAAAACCGCCCATCGCCAGACCTGACAGCGTAGACGCTGCGCAGGCTACCGGAGCGGCCCGCCATAGGCGCTTGAGTGACAATCCGGGGGTATCGCTAATCACCGGCTGATTTAGCCGCGTAGCGGCGACCGGCATCAAGGCGACAATAATCAGAATAGCGGCCAACGCAAACAAGCTGAAGCCCATGGGGCTATCCAGCCGCAGCAACTGCTGCGCCAGCGCCAGCGCGCCCAGGTTGACCGCCATATAGACCGCAAAGACCTGACCGCGACGGTCCGGAGGCGCCTGGGTATTCAGCCAACTTTCAATGACCGTATAAATGCCCACCAATGCGGTACCGGTCAGCACCCGCAGCAGCAGCCACACCCCGGCATCCACGAACAGTACATGAACCAGCACCGAGGCCGCCGCGGCCGCCGCAAAAAAAGCGAACGCGCGCACATGGCCCATGCGCCGGATCAGCTTGGGGCATAGCCAGGTGCCGAGGATAAACCCAACAAAATACGCCGAGCCCAAAAGGCCCAGAGTCTGGTCAGCAAAGCCCTCGCCACTACCGCGCAGGGCAAGCAAGGTATTCAGTAAACCGGTACCCAGCAAGAGCAAGCCGATACCGGTTAACAGCGCTGCTATAGGCAGCAAAATGATCATCATGGAGCCGAATCCTTATGGGTTGCTATCGGTTCCAGACAGGGCGGGTGCAAAGTAGAACTGATGGTCGAAGCCGACCAAAAAAGCAGGTATTTCTGACTGTTATAGAAAAACCATACCCCATCGAGCCGGCAGCTACCAGCCACAATCGGTTTAACAACACTTCAACGCGGCCGCTTTCAGGCGTTACACTGGCCGCAACCTCAACCGCCCCATCTGCATTACGGACCCCGCCATGCCCAGCCCGAAAAATGTCGCTCGCCGCCTGTTTTCACCCTTGCTAAGCCCGCTTGAAGGCGGCGACCAGGCCTACACCTATACACCCCGAGCGCGACTTATTCTCTGGGTCGTCGGCCTGCTATTTCTCGGGCTGGCCAGCGCTCTGGCGATCTTCATGCCGAAAGATATCGATATCGCGGTGTTCATTCCTATCTGCATCTTTGGTCTGGTCGGGCTTTTCGCCATCATCGTTGCCTGGCTCGGCAGCGAGCGCGCTATCGCTAAGGTCTGGGGCAATCGCAAATAGCAATCACGAGCAGCACATCCAGCAGCGTCAGGGAGAACAACATGCCCAACAAGCAACTACTGATCGTGGCCCACGCCCCTTCGGACAATACCCGCCGCCTGGTTAACGCCGTGATCGAAGGTGCCAGCCACCCGGATATTCAGGGCGTGACTGTAACGTGGAAGCCGCCGCTGGAGGCGCAGCCCGAAGATGTACTGCAAGCCGACGCGATTATTCTCGGCACCACCGAGAATCTGGGCTACATGAGCGGCGCGCTGAAGGATTTTTTTGACCGCTGCTACTATCCGGTACTTGAGGAAAAGCAGGGCCTGCCCTGCGCCTTGTATATCCGCGCTGGCCTGGACGGCACCGGCACCCGCCGCGCCGTGCAATCCATCGTGACCGGTTTGCGTTGGCAATGGGCGCAGGAGCCGGTGGTCTTCAAAGGCGATTGGCAGGATCTGTTTATCGATCAGGCGCAGGAACTGGGGCTGACCATGGCGGCAGGGCTTGAGGCCGGCATTTTCTGACCAACAATAGGCGTTACAGCCCCTTACCCGGTTTCTCCCTCAGCCTGTCGCGCTTTATACTGCGCTGATGGATAAACTCATGGCGCGCCTCGAATATTGCTACCAACTGGCGGAAACCCGCTTCAATCGCCGGTTTCCGCGCCCGCGTGTGGATCTTGATCTGCGCGGCCAGCGTGCCGGGGTGGCCTACCTTGGGCGTAATCTGTTGCGCTTCAATGGGCAAATGTACCGTGATCATAGCGATGACTTTCTACTGCAGACCGTACCCCACGAAGCCGCCCATCTGATCGCCGATCAGCTATTCGGCGCGCGTATTCGCCCCCACGGCGTGGAATGGCAAAGCATCATGACCGAGCTGTTTGAACTGCCGGCGCAGCGCTGCCACGACTACCCGGTTAAACGCCGCGGCACCCGCTATTACTACCGCTGCGGCTGTCCGGCGGAGGTGCACTTCACACCGCAACGGCATGCCTGGGTGCAGCGCGGCCGGCAGTATCAATGCCGGCGTTGCGGCAACCTGCTGCATTTTACCGGCCAGCAGGCCTTTCATAGCTGAGTTGCCGGATCTCTGACGCCGGATATTGAAGGATTACTCGCTGGTTTTTGCCTGCTCTGCAGGTTGTTCAACCTGCCCCTTAAGCCCTTCGAGCAATAAGTCATTCAGACTCATGGCCTTATCCAGACGGCCTTGATCAAAGCGCTCATCCATGGCAAAACCACCTTTGAGCAGATCACGCAGCAGATCGCTGGGTGATGAGGTCAATTCATTCGACTGCCGCATTGCCTCCAGCAAACCCGCAGCGTAATCGCGTAAGTCACTGTTGACGGCACTCGACGGTGTATCCTGGCCAGCGACCCGCCCGTAGGTTTCGCTCACCTGGCGCATGCTGGTCTGGGTCAGGTTCAACGACATGGAGGCCAACTGACTGCCATCCAGATTGAGTTCCAGAGCACGGTCAAAGGCGCCCGCATAATCGCCTGAATAAAACGCGTCTGCGAGTTCCTGAACCTGGCCGAGCAATGCGTTCAGCGCCTCGCGCTCCTGATCATTCAGATCGCCCTCGATATCGACCTGCCAACCCCCCACCTGAATACGCTCACCCTGCACTCGGTTGCCGCCAGTATCCACCTGGCTGTTGCTCATGCTCGCAGAGGCCTGAGCAACGCTGATCCGCAGCTTGTCGCCCTCACGGGTAGTCACAGACAGATCAAAGGTCTGGGACTGGGCCTCAAGGCGGCTGGCATTAGCCGACAGCGCCGGTGTTTGCTCTGCGGGCTGGGGCAGCAGGCGCTCGGCTATATCCGCCAGACCGGACTGAATCAGATCGTAAGTCTGGTCGATATCCGCAGCGATATTGCCCGCCAGCACGCCCATACCGTCGAGAATCTTGCGCGCCTCTTTGAAACCCTGCTCCACGCCCTTGGCGGCCTGGTCATACATTTTCTGTAACTGAGTAGTGTCGGCACCTGACGCTTTCTGCGACTCGAGCCGCCCACCAATAAAACCGAGGATGCGTTCCGCCACCTTGGCCGGCGCAAAGTCATCGGCCTTACCGTTCAAGCTGCCCTTGTCCAGCCCCAGCCGTTCTGCCAACCGGTTGGCCAGCGTTTGCTGGGGATCAAGACGCTGCATGCCATTGGCCGCTGATGCGTTCTGCCGCACCATGCCTGGCGTGATGGAATTGAATTGAGTCATGGCCATAGCTCTCCCGTTAATGGTTACCCACTGCAAGGATCTACGGGTAATGAGTGGTTATCGGCCAGCTGCAGAAAAACCGCAGGGCCGCTGGTCGGATGCTGCGCCGGCGCAGCATCCGCCAAGGCTCAGTAGTTGATTAGATCCACAACCAGCCAGTGGCTCCGGCAGCCACCGCCAGCAGCAGAATGCTGCTGGCCCAGCGCGCCAGCGACCAGCCACCAACGAATAGCACAATGCCCGCCTTGACCAGGGTATTGGTCAGCGAGGCCAGCAAAATCCCGCGCGCAGCCACCGTATCGGCAAGGCCATCGTTCGCCTGGTTCGCCAGGGCCAGGGTGATGGCGTCTACATCGGCAATACCCGAGAGGATCGCCAGCCCGTAGACGCCCTTGTCTCCGAACCAGTCCTGCGCCGCATTCGACATCACGAATACCGCCGCCAGGGCTGCCGCGATAAGCAACGCCGACTTCAACTCCAGCGGATTACTCATGACCGGCTGGTGTTCAACCTCACCGCCCTTGAAGCGCCACAGAATCACACCCATCGCGACCAGCGGAATAGCTCCCAGCAACAGCATGCCGGGCAACAGCGGCATGAACAGATCACGATTGACTATCGCCACCTCGGCCAGCACGCGTGGCGCCATGGTTCCGCAGGCCAGCGCGATCCCGGCGCCCAGCAATGCCTGGCGCCGCCTATCCCTGGCCGACATCCGCGAGAAACTCAGCGTCAGTGCCGTGCTCGATGCCAGCCCACCCAGAAAAGCGGTCAGCGTCAGGCCCACCCGATCACCGAGAATACGCACCGCGAAATAGCCAATAAAACCGATTCCTGCCACCAACAGGACCAGCCAGCCGATCACCCGTGGATTAAGGCTGTCCCATGGGCCCATCGCCTCGTTCGGCAACAACGGCAGCACCACCAGCATGATTACCAGTAGCTGTAGCGAGGCGGTCAATTCATGCCGGGACAGCTTGCGCAATGCCCCGTGAATCTCCTGTTTGAAACCCAGCAACACCGCTACCGCCACCGCCGCGATCACCGCCTCAAGCGGCATGCCCAGTACCGCCATCGCACCCAGGGCACAGGCCAGTAGCGCGGCCACCTCGGTGGTCGCACCTATATCACCGGTAGCGCGAACCGTTTGCAGATAACCCACCACCAGCATCACCGCAACGCCAAGCAACACAGCCGGCAGTACCCAGACCGAGCCAGCAGTACTCAACCTGGCAGCAACACCACCAAGCAAGCCGAGCAACGCAAAGGTGCGAATGCCGGTGACAGCCATCCCTTCCTCAACCTTGCTGCCAGCCGCTCTTTCGCGCCCGTTATTCTGATTCTGCCAGCCGCGCTCAAAACCAATGATCAGGCCAACCGCCATAGCCACCAGCAGTCCCGGGATCTCGCCAGCGTATTCCGTCATCAATGCCTTTCCTTGCTACCATGCGTTTGCCAGAACATAGCACAGGCCGGCCGCCTGACTCCCGCCGCTACAGCTATAAACTGATCGCGCCAGCCGCGCGCAGCCCTTCTATCTGCGCCTCACTCAACCCCAGGCCGCGCAGTACCTGTAGAGTGTCTTCCCCCACTTGTTTGCCTATATGCCTGGGCGCGGCCAGGCCACTGCCAAACATAATCGGGCAGGCCATCTGCTGCTGGCTGCGGTCAGTACCCGGCAAGGGTACCGGCTGTACCAGGCCACGCGCGCGCAATTGCGGATGTTCAACCGCTTCGGACAGGTTCAACACCGGCTCCACGCAGGCGTCTATGCCGGAAAACCGCTCCTGCCAATGGGCAAAATCTTCGCCGGCGAAAGCCTGCGTCAGCGTCTCTTTTACCAGCGCGCGATCAGCCATTAACGGCGACAAACCCTTTGCTGCCAGCTCCGGGCAGCCCAACAGGGCGCAAAGCTGCTGCATAAACTGGGGTTCCAGACTGCCCACCGCCATCCAGCGGCCGTCCCGCGTCTGGTAGTAATCGTAAAAGCTTCCACCGTTCAGCAGCGTCGACTCCAGCGCCGGCTCCTCGCCAGCCGCCAGGCAGGCCGCACCCGCCATCGCATTCAGGCTGAACACGCAGTCAGTCATGCTGATGTCCACATGCTGCCCCTCGCCGGTCTGCTGCCGGTGAATCACTGCTGCCAGCAAACCGGCCACCGCATGCAGCGAGCCTCCCGCCACATCCGCCACTTGCACGCCTGGTGGCACCGGCCCGCTGGCGCGCCGGCCGGTATAGCTGGCCAACCCGGACAACGCCAGATAATTGATGTCGTGACCGGCTCTATCCCGGTAGGGGCCGGTCTGACCATACCCGCTGATAGAGACATAAATCAGCTGCGGATTCACCGCCTTGAGCGCCTCGTAACCCACGCCCAACTTGTCCATCACGCCGGGGCGAAACTGCTCGATAACAATATCGTACTCAGCGATCAGTCCCCGCACGATGGCCTGCGCCTCCGGCGTCTTGAGATTCAGGCCGATGGAATCCTTGTTGCGGTTCAGATAAGCATGGCTAGTCGACACCCCATCCACATGCGGTGGCAGCATACGCACCATGTCCGCCCGCCCAGGCGACTCGACCCGTAGCACCTCGGCGCCCATATCGGCGAGCATCAATGAGGCAAAGGGGCCGGGCAGCAGCGTGGAAAAATCCAGCACCTTCAGTGAGTTCAGCGGGCCAGACATAATCGCTCCCTGTTGTTGGTAGAGTGTTGTCGGTAGAGTGCTGCCAGCATAGCCAGCCTGGCCGGATACGCCAGAGGACAGGTCCGCCAGAGTCGGGACCAACTCGCTTTTCCCCGGCATGCTGGGTCGCTACACTGCAAGATCACCTGCCTTCGGGAGACAGACCATGTCCCAGCTTATCGATGTTCACACCTTGGCTGGTTTGCTTGATACGCCACAGCTGTGCCTGCTCGACACCCGCTTCTCTCTCGACCATCCGCAACAGGGCCGCTTCGACTTCGCCGCCGGGCATATTCCCGGTGCGCGCTACCTGCACCTGGACGACGATCTGTCTGCCAGAGTCGTCCCCGGCACCACCGGGCGCCACCCACTGCCCGCACCAGGGGTACTCCAAGCCCGCCTGCAGCGTGCAGGGCTGAACAACGCCGATCAGGTGGTAGTCTATGACGACGGCGCAGGGCTGTTCGCTGCCCGCCTATGGTGGTTACTGCGCTGGCTAGGCCATACCCAGGTCAAGGTGCTAGACGGTGGTTTGCAAGCCTGGATCCAGGCGGGCCTGCCCATCAGCCAGGAAACGCCGCGCCCGATCGCCGAGGGCAACTTTAGCGGCCAACCGGACAACAGCAAGCTGATAGAGGCCGCAGAAATCATGCAGCGCCTTGACGACCCTGCAATGCAATTGCTTGACGCCCGTGGCCCGGCGCGCTTTCGCGGTGAAGTAGAACCCCTGGACCCAGTCGCCGGGCATATCCCTGGCGCGGTCAACCTGCCCTGCGCAGACAACGTCGGCGCCGACGGGCATTGGTTGAGTCCGCAACAACTGGCAGAGCGCTTCGCGCCCTTGAGCCGCAGCGAACAAGAACGGGTGGTGTATTGCGGCTCAGGCGTGACCGCCTGCCACACCATTCTTGCCGCAATCGAGGCCGGGCTGCCAGAACCCAGGTTGTACGCCGGTTCCTGGAGCGAATGGATTACCGACCCGCAGCGGCCCGTCGCCCGCGGCTGAGCCTATCCCAGGTTCTCGTGATCAGGACTCAATAGCAGGCGCTTCGCTCGCCCGGCGTAGCGCCTCGATGTAGGGCCGCAGTGAATAGCCCAAGCGCGGTTCCAGATCATCAGCCCAATTGCGCAACGCCAGTTTTTCCAGAAACAACTGCCCGCTGGCCGGTATGAACAGCAGAATATTGCCCTCTTCCACCGGCACCTGCAGATACTTGTCGCCAAACAACTGCTCCAACATGCGCCCCGCATAAGGGTTGCCCGTGGTACCCAACTGCCATTGATTAATCACCAGCAGCCCGCCGGGCCGCAGCGCCCGGTGGCAACGCTGGAAGAACTCGGCCTGCAGTTGTAATCGCGAAATACCGCCTTCCATATACAAGTCAACAAACAGCAAATCACAACTGGCCGGCGCGTCCTTAATATACTGCTCGGCACAGCCTATCTTGATCTCCAGCCGCGGATCTTCGCTCAACCCCAGCCATTTGCGCCCCGCATCCACGACTGCCGGGCGCAACTCCACAGCGGTCAAGCGCTGCGGCTCGAAATGCTTCAGCAGGCAGTTGGTCAGGCTGCCGCCGCCCAGACCTAGCAAGGTCACCTGTCGCGGCTTGCTCTGCCAATACAGCGCCAGCAACATAGCCCGCGTGTAGTCGTACTCCAACCACGCCGGGTCCGCCTCAAAGCAGCAACTTTGCTCGGTTTGCTCGCCAAAATACAAAAAGCGATAACCCTCCGTCTCGGTCACACGTAGTACGCCATAGTCGTCGCGGATAGCTTCGAGCAGGCTCTCTTCTTTACTCATCGAAAAAGGCCTCAAAGCGCTTAAAACACGCTTGAAAAAAGGGATGGGCTGTCTGAATGTCATGACTCAGAGTACCATTGGAGCACTTCAACACCCAATTCAAGAGATCCCATGACCGCACCTTGGACCCCCGATAGCTGGCGCAGCAAGCCCGTCATTCAACAGCCTGCATATGCTGATGCCAACGCTCTGGCACAAGTAGAGCGCACGCTGGCCAGCTATCCGCCACTGGTATTTGCCGGCGAAGCGCGCGAATTGCGCCGCCAGTTTGCCGAAGTCACCCAGGGCCGCGCCTTCCTGCTACAAGGCGGCGATTGCGCCGAAAGCTTCGCCGAGTTCTCTGCACCCAAAATTCGCGACACCTTCAAGGTACTGCTGCAAATGGCCGTGGTCATGACCTTTGCCGCCAGTTGCCCGGTGGTCAAAGTCGGGCGCATGGCCGGGCAGTTCGCCAAGCCCCGCTCCGCCGATGATGAAACCCAGGGTGACCTGACCCTGCCCGCCTACCGCGGCGACATCGTCAACAATATCGCTTTCGAAGCCGCTGGCCGTACGCCCGATCCACAACGCCTGCTGATGGCCTACCATCAGGCCACCGCCACCCTCAACCTGCTGCGCGCCTTTGCCTCCGGCGGCTTCGCTAGCCTGGACAAGGTCCACCAGTGGAACCTGGACTTCATCGCCAACTCCGCCACCAGCCACCGCTTTGAGCATCTAGCCAGCCGCATCGACGAAAGCCTGGCCTTTATGCGCGCCTGCGGCGTCGACCTGGAACACAGCGCACAGCTGCGTGAAACGGCCTTCTTCACCGCCCATGAAGCGCTGCTGCTGAACTACGAACAGGCCTTCACCCGCCAGGACAGCCTCACCGGCGAATGGTACGACTGCTCCGCGCACATGCTCTGGATCGGCGACCGTACCCGCCAGCCCGGCGGCGCCCACGTAGAATTCATGCGCGGCATCAACAACCCCATCGGCGTCAAAACCGGCCCCACCACCGATCCAGACGAATTACTGCGGCTGATCGACGTACTCAACCCAGAGAACGACCCCGGCCGCCTGAACCTGATCGTGCGCATGGGCGCTGACAAAGTCGAAGCGCATATGCCGCAGCTGGTGCGCGCCATCGAGCGCGAAGGCAAACAGGTGCTCTGGAGCTCCGACCCCATGCACGGCAACACCATCAAAGCCTCCAGCGGCTACAAAACCCGCGACTTCGCCAGCATTCTCAAGGAAGTGGAACAGTTCTTCGCCGTGCACCAGGCAGAAGGCACCTGGGCCGGCGGCATCCATATCGAAATGACCGGCCAGAACGTCACCGAATGCATCGGCGGCGCCACCCCAGTAACCGAAGCCGGATTGTCCGACCGCTACCACACCCACTGTGATCCGCGGCTGAATGCGGACCAGTCGCTGGAGTTAGCGTTTATGATTGCTGAGACGTTGAAGAAGGCGCGACGGTAGGTAATTGAGGACGGGCTAGGTACATCTAACCAGAGTCCGCTTGGATTCCCGCCTGCGCGGGAATGACGAGAGTGTGTATATGGCCAGATGCGTTTCTACCAAGGCTGTGTAGATACATCGCAACCCCAACCTCCCAAACCACTTCCCACTTAACTCGTCATTCCCGCGCAGGCGGGAATGACGGGAGGTATGGGCAAGCGATTGTTTGAACTGGGGGCGTGGGAATAGGCGAAGGACACCCCCCCCAAAAACACACCGCCCTACTCTCCAACTACCCCGTCATTCCCGCGCAGGCGGGAATCCAGGCGGTG
>TARA_R110002051_G_scaffold106353_1_pt1 | contig 14352 bp, 18 predicted proteins | sample TARA_R110002051 | Tara Oceans TARA_R110002051 (sample SAMEA4397023) | marine metagenome | biome: Polar Biome; feature: [MES] marine water layer (ENVO:01000295) within the mesopelagic zone...; material: water (ENVO:00002006), including particulate matter (ENVO:01000060) such...
CTTAGAAGTGGCAATCGCTGCCGAAGCATTGATATCAGCATTTACAATTACACCATCGTCAATATGGGACGACAGTATTGTATCTGAGCCAATTTTTACAGCTTGATCGGCAGGAGCATGTCCTAGATAACCCATTAGCTAATTTCCATTATAGATAAGACTACATCTAGCTTATCAACAACGCTAGCCAATGCTTGTATTTTATCGGTATCCTCCAGAACAAGTTTATTACCTGACATTACCTCTAAAGAACCACCAGAAGGAACTGGAGCTCCTTTTAGTAAATATACATCTGCATTTGTACTAGTATCTGAAACAACTTTTACATCAACTGTTCTTGAGGAAGAGTCCCTATTACAGATAGTCATTCCAACTACAATAGTCGTAACACTACTAGCTGTATAGATATCAGCTAAAGATGTTTGTAGATTTGCTTTTGTTCGTAATTTAAAAAGATTAGCCATATTATTATCCTAACGCTATTGCTAAGGCCACACTGTTTGCTTCAGCTTCAGCCTGAGCTTCAGTATTCTCCTTTACATATTGTATTCCAGAATTGGTCTTGAAATAGATTTTTTTATCTTGCATTTGGACTGCTAGCTCTCCATTTTCCAAGGAGCCAGGCGCATTTGCGTCAGCAGCTGAACGATACTTTAATTGGATCAGATTAGCCATTAATAGCCTCCTCCATCAATATTAAACCCATTCAATTCAGAATTTCCAGACCCATCATCATCTACACCTGTAATATCGGCACATTTTATTGACGCATAAGCAAAATTGTTCAATCCAACTGTAGTCGTTGTGCTAGGTTCAGTAGTTAAACTATCAAAAAATATCCATTCACCATCACCACTTGAAGCGTCCCTAACAATCCCAGAGTATTCTGGTGTTCCTGCACTATCTTCGTAGGTGCCATAAAATCCAAAATCAATCTCATCACTTCCAGTATTACCAGAAGCCAATTTTATCATAGGGTCTTCAACGACCAAGGTACTAACATTTTGTGTAACAGTATCTCCTGATACAGTTAAATCTCCAGTCACTGTAAAATCTCCAGAAACTGTTGTTATCGCCTGAGTCGCATCTACACTCAAAACACCATTCGTAGAAGTTATCCCTGTACCAGCCGTTGCAGTCATTAAAGAAGCTATACTTGCTTTATTTGTACTACCACTAGCTCCACCATCTAAGAATACAAAATGATCAGCTGCAACAGCTACTGTATCAGCTGTAACTAAACTTAGTCCAGTCTCCATTAAGTTATCAACTGTAATCTTATCTGTCGGGTCCCCAGAGGTCCCTTCATCAGAAAATGCTACAAAATCACCAGAAGCAATTGTATCTGTCGTCAGACCATGAACATCCAGTTCAAGAGTTATGGCAGCCGATTCAGCTCCACTATTTACAACCGCTACACCGCCAGTTCCTGAATCTGCAATTGTAGCTACATAATTACCAGAACTATGAGTTCCTAGAGTGATTAAATTAGTTAAATTTGTTTGACCAGTTCCCCCATGAGCCACTGCTATCGTAGTTCCTTGCCAGGTGCCCGTTGCAATAGTACCTACAGTAGTTAAGTTTGCTAAAGAAGTGACACTTGCTATTGTACCAGCAAGAGTCAATGCCCCAGCGTTAGTGATTGTAGCATCACCAGATATTGCCATATTTTTCCACTTTGAATCACCATTGTGATACAAAAGCATATTAGCATCCGCTATACTAGCAATTGTGGTATCTCCCAATTCAGATAGAGCATCTTGAGTATCAAGCTGAGTATCTACATAAGATTTAATTGCGTACTGAGTTGCAAGTTTTGTTTGTGAGGTCCCAAGTGAAGTACCGTTATCGATTTCAGCTCCCACCCATTTAGAGCTTGAAGAATTAACTCCAACATATAACTTATAGTTATTCTCACTCCATAGTGGTTCACCAGAACCGACTGGATTAGGTAGGCTTCCGTCTGACCCTCTTTTGAATCTAATTACATTAGCCATTATTATTCTCCATTATTGTTACCAACTCCCGCCATCTAGTTGCCCAAGTACTTCTTGAGTCTCAACCCAGGAGCTGTCTTTGTAAACCATTAATTTATCATCATCTGTATCGTACCAGATATCACCCTCAGTTACACCAGTCGATGGTGTGCCAGCCTGAGAAAACTTTTCATTTGCCAGAGCTGAAACTGCATTCTGCAAATCAGTTACTGATAGATCATTTGTTGAACTATCAAAAGATACAGTAGAAGCTGAGATAGTTGAACTAACTGTAACATTAGCGTTTGCTGTCGGTGTTACTGTTATCGTTACGTCAGCCACCTTATAAACCGTCCGTATCCGTTACAGTATCAGTTACTGTAACTATACCAGTTAGGTACCTCTCAATATTACTAGACCCATCTTTACCAACAAGATCATATCGTAATTTTCCGACTGGAAGAGTTCTAGTATCTCCATCAGTCAAAGCGAGTTTAATAATCCCACCAGTAGCATTTGTTTTTGTAACTGTAAAGGCTTTTTCTAATTTTGTTTCAGGTTTTCTTCTTATCTCTGCTTTAAAAGTATATGAAGTAACATTTATTGCAGTCCCACTAGAATCGGCTATTGTCGCAGTAAACGAAAAGTCAGACCCTTTATCGATTGCTATATTATATGTTCCAGCAGCCATTAGTAATTATGTTGTTGTATGGCATATTCAGTCCCATCACGATGTTTGTTTTCATATTGTTTCGCAGCTTTTAACATTTCCAACCATTCATTCTTCCAATAACCTGTTTCATTCATCATGCCTTTACGAGCATATAACTTCTCTAGTACTCTAGATACCAATCCATCATGAAATTGCTTCGGTATGTCTGGTTCTCCAGACAGAGTTGTTGTTAATTTTTTTGTCTTCTTAGCGTAGTGTATTTGAATTTTATCACCAGATGCAATGTCTCCTGATGCGATATCAGTAAACTTATCCTCGGAGTAGTCATAGATCGAAACTCCAAGTTTTCCATCCTTTATCCACCATAATTTTTCTTTGATTAATGCCATTATGTTAAATCCGTTGTAATAGGTTCTCCTAACGAACGCTTTATTATCTTCCCAGCATAGTCCACTCTACTTAATTCTAGTACATCATCATTAGCAGCGATGTCTGCTGCTACAACAACTGTCCCAGAATGATCTGTATAAGCAGCTTGTTCAAATTCTGTAAAGTTATAATATCTCTGGTCCGCAACTGCCGTAACAATAGCTGTTCCGCTTGCAAGTTTTACATGATGATCAAATTCAGCTAAAGCCTGATTCAACATCAAACGTATCTGCGTCTCCCCGATTTCGGGGTGCATCTGCTGAACCAATTCTATTAGTTGCTGTTGAGTCATTATGTTCCTACAGCCCACTCCACAGCAATAGTTCCAGCAGAAGCTGTTAAATAATAATCATTAGCTGCGTCATAGTTTGTTCCTGGCTTCGGTATAAGAATACCCGCACCAGCATCTAAAGTACAGATAGTACTACCACCTAAGCCAAGTTTTACAGCCAAAGTAACTCCATCTGCTACAGCATCACCCAATACTGTTGCAGAAGCACCAAAGGTGTAACCAGTATTTTTTATCCATATAAAATCATTAACCCCATCATCAGCATTTAAAGCGGTCCCATTAGCCGTAGTATCGACGCTTAAATAAGTTGGGAAAGTTGTTGGTAGGGTATCCCCCCAAGAAACAGCTATCGACCCACTTCCTCCAATACTTTGGTTTAAATCTGCAGCTACAGTCTCCGTAGCAACATTCTCTGCAGCACCTACGGCAGCTACAGGAGTAGCTGAAACTGCATAATCTACTCTACTCGCCATCTTTTTCTCCTTTTGGTAATCTATATGACGCTACAAAATTTTGTAATCCACTTGTATACTGACCTTGTAAAGCAGCCAGCTCACTCAACATGGCTTGATGTTTAGTAAACTCTGATGTAACATCAGTTTGCCAAACACCAAATTCAGCCTGGAATAGTTGAGATTTTTTAGATAGATCGCCTTGGTATTTTTGTAACTTATTATTTTGGGTTGCCTGATAAAGACCAATTTCCTTTTGTATTTCGTTTATTACGTATACTTCCTTTTCATTAGAAGTCGTAGCTTTGTACTTATCTAAATCAGCTACGTAACTTTGTAATTGATCAGAACGTTTCTTGGTCCATGTGGCTAAATCTTTTTGAAGGCTATTAATTGTATATTCTTGAACTTCCTTATTAACGAGTTGTTGATATCTTGATAGCTCTTCATTAAATCTTCTTAATTTGCTCTCATACTGTCTAGAGTCCTTACTTGAGTCTAACTGAGCATCTTGCACTGCTTTTTGTACACCAGCTTGATATTCAACGTTGCTCTCATTAAACTTTTGTACTTGATTTTGAATATCTGCTTGAAATTTGTTTATTTGCTGCGAAACCTTCTGCAATTCAGCATTTGCTAGCTCTACATCTTCATTTGTTGAAATAAAGATATCAGCTGATGCAAAAGACAATGCTGTCACAGGGGAAGAGTAAGCAGGAGTTGTCGTTGGTAAAGTAACAACGTTATCTGAAAAAGAAGGTGCTTCAGGCGCAACTGGAGGCGTAGCTGAAATAACTAAATCAGATAAAGTAGGTGCCGTTTCAAGCACAAGAGTAGGTGCTGTCTCATTCAATGACAAATCCGTTATAGTTGGGATCGCCTCTAGAACAAGTTCTATCTCTGCATATTCTGGAGAGCCAATTTCTCCTATTGCTTCCCTCAGAGTTGCCAATTGATGAATTCTTGCTTTTACTGCAGCACCCATAATAACTAAATGTTCTACATCATCTGGTACTCCAGTTACCCCACTATTAGAATAAGCAATCGTTGGATAGTCTACTACATGAACACTACCACCATTTGGCTTTACATGAATTTTACCCTCTTCTCTATAATACATAGGAGAAGTAGTAGTAGCTAAATACATTGAACCTGAGTCTGTTGCACGGGCCCTATTAGAAGCTTCTATCTCAGTTGCTTGATAACCGCTTTTTTCAGCGTATAAAAATTTTGCAGTTGTTACTGCTACACCACCACCACCGCTAACAGTAATTGTTATCCCAGTGGCACCACCGACACCCTCTGTATATCCAGTTCCACCATCTACAATATCAATTGCTGTCACAGCTCCACCTGAAGCAAATACTCTTATATCAGCATTTATCCCAGAGGCATGTGCTACAGTGACTTCAGGATCACTTAAATATCCACTGCCACCCTGAGTAAGAGCTATCGAAGCAATTACACCAACACTATTAACAGTAGGAGTTAAAACAGCTCCTGAACCTCCACCACTATCAGATTTAGTTGTAGACACACTCCACAACATGTCCTGAGGTAGTAAATTAATAACCTCACGGGCAGTATCAGATGCCCATTGGGTTACTGCGATTTCATCGTCAATAACACCAACTAAATCCTCGACTCGAGATTTTACTGAGTCAGATGTTGTACTCGCTGCCATTTAGGATAAGAATACTATTTCGCCAGCTACAGGGGCTGAACCATCACTCTGGTCACGAGCACCAGTAGCACGAACTCTTAATACTGTTCCCGCAGGCACAGCTTTAAAATGAACCCAGGCACTATTTACATAAAATTCATAATTACCAGCGACTCCAACATAAATAGCTGAAGATTCGCTCGCAGTCGTAGAATTAGCTGTAATAGATGTTGCAACTGTGTACATCCCGTCTATTCTGCTTATTTTTCCCATATTTTCTCCTATTACGTCTGGGGGGAGGATAAACCTCCCCGCCAAACTGTTTAATCACTATTATGAAAAGGTCATAACTCCATGAGTTTCAGGTAATGATACTTCAAGACCAGCTTCGGTCAAGATCATATCTTTCCTTCCATCAGTGTCATTCCCTTGAACATTCGTAATGATATGAGTGTCACGACTTTTACCGTTCCCTACGAGAGGACGATAAGCAACATTTTTCATATCAATAAGGATAGCTTTATTTTCCCATTGATTTCTCAATAGAGGCTCCTGCACAAAATGCAAGTTACCAAAAATAGTACTAACCTTAGTAACGTTATGTCCGAATTGACCTGGAATACTAGTCACGTCTAGACTATACTGAGTATTTGCACCTACAGTATTTTGTAGGAAACTATCAGAACCTAGTTTGTTCAACCAAGCAAGGATTTTTCTAGAACATAAGACAAGCTTATCTCCAGAATTACCACTTTCAGGGGCAAACATTGTTTCTAGGTAATCTAGTATGTTATCATATGCGCTATCTGCGTAAGTGAATGTACTATTAGTGCCATTACTTGTGGCATAAGGTAACATTCCCCAAGAATAACGTTTTGGACCAGAACCAGATTCATCAGCCTTACCAACGCCAAATAGCATTGCATGCTCAATATCCATCTTATGTTCCATTAGCTTTTCTTGCCATACTCTTTTATACTCATCAGCTATTCCACGATACCTGGTTGCCATAGATGTTCCAGAGAATAAAGAAATTGCAGTTTTGAAAATCTGACAATATCCTTCTCTATCATACATTTCGTCTTTCCATCCTTCTGGGGCACCAGTACCTTCAGCAAATGCACTACCAATTACTTGGCCTGAATCGCCATCGGCGAAGTCAATGTCAGTAAAGCTACTTAAAGTAGTATTACCGTTCACTGCAATTGCAGTAACTGTAAGAGACACGTAATCAGCTCCAGCTGTGCCGAAAGCAGTTACTATACCAGTGACTGTGTTAGGGCCATCAGTAGTTGTAATTGAAATCGTATCACCTACTGTCATGAACTCAGGAAGAGTATCTGCTGTTTGAGTATTGCCATACTTATCATATTTGCAAGTTACTCTCAAGTCAGTAATAGTCGTACTTGAATTCAAGTTCTGATCGGCTTTCGCAGTTTTTATTTCAAAATTACGCCTTTGCCATTGATGTCTCTGTTCTAAGAATTTAAAGACAGGATCGTCTGTAGGTTTCTTAGCAACCTTGCTTAGGTAAACAAAAAAGGGACTCTGCTGTGGTGCGAGTTCTGCAACTCTTTCACCAAAGTTATACATCCTACGACTATCATTGATAGACGCAGCGTTTGCCATTTGCCCTCCCGTGCTTACACTATATTTGTCAGCCATTATTTAGCTCCTTTTTACCACGGGTTTTTTGATTTATAGTCCGCTACCATAGCGTCCATAAGTTGGTCCTCTACTCCCCTGGCTACTTGTCCTTGACTTGGAGCAACCCCGACGGGCTGTTTCACGGCAAGTTTTTCTTTCTGGGCCTGCATTTGTCTAACTTTTTGTGGAGATTTGATCTGCTGCTCATTAGGTTTATTCTTTAGTTTCCATACGGTCACTAAATTCTCTAAAGACAATGATTCTGGTCTACTCATATCTTCTATGAATGACTCAGCCTCCGCTGTCTTAAAACCATAAACATTAGAAAGCTGTGAGCGGACATTTTCCATATAGTTCTGTTGAGCTATTTGGTCCTGTCTTCTTTGTATCTCTACTTCACGATTTTTCTCACGTGCTTCATAATGATCCATCATATCATCACGAAAAGTTTCCATTGCTTCCCGATATTTAAAGCTTGCGCTCTCCGTATCATTAGTAGCTTCAATAGGGTCGTAGTCAGCAGGTTTGCTTGGCTTATCAGGTCTCTTCGCTAATTCCTGAGAATTCTCCTGTCGGAGTGTCTCCTGAGGTTTGTTAACGGATAAAGATGACTCTACAGAGTTCAAGACTTGGGGGTTCTCCCGAATGTATCTAGCAATCGGAGCGATATCCTCCAAATCTTGATATCTTGACTTTACCTCTTCAAGTTCCTTAGTCCTTTTATCAGCTTGGCTCTGCCAATATTGAAATGACTCATCTTCCCCCTTTGGGGAGGCCTCAACAGGCATTTCAATCTCTTGGGATGGTACCTCTGGCGACTTGGTGCCTGGTACATTGTCTTTTGCGTCTCCCATCAAAGCACTAAAAGCATCCTCGGATTCACCACTGTTTAGGACATCATTTATAACATCCTCTGCTTCAGCGGTGTTACCAGGTCCATCTACTAATGTTTCTGGTTCGGCTGGCATTCCAGGTGCTTCTACTACTTCTTGTTCGACTTGTACTTGCGTTTCTTCACTCATTGTTCAACTCCTTTAAGAACTTCTATTTTCCTTGCTCGGATTTAACAGATTTATCCTCGGTATTTATTTCACGTTGAGCATCACCAACTCGTGCCTTAAATAGCTCTGCAGCTTGTTGGGCACGATCAGATACTCTTCCCATTTTTCCCTTGAATTTCTCAACCTCAAGGCGTTTCTTGGAGTGTAAGTCCTCTCTATTGGCGGTCTGTAAATCACCTTGAAGAGTTTTAATTTGCTCTTCAGCATCTTGCAATGCATTTTGTAATTGTGCCATCTCGCCAGAGCGGTTTATCACACCCTCAATATCCACCAAGTCGGTTTTCTTAAGAACTTCAACCTGGTCAATAAGACCATTCTTGTACAGTTCTTGATAGGTTTCAAGGAGGGCCCATCTATTAGCAGGCAATGTTGAACCAGCAACCACGACAACATCGTACTTTCCAGCAGTCATGTCATGGATTCGTTCAATCTCTTGGCCTGTAAATTCATCGTAGATAGATTGATTCAAAGTAACCTCTTTCATAGAGTTGTTAGGTTGAACCAATCTAATAATTTTTTCTTCTGTATACATTTGTTGCATCAAAGGGATGCATACCTTACATAATTGATTTAATGCAGCTTCAATATCATCTCGTCTTGATTTTATTCTTCTTTGACCGAACTCATCAATAATGACAGTTCCTCTATAAGTAGATGGTGCGCCTTGCCCAGACCCCTGCATCATCTCATATATTCCAAATCCATACTCTAAATCAGATTTTGCCTCAGCCTCGTTCTTATATAACTCATTAGGCAATGGCACTGGACCAGCGACAACAGGTGCGCCTAATTCTGCATCAAATTCAATTACAGAAGTTCCAGCTCGTCCCCACTCTTCTTCAATCTGCTTTTTATCAACAGAACCACGAGGGATAAGCAATTTTACATTAGTACTTGTAGAAGCATGAGCTATAATTAAAGAACGTATTTTATTGACATATTCTTGCAATGGTCGATATAACCGAACATCACTCTCAGGATAAGGATTCCTATTATGTATATTCTGCATCAATACTATTGGATAGTCTTCACAGGGCAATACTCGAGTATAAAGAAGTTTATCCCCGACTGAGACGATCATTTGAATGCGGTCTTGCTGGATTTGATTATAAAGGTTATAACCTAAATCAACAAGTTGTGCCTTTGTATGTGGGATGAGGTAGACTGTAGAGTCGGGGATCGAATTTTCATCTTCTTCACCAGGAACCATCTGGGGTTGTTGTTCTTCAACCTGACCAGTTTCTGGGTTCATCTGAGGTTCTGGTTCTTCCATGTGAAAGACAGGACCCATTTTATCAATATAGGATTGATATTGAGCAACCTTATCCCTATCGTTCACGTAATTCTTTGTGCCATCTTTATATTGAACACACATCGAAGGCTCTGCTAAATATTCTTCAAAGTCTTCGTCACTGAATAAATCTTCCCTCATTGTATCGGGCTCATACACATGATGAAAATCGACCTTTACACGCTCATAACGCTCATAGTATTTTCTTTTTGTATGATAATGGTCACTACTCATTTCCCCTAAAAACGTCTGCTTCTCATTTTTTGCTAGATTGGTACTAGGGTAGTGGTCTGGTTCTTGAACAGAATCAGCGTTACTCCATACAGATTCATACTCAGGAAATAACTTCATAGATTGCTCGTCAGTCAATACTTTCAAAATAATTATATTAGCAGCATCCCTGCCATAAGTATCTCGAGCATTCGGGTCTACATATACATCTAAAGGATTCAGAGATTTTATCAGAACCTCACCACGACCCATATCAACATGAGCGTCTTGATAAACTTGTAAAATACCCATACCCCCCACATAATAGTCATCGATCGCTTGTTTTAATTCTGTGTTCCCATTTGACCTATCCCATATCCAAGCCATGACGTCAGAGTATATTTTAGATGTTCTAGTATCACTATCTTCTCGACCAGTAGAACGAAACTGTGGACGATTATACGTTAAAAGAGCCTTAGCTGTCTCCACGATAGGATGGATTCTATTTACGACTATAGCTGCTTGACCCCGCCTCTCAAGTATCTCAGTCTGTTCGGCTGTCCATTGAGCTCCCTGTCTAAATTGGATCGACTCTGTAAATTTAGATGCCCAATCATTACGAGAATTTTCGTATTCAGTAAATAATTCAAGTGTCTTCTTAACTTCAGGGTGTATCTCTAACTGCTCAACAGAACCTGCCTCCGCTTCTAAAATATCACTTGGAGTCTTGTCCATTCTATCATGGATCGAACGATTTCTCAAATTTCTATAAATTCCGTATTTTTTAAAGGTTTAGGATTTGATACCGTATCTAAGTCTTCAACAAACGAATTAAAGCTATATATAGAGGGTCGGCTAATTGAAATCCTATTCTCTTGATTATATACACTTAAGTCAATTTTGACGGACCTATTTTTCAAATTAACCTTATGATTATTATTAGACATTTTCTTGCCAAAAATGTTAAATCTCATTAAAATTCCACTTAGGCATTATGATGAAACTAAGCCATGTAGAAAATTATATTCTATCTATATTAGGCAGTCAGCCAATCTGCCCCTCTTGAGAAAAATGTCCTTCTCTTATCAGGGGTCTCTTTCCTGTCAGTTTTGTATGGTCTATAGGAACCCTTACATGCATAAAACATACCATCAAGCAGATCGTCATGTTTCCCACGTGGATACAAAAGCAACTCATTCTCTAACTCAGACATCCTATCCATGATAAATACTTTTCTCTGAGCAAAGGCGGGTTGTAACGATTCAAGCCTCATGGACTTAGCATTTCTTGGATTCTCTCGTATCTCTAGACCAGGGACATATATGCCCTCATCCTCAGCCATTTGCCTGACATATTCTCTCAGCATCTCCTGATAGCCGACAACCTCTATGCGAGTCTTTTTTGAATGATATACTTTAAAATTCTGTAGAATGGCATCTGCTACTTGAAGTGGTGTGGCATGCTTCCTCCAATATGGCAAAACAAACCTATTCATCTTTTCATCTATAGCGATATTGAATATTACTGAATAATCAGCCGTTTGCTTAGTACTTGAAGCTGGGTCCACACCTGTAAAGATATTCACAGGCCTAACTTCATCAACTTCTTTCCCATCTATCTTTGATAGATGTAAAGTAGCCTCATGATCATTATCAAACTTCACATAACCATCGTAATGTTGTATCATCTCCTCTTTAAAGAGTTGGTCCTCATCTCCAACAATTTGACACATGTATTCTCTGTAAAAAATACTCGCCCTGTTTATAGACTCTAGTTCTGCCTTTTTATTGAGCAGCTTCTCTATAGGCCAGACTGCATCCCAAAGAGGGATTCCCGTTTCCATATCAGGGCGAAATGTCATTGTTTCCCATCCCTTCATCCCCTTCAGCAACTCTACCATGCATCTTTCATGCTGCGGTGTACCAATCACAGCGATTCTCCCTCTTGTTGCATCAAGTGATGGGACTCCAGACTGCAAGAGCCAACGGAGGTTTGCCTCCATAGCCTCAGAAGTCTTAGTGTTATTTTCATCCTCAGGGTCATCTAATATAATTAATGTGGGGCGTTGATTTCCAACCTTTATACCACGAATCTGCTGACCTGTGCCCTTACATATGATCATTGAGCCATCTTTTAGCTCAATTTCAGATTTAGTCCACTTTTTTGCTGAATTCATCCCCCAATATCCAAATATGTACCTTAATTGTTCGGAATAGTCTAAAGCGTCTTTGATCGTACCCAGGAGCTTAACTGCATGATCTTGAGTACGAGATACAAGGACAACAAGTTTAGGACCTTTATCAAAAAGGACATGATAGAGCGGAAAAACACCGCCGATGATACTACTTTTTGCATGACCTCGTGGAGCAATAATGTTAATCTGTTTAAGTTCCTTATCATGCAACCTCCGTGTAATTTGTTGATGAAAAGCAGGAGATTCCGCACTAAACATGTTTGGCATGACTACCTTACCAAATAAAAGCATGTCACCACGAAGTTTCTCTTTTAATCTTGCTACTTTATCAATCATAATAAATTTAATTGCTCTACATCGGGCACAATGACCCTTTTTACTGAATAATCATAAGTATCTGGCGGGAAATCTAATTTTTTTATGACCCTTACCCTTACGACGGGTTCATCTACGGGTCTTGCTCCGAACTTTTCCCTCAGTTCTCTTAGTAGAGCCTCACTCGTCACTATCTGAATTACCCACCTCGAACCCCTTGAGCTCTTGTTTCGCCGTAAGTTTCGCCTGTTCTGTCTCTATCTGCCCCTCTATCTGTCTAGAGAGATCAATCTGCATAGTGTCGGTCTGAATCTGTTTTTTAGGCTCCATTCCGAATATTTTAACTAGATTTTCAGCAGCACGCATCAAATTAGACGCATCACCCTTTTTTTCAGCCATCGCTGCTGCCTTTTCAATCCAGGCAAAAGCTGTATCCTCGGTTATTCCACGATCCGCTGCCAATTCTCTTATCTTTTTATCAATCAAACCAGTAATCTCCTTTTCCTTGAACAATCTCTTCACTGTAATATCTGGACGTAGTTGGTCGGGGCGGTATATACGACCTAAAAGGTCCCATTTAATAGGTTTCCCATCCAAAAGCATATGAGCATACATCGTAATCACACGCTGGGTACGACCCTTCTTACCCTCAGAAACTTGCCAGGAATCTGCCGAAGTTCCGTAAAAGTTACGAGTCTCCAATCGTGGCGTAAATTCCAATCTAGACCGATCATTAACCCATGCACGACCACATGAGAACATTAACTGGGCGTTCCCATTGCTTTTGTACTCACTTAGGCATTCAACTATCCACCCATCGTCAGTCTGTGCCCAATCCCCAACAGAAGCATCCTTCCAGTAAACATACTTTAGACCATCCTGTTTAGCTTCTTCAGCTGTGTACACCTTAAAGGGTCTTAACTTAAATCCAAATTTTTTTAGTTTTCTTTCGATAACTTCCATCGTGCAGCCTTGCGTAGTTTCCTAGCGATCTGAGCGGGAGTCCGACCCTTTCGTGCTAGCGTTATATTTAAAATCCTTCTAGCTCTTTTTCTTGCTTTTGCTTCCCTGTTTGGCATATCCCCTATATATAGAACTACTTTACGTAGTAAAGTTAATAGTAAAACTATACATAGAACTATATATAGTTAATCCCTGCACATCAATTCTCAGAAGGGCTCCAACCATCCGTAGCCCCAATAGATTTTAGGAAAATTTTTCTCATAATATCTTCTTCCGCTACCTTTTCATCGTTACGTTTCATTAAACGATATACATCATCCTCAGTTAAGTCAGAAGGAATCCATTGACCAGTTACTGGATCGTATATCTCTTTCCGCTTATTCACCCTTCTTTCCATAACCAAAATTATCCACTAAACATCAAGTCTCGTAACATCTAATAGGCAAGGCAGACTCTATCAGAAGACAATTTTCAAAAAATAGCGTTAGAATGCGTGTGGGTAATATACCATCTACCGACCCCCGCCTCTTCAACTATACACCCTTTCGGTTTTCGTTGAGATTTAATGGGAAGGATATATAGTTGAAGAAGCGTTGGGTCCCCTTAATCCTTCCTATTTATCTTCTTTTTGATGATATTTAGCAATCTAACTTACTTAATCAATCATAACTCAAGGAAACACATCATGAGCAAACTCATTAAACTACTCAAATCCCTTCTAACTGCTGGCAAACCTAAGACTCACTCAGATACCGTAAGGGTACGCATGAACCCTAAGGTCAACCCTGAGACAGGTCAAGCCTACACCTATGGGGATGTTACATCTCAGGTCGCAGTAGGTACTATCATTACCTTTGGTGGTACTGATTACCGATTCGAGGCATCTCCAAGTGGTACTCTTTACCAGAATAAGAGTGGTCAACCTACTCCTCAGAAGTATGACCAGTTCTCCCTTGTACATACCATTGCGGTAGATGACTGGGATACTGCCTTCGACCTTGGATAATCCTTAATCATACTTCTCTTACAGTTCGTTTGGGTGGTCTTACATCAGTAAGGCTACCCTTACGGACATTAAATCCCTGCACAAGAAAAAGTGCAGATAATCTAAACGCTATGGTTTAAGCTTACAAGCAGTCAGACAACTATAATACAGTACACATTAAAAAAGGGCTGTACTTGTTAA
>TARA_R110002051_G_scaffold26097_1_pt1 | contig 14342 bp, 11 predicted proteins | sample TARA_R110002051 | Tara Oceans TARA_R110002051 (sample SAMEA4397023) | marine metagenome | biome: Polar Biome; feature: [MES] marine water layer (ENVO:01000295) within the mesopelagic zone...; material: water (ENVO:00002006), including particulate matter (ENVO:01000060) such as......
GGGGTAGGTGGGCTCCGGGGTAAGAAATTTATGGCTTGCCGTTGCGGGAAAACGATCGAGGCGCAGCCGGTCTCCGGTCAGACATGCCTCATCGAGCCCGCAGATGGGTTGCCGGAAACTCTGACGTGAAGGGATATGGCAATGGTGTTCCGCGGCACTCGCCCGGGCACGAATGGCATCTTGCGCCATCCCCCGCTTCGACCGTCGTTGCTTGCTTCAGTCGAGGACACAAGTTCGCGCAGACATTGGCTCGCTTGCCCGATCTCCCCGGTGCGATTGCGAGTCGCCGCCTGGAGGATCAATGCGTCAGCAAACCAAGCCGTTCATCATTGAGGGCAAACCGTCCCGCAAGCCCAAACCAGACGCTCAAAAACCGTCGATCTGGGGAAGGCTGGATGCTCACATCGCACAAGGTCTCCAGGATCAGCAGGAGGGGGACCAGCGTGATACGGATCACGCGGCCGCCACCGGTGGTGCCGACCGCGCTTGAGCGTCAGGCCGCAGTCTTCAACTCCGCTTCCGGTTGCAAGGAATGGAGGAAGCTCACAGCGCGCTGCGCATGGGCCGCCGCCTGGAAGATCGCCCGTTTGTCGTTGGACAGCACCGATAGCCACGACTGAAGATAGGACGCATGATCCGGCCGCGGCTCGAGCTCCGGCGCGATGTCGAAATCGGCGCAGAGGAAGCAACTGCCGAGCTCGGCAATGAGTTCTTCTCGGGCACGGTCCGTCCGGTCCTTGGCATAGCGCGAGAGATCACGTCCGACGCGATGTTCCGCCGCCGTCCAGTGGGTCACCTCATGGCTGAGGACAGCCGCGTACCCGGCAGCATCGCGAAACGCCTCAAACGGCGGCATCTGGATGGAGTCCAAGACCGGCGAGTAGTAGGCCTGGTTGCCGCCGTGCCGGATCACGGCGCCGGTGTTGCGGAAGAAGAGATCGGCGCGCTGTATTCGCTCGACAGGATCCCGAACCTTGGCCGGCGGAGCATAATAATTGTCAGGCAAACCCTCGATCTGCTCGATGTTAAACACAGAATACGCCTTCAGGAACGGGATTTCCCGATCGGCATCATTGCCGTTTCCGTCGGCAACCGACTTGGTGAAGCGGCTGGCGAAGACAACCGTCGAGCCCGTTTCGCCCTTCCGCACGGCCCCGCCCAGTTCGAGCGCCTGTTTGAAGGTCATCCACATCGAGGAGGTGAAGCCCCGCGACATCTGCTCCGACCACAGGAGCAGCACGTTCATGCCCGAATAGGGGAGACCGTTGTGGCGCACGGGCCGCGTGATGCGGCCATCGGTATTGGCGGCGCTCCATGGTTTCATCCAGGGACGCACGCCTTGTTCGAGATCTTCAATGATACGATCGGTGATCCGAGTATAGATGTCGATGCGGTCCGTTTCCGCTTTCCTCGTCATGACTTCTTCTCCTCTTCTCAGGGCCGCGCCTGTCGCGGTCCGTCACGGAGGTCCGAAGTCAGGGGCCGATGGTGCGGCCATGCACCGGAACGGCCGCAACAGCGTGGAGGACGGCAAAGCCGTTGCATGGGCGCCCGGCTCCTGCAGGACCGCCGAGCGGGACGGGCCGCGATAGGCGCGCATCCAGCTTTCATTTTCGACATGAGAAAAGGCCGGCGCGTACAGGCGCCAGCCTCGGAACGAGAAGAATGGGGCGGGGTGAAACCCAGCCAATATGTTATCCGAAAGCGGCCAACTGAGCTTCGGCTGCTTTGCGGCCGAGCGATGCGCCCGGATTTTCGACCGGCCGGTCGAAGGGCTTCCAGGTCTCGCCGATGACCTGTTCATAGGCGGCGACTGCGCCCTCGGCTGCCATGCGCAGCGCGTGGGACTGGACACCCATGTCGGCCGCGAACTCCCGCTTGCGCTGGGCGGCACTATCGTATCCGACCGGGCCGTCGAGGTCCTCGTCGCGGGCATCGTTGGACGCCTTGGCCGTTGCGTCGCGCGCCTCTGTGACGGCGCGGGAATAGAATTGCCCGGCGCCATGCGCGGATCCGACGAAGGCCCCCACGATGCGCTGGAGGTGGATCTGCATCGCCTTTTCGCCGAGGCCTTCCGAGAGGCTTTCGGCGGTCTCGACGATCAGCCGCTCGTGGAGGCTGCGGATGCCATCGCTGTCGACGACTGCCGTGCCGAAGCTTGTCGCGATCTTGGACGCCTGGGTGGCGTCGGGGCAGGAGAGGCGGACCATTTCGAGGGTGGTAGCCCGGCGAGATTGCGAGACCCGTGCGTTGGAGCGATTGGGGGTAGAGGGCTTGGCCATGTTTGTTCCTTCCTTGGCTTCCGAAGCGGTTCCGGCCCGTGCCGGTCTGCCCTTCGATGCGGACGACCAGGAACCGGCAAGGGACGGGCGGCTTCACGGGTCCGATCCGGCTGAGCCAGCAGGGCAGGGTTGCGGGCTAGCAGGTCTTGACCTGAGCAGACCGCGAGCCTGCCCTCGCGCAGAGAGGCTGGATCGGCCGCCCCGCGGCGCGACAGCGGCCTTGAAACGACCGGCTGCCGGTTCAGACCGCAGCGAACAAGAAGGGCAGTCCGGCACGGGTCCGATATCAATCCCAAGGCAAGCGATAGACATGGCCAAGCCCCACATGACGACGACATCGAAGCCGGTAAGGACATCGCCAGGTCCTTTCGCCTCGGGTCCTCCTACATCTCCGGATTCAGCACGGGCTCGCGGTCGCGATGCTGGAACGCCCCGACCTGCTCATGCATCGCCAGCCTGCAGGCGATCGTGTCGAGTTCGACCCAGCGCTCGAAGGCGAGGCGGTCGACAAGCTCCCGATGGTAGAGACGCGGACTGGACCGGCGCCGCGCGCGGCTCCGGACCTTCACCGTGGTCGCCTGTCTCCCGGCGCGCGCCGCAATCTGACGGTTCAGACAATCGAGATGCCGCTGTGTCTCGCGCCGGGCGCCGATTGCTTTCGCCAGCGGTTTCGACGTGCGGATGTCGATCATGACCCATCCCCCCAGTTTCGCCAGCCGATGAAGGAAGACGGCCCGTCATATTCAGTGTGGCGCGCGGGATCGATGACGAACCCGAACCGTCCCCGCCCCGCATAGTCGTCGCTTGCCACCAGAAAGCGGCGTTCTTCACTACCGCGGATATGGCCTCCGCCGATCTTCGCCACGACCTCTGTCATGCCGGGGCTCTGATCGGACAAGATTGCCGACATAATGATGTAGTCCGCCGCATGGCGTTGATCGAACGCCCGGCGATCCTTGGCCCAGCTCTCACCCTCAGCGAGCGAGCAACCGCGGATCTTCTCCCAGACGTCGGGCCAGGTATTGCGGAAGGTCTTTTCGGCCATTGACCGCTCGTAGACGGTGAAGAGGTCCGGGAAACTTACCGCGACGATCGCCCATTCGCAGTCCTCTTCATACCAAGGCGTGTCCTTGCGCAACAATGGATGGACGCAGGCGTTGCGGTCAGCCGAGAGATGGAAACCACCGTGGCCGGAAGAAATGTGGGAGACGACACCCTCCGCATAAATGACCGCCATCTGCGATCCGCCCCATGGTGTGCTGACCGACATGCGGGTTTGCACGCGGTTCAGCTTGGCCAGATCGCGTCTGTGACCAGCGGTCTCGGCGACGCGCGCACGGAATTCCGCTTCATCCGCCACCCGGCCGTCATGCCCGATGAATTCCGCCCGCGTCAGATCTGCGAGTGGCCGTCGGCTCGCACCGGCGCTTGCAACAAAAGCAAAGCCGCTGGGTGATGTGACCATGGCAAGGACCAGGTCACCGATGCGGGCGACCGGCAAGCCATCCGCGCTGGTGGCAAACTCCACCCCCGAAAGATCGGGGGTGGGTGCTGCCATGTTCGACTGGAGGGCGCCGGTCATGCTGCATCCCTCAGACCGACGTCTTCATCATGTTCATCATAATCGGGCAGATTTGCATCCTGCGGCTCGCCTTTGACAAAATCGTCGGTACCGCTTTCCCCTTCATCCTGGGGCGTGGCGCCGATGACACCCGTGTCCGCGCCTGCCCGGATCCACTCGAGCAACTCGTCGGCAGGCGGCGCGAAGCGGGCCGACGCATGCACGAAGTGTTCGCTCGCGAAATGCTCGACGAGTGCGGCGCGGGTTTCGCGAACCTTTTGCCGCGGCTGGACCGATGCCTCAGCGCAAGAGGCTTCCAGTGCCTGCCGCGACAGGCACAAGAGGAAGTCCTCCGAGCCCATGTTCGGTAAAAGTGCGTCGGCGCCGATAGCCTCGCCGGCGATACGCGCGACCATGCCGCTGTTCGACATGCCCCGGCGGCAAGAGAGCACATCAATCAGTACGGAGCGAACCGCAACCCGAAGCGTATCCTGATCGAAGGCGAGCTTGCCATGCTCGTCAAACAATCCGACCGCATGGCGTGAGAAGCGCTTGCCGCCGTAGAAGGTGCCATCTGCGCCGGAGTCGACGCGGACATTCTGGCCGGCGAAGGCCAGGACCATCAGCGCCATCAGCATGTCATCCTCGATGGGCGCGCGACCGAGTGCATCGTGCAGGGCATCGGTCCTAAAGTCGCCGATCATGTCATGACCTTTCTGGGTCACATCGGGCCGGGCCTTGGAGATAGTGATCGTGTCGCCATCATCACTACCGGCTGCGGATCCATTGCCGCCACCGTCTTTCGACGCCGTAGCCTCCGGCATGCGGTAATGCACCGTCTGGACCTTGCCGTCACGATCGAGGTAGAGCGCCGTATGGTCAGACTTGGACGGCTTGCCGTAAACTTGAGATCCCTTCTTCGGCAGTTCCGGCTGGCCCCAGCCGTTGACCTCGACGATCGCGCCGCGTTTCGGCAGATTGTTCGTCATCCATTCGTGTTGAGCGCCGAGAAAGCCTTCGACATTGGTTGTGTAGCGGCCGTCCTCGTCGGCCGGTGCGAAGAGATCCTCCACCCATTCGATGCCGTAGGCCTGAGCCAGATCGTCACCGAAGCTCGCGTCCCTGGCATACATGCGCTTCTTCGTGAGCGCATTTGCGATCTGCCACCATGGCGCCGTGTCGCCCTTCTTGGGCTTGTGCGCTTTCCAGACCTCCTTCTGATCTGCCTGGCCGGCGGCGGCGATGATCCGCAACTGCTGCTCGGATGGCATATCGCCGAGCGCCATCTGTTCGAGCATGGCTGGAAGCACATTGGCGAGCAGGCGCAGCTTGCGGATCTGGCGGACGGGAAGGGCGAGAGCGACGGCGATCGCTTCCTCTGTCCAGCCGAGAGCGACGAGGCGTTCGATGCCGCGCCATTGGTCGACGGGATTGAGCGCTTCGCGAACGCTGTTCTCGACCATGGAACGCATCGCGCCATTGTCGTTGGCTGCATCAACGACGAGGATTTCGATCTCTTCGAGACCGGCCGCGATGGCGAGGCGCACCCGACGATGCCCGGCGTCGATAATGTAGCCGTTTCCACCATCCGTCTCGGGGGCAACCACCGGCGGCTGGACGATGCCGACGGCCTTGATCGTCGCCAGCATCAGCGCATCGGCCTGCGGCGACGACTTCGACTGGCGCATCCGATCGGGGTTTTCCTTCAGCGCGCGCGGGTCAACGTTAATGATCTGCATGGGATTTGTCCTTGTCTAGAGGGTTCCTGACCGGCGCCATGCCAGCCCTTCCTGTCTTCATTTTTCTCGAAGACACCTCCCGGACCGCCGAACGGCCGGACTGACGCAACTGCGACCGAGCATCCCTGCTACGAAGGGCAAGCGGGGCTGTCAGCCCTGCGAAGAACGAGTGGCCGGGATGGCGCAGGCGGCGGTTGAGCAACTGCGTCGGCAGGAGGACCGATCGACGACCGGTACCCCGCTGTTTTTATTTTCTTTTTCCTCCCTTCTCTTCCGCTACATTCAATTCGGCGCAACAAGTTGGAAAAATATTTCAGGCATGAGCAATTAAATCGCGTTTTTCCTTGCAAAAGCCGTTTGAAGCGGTCTCAAACCTCTCTTGAACGCTCTTCAAAGAACGGGTTTTCGGATGAGAAATTGCATTTCTTGAATGACAAACAGCTTCGGGTGATATGCGACAGCAAGGCAGCGCCAGTTTTTTTTGCCGAGAGGTGCGCCATGAATGACCCGATCGACTATCTGTCAATTAAGCTCCTGGGGATGGAGGCATCCGCGAGCGGGCACTTCGCAATTGCTGCCGTTGTGCTTATCGCGCTTGCACTATTGATCTTCCGATCGCGGCGCTAGCGTGTTGATTGGAGGTGCCATGGCGGCTTACAGCAAAAAGAAAGGGCCGACGGAAGACCGCGGCCCTTAAAGTGTGGAGATCTAAAACCTCCAGAGGGGAACAGCTGCTGCAACGGAACTGGGAGGTGACCGTCATGTGCATCAGCTGAAGGCACTATGCCCGAATCGCGACCAACAAGAAAACAATTATTGTGCAATGCAGCTATGCGGCCGCGGCGATGGTCTCGCTGTCCAGATCTGCTGCCAGTTGAGTTTCAATTGCCCGCAACTCCCGCCGTTTTCCTTCCAGGTCATTTGAGAACGCAAAAGCGCCACCCTCTCGCGAACGATAGGAGGCCAGCCGCCGCTCGGCCTCTTCGAGACGCCGGCGATATTGAAGCTGTTCCTCCTCGAAGCCTTCAAGTCCATGCTCCAGCCGTGAGATGGCGCCGAGCGGCGTCACCGTGATCGCCAGATCGATCTCGTAATCGGCTCCGGTGCGCTGGAGCAGAGCCTCGTAGCGATAGCCGTCGCCCTCGCCGAACCGCTCGCCCTCATAGACCACATCGAAGCCTCCGATGGTCGCCAGATGCACCTCACCTTTGTGCTGAAGTTGCAGGAGGGTGAGGATCTCCTTCATCAAAGCGCGGCCCGCTTCCTTGCGCTCGACATATTCTTTACCGAGCACCGTCATGGTGAAGGCATCGCCGGTGGTCGACTGTAGCCGCGCGATATCCTGGCCGATTTCGCCAATACGCCGGGTTGAGAGCTCAACCTCTCGCTCGGCATCGCGCATCTGCCGACGGACGGCATATTGGTCGTCCTCGTGGGCAGCGCGCAGCCGCTCAAGCCGGGCGATGTCGGCCTCAAGCCCGGCCTTCTGCATCAGGCGCTCGTCACCGGAGGCAATGGCCTTGGCCATCGCGAACTGGTTGGCGGCACCTTCTCCAACATCTTCCAGCCGCCGGATCGATGTGTCGCCCGACAGCGCTGCGGCAATGAAGCGGGCCTTGCGCTCGTTGTTCTGCCACATCGATGCATCGAGCGAGCCTTCCGTCGCATAGGCGAAAAGATCGACCTCGTCGTGCTGGTTGCCCTGGCGCACGATCCGGCCTTCCCGTTGCTCGATCTGCGACGGCAGCCATGGCACATCCAGGTGATGGAGCGCCTTCAGCCGAAGCTGGGCGTTCACGCCGGTACCCATCGTCTCGGAGGAGCCGATCAAGAAGCGAACCTTGCCGGCCCTGACATCGCCGAACAGTCTCTGCTTGGCTTCGGTCTTCTTATAGTCCTGCATGAAGGCGATTTGCGAGGCAGGCACGCCGAGCCGGATCAGCTCGTCGCGGATAAAACGATAGGCGGAAAAGCCACGGGACTTTTCGACTTTGATCGTGCCGAGATCGGAAAAAATCATCTGGGCAGCGCCGGGCAATTCGAAGGTGTTCCCATCGGGGCGCCGATAGATTGCCTCGCCGGTATCCTTCCAGATCCGGTGAGCATTGCGGATGAGCAGATTGAGTTTGTTGTCCTTCTCGTTGTCGGCCGCCGGCATGACGAAGCGCAGGTCGATCGCTGCGTGGCGGCCGTCGGTGATGACCGATAGAAGGATGTCATCACCGGGCTTGGCCGGTCCCTCACGCTGCTCGATCGCCTTGATCCGCGCGTCGAGCATCTGCTGATAGCTCTTGAACAGAGCGGTCGGTTTGGCCGTCAGGATCTTCCGGCGCCCGGTCGAGATGTTGGGGACCCTCACATATTGCCTGAGATCGTCAGGCAGGACGACATCCGCAAATGAGCGGAACATGGCGATCAGCTCGGGAACATTGACGAAGGAAGCAAAGCGGCTGACAGGCTTGTATTTGCCGGATGGCTGGATCTCCAATTCCGTGGTTGTATCGCCGAAGCAGGCGGCCCAGGCATCGAACTCGTGCAGTCCGCGTTCGGCAAGCGCTGCATACCCAAGCAGACGCTGGATCGAGAACATCTCACCAAGCGTATTGGTGATCGGCGTGCCGGAGGCAAGCACCAGTGCCCGGCCTGGGTTCCGCGTCTCGATGTAGCGGGACTTCACATAGAGATCCCAGGCCCGCCGTGAGCCGTTCGGATCGATGCCCTTCAGCGTCGACATATTGGTGGCGAAAGACAGCTTGCGGAATTCCTGCGCCTCGTTGACGACGATCTGGTCGATGCCGATTTCCGAGATGGTGAGAAGATCATCCTTGCGGGTGGCGAGACCTTCGAGCCGCTCCTGAAGACCTTCCTTCAGCCGCTCGAGGCGCTTGCGCGAGACGCGGTCCTCGCTGTCCACCCTGGTCAGCAGAACCTCATAGAGCTGCAACTCGTCCTGGATCATCTCCTGTTCGAAGGCAGACGGCACGGCGATGAAGCGAAACGCCGAATGCGTGATGATGATCGCGTCCCAGGTCGAAGTCGCGGCACGCGAGAGGAAGCGAGCCCGCTTGTCCTTTGTGAAGTTGGTCTCGTCGGCGACGAGGATGCGGGCATTCGGATAGAGGCCTAAAAACTCTCGAGCCGCCTGCGCCAGGCAATGGCCGGGCACGACCAGCATGGCCTTGGCGATCAGGCCAAGCCGGCGCTGTTCCATGATGGCAGCCGCCATGGTCATCGTCTTGCCGGCGCCGACGGCGTGGGCAAGGTAGGTCGAGCCATCGGCGATGATCCGCCAGATGCCGCGTTTCTGGTGCCCATACAAAACAAAGGCGCCAGAGGCGCCAGGGAGTTTCAGGTGGGAACCGTCGAATTTCCGCGGCGCGATATTGTTGAATCGCTCGTTGTAATCGCGGGCCAGCCGGTCGGTTCGATCCGGATCGGTCCAGACCCAGTCCTGGAATGCCTGCTTGATCCTTTGGAGCTTGTCGCGCGCGGCTTCGGTATCTACGATATTGAGCACCCGGCGCTCGCCGTCGGCATCCTTGAACACGTCGAAGATCTGAGGCACCCGGCTGTTGAGCGCGTCAGACAGCAGGTCGCCGGCATGGCGGCGGCTCGTTCCCCATTCCGATGTGCCAGCGGCGCTGTAACCGAGCTGCCGTGCCTCCACCGTCCAGGACCCAAGCTCCGGCATGTGGTAGATGCGGATTTCCGCCTCCATCTTCTCCTTCACGAAGGCGACGACATCGGCGGTCGGGATCCACGGGGCGCCGAGGCGGGCTGTGATGTCAGATGGCCGGAGATCAGCCGGCTGGACCTCCTGGAGGGCGCGGGCATTGCGCTCATAGGCGGGATCGAGCTCGGCCGCTGCCTGCGCGGCCGCAAGCTTTGTGCGGACAGAGCCGGAGAGATATCCGTCAGCCGTCTTCCAAGATCCATCGGCCGGATCACGGAAGATGGCCTCGCCCAACTCGTGGACCACAGCCGCAGGATCGCTGTGCAGCAGCTCGGCGACATGGTCGATATCGACGTGGCCTCGTTCATTCAGCACGACGGCGAGCGCATCTGCAGGAGAGGTGATGGTCGGCGCCGCGGGCGGAGCAATCACGCGTTCGGAAAAAATCGCACCGGGCTTCGCGGTGTCGGTCTCCAGATCGTAATCTTCGATTGAGGCGACCAGCCAGCAATCCGGATCATCGCGGAAGGGAGCCATGTTCGGCTGGCGGTGAGCCTCTTTGACCTCACCGGTCTCGGCATCTTCCTGGATCGAGACTGTTGTGTGGTTGATCGGCCCAAAGTCCCGCAGAAAACTCGACCAGGCGATGCGCAATCGCACCTGGAGATCGCGCCATGGCCGATCGGTTTCCTGCGCCTTCAGGACCTTGCGCACTGCATCGCGGATCGGGATCAGCTTTGAGACGATCCGGACGTGCTTTTCCGGGACGCCATCACCTGAGCGACCCTTGCGGACGGTGACCGGCACGGCCGATCCGTCGAGCATCTGCATCAGGCCCTTCGACCGGTCGAGGAAGAAGCTGCCCTCGCGAACAGTCCCGCCCTTCGGCTGCAGATCGACGATCTCGCCGAGTTCTTCCTCGAGATCGCTATCGATGGGCGTCGGCAGGCCGTCATAGAGATCGGCCGGCAGAAGTTCGATGGCAGTGGCAAGGGCGGCTTCGAGATCCACTCCATCGCGTGGGCGGCATGTGTAGGTCTCGCCGAACGGGCCGGAGGTCAGGGCGTGTGTGCCGAGCACGAAGTCCGGATGCCGACCAAACCAGCGATTGACTCTGATGGCGCCTTCGTCGTCGGTGGTCGGCCTGATCTCATCGACATCGAGCCACAGCTGATTTCCCTCCGCCTCTCCGGGCTTTCGCTTGCGGAAGAAGAGGATGTCGACGACGACATCCGTGCCGGCATCGCGGCGAAAGCTGCCCTCGGGCAGGCGGATCGCGGCGATCAGGTCGGCGGATTTGGCGATATGCTCGCGTGCCGTGGTATCGGCCTTGTCCATGGTTCCATGCGAGGTGACGAAGGCGGCGAGCGCGCCGGGCTTTAGCAGGTCAATCGACCGGGCGATGAAATAGTCGTGCAAACGAAGGCCAAGCGACCGGTAGGCACGATCCGAGCGGACAGTGCGATCGGAGAAGGGTGGGTTGCCGATGGCGAGATCGTAGATCGGAGCCAGATCGGTACGGGCAAAGTCGCCATTGATGATCCGCGCCTTCGGCTGAAGCAGGCGGGCGATGCGAGCGGTGACCGGATCGAGTTCAATCCCGGTCACATAGGCGACGTCGCGATATGGCTCCGGCATCAGGGCAGGGAAGAGCCCCGTGCCGATGCCAGGTTCCAGCACCCGGCCGCCGCGCCAGCCCAGTTTCTGGACCCCAGCCCAGATTGCGCTGATGATGAACTCCGGCGTGAAATGCGCATATTGAGTGCAGCGGGCAAGCGACGCGTAGTCGCTCTCGCAAACCGCGGACTGGAGCGAAGAACCAACATCGTCCCAGCCCTGGCGGAAATCGGCCTCGCCCGGCCGACGGAACATACCGTTGGCCAGTTCGCCTGCGCCGAAGCCGGTGAAGCAGATCAACTGCGCCTGTTCCTTGGCCGTCGCCGGCCGATCTTGCTTGGCAATGCAGTCGGCGACGAGGATCGCCGCGACATTGGCGCGGGCGCGATCCTTCCAGGAGCCGGCCAGCTTGCGGTCGCCGTCGAGATAGAAGTTTGCCCGATGCCTCACGCGCCGGACAGCCGTTTCAGCGACGGGGAGGGCGGGTGCAGGTGCTGGCGGTAGGGGATCCGGATCGTCGTCATTGCCGGCATCAGGCGAAAACCCGCCGAACGCTATCACGCCAAGCCCAAGGCCGGACGAAAGCACACTCGAGCCAAACATGTCTGATGTAAAGGGATCGTTGCTCATGGGAAAGCTCCTTGAAATGAGGGCGTGCGCCATCGCTCGGCCGCGGTGCAGACCGTCTCCGGCGCGGAAATTGTGAAAGCTGATGCTCAGGCCGCCAGCGGTGCGGGGAGGTGGCGCAAATGGACCGGCAGCTTGGCTGCGATCTCGTCGTCAGACAGGGTGTCGAGCAACTTCAAGAACGTGCCTTCACTGCCACCGTAAAGCATCACCGTGCGATGGCCCTGCATCGCCGTCGGCCAACGCGCGCCGGCATAGCCTCGATAGTCGTCGGTGGTCGTGCTCCAGATATGCTCGAGCCGTTCTTCGCGGCTCATGGCCCGGACTGGCCGGGCTTCGCGGTCAACGATTGCGGTCCGCATCGCCTCCACAGAGTCCGGATCCGAGAGGTCGCAGTAGGTGTGAAAGTAACGGACGGCTTCATCGGTCCGGATCGCGTAAAACACCGAGGTCACCGAACCGGTCATGAACTCACGCATCGCAAAGATCGGCCCGCGCATCCAGAGCGGTCGTAGAATGTCGAGCATGTAAGAGTAGGAGGTTTCATCGATCTCGAACCATTCGCCGGCATAGACGGCAGACTGGTCGCCAGCAAAGCGGTCGGGGCGCATAGCGTGCCTGTCGAACATCCGGAACATGTCGGCACGCTTGGCCGCTCCTTGAAAGATTTTGCGGGGAAGGGCTATCGAGGTCATCAGCTTGATCCTTTCGGGGTTTTGGACCGAAGGCAGCACAAGTCGTTTCGACCTCGCCATTCTCTTCAGTCCTTCATGACCCCTTCCGCGCTGCCGGCCTCGGGTTCGGCCGGGTCAAGGGCCGGCGTATGCCGGGCGGAGCCTCGCTTGATGCGGCCGGCGCGCATGCGGCAGGTCTCGTTATTCCCTTCGGTCTTCCTTTCCCATTTTTCCCTCTCCTTTTTCTGGAGAACTTCGTTCCAATCCTCCGCCGGCGGACGTAGCCGCTGCCAGTCGCAACCGGACGCCTCGGCAAGCGCCCGCAATCGTTCTGCATAGACATCGCCTTGAGAATTGGCATCCGTGGCCGCGACCATCGTCAGTCCCGGCCGCACAGCAAGTTCGGCAAGCGCCGCATCTGTCGCCGGAGACCACCCTCCGCCAGTGCTGAGATAAAGAGTTTGCTCGCGCGAGCCCTCGAGCGCTGCGAGGCTCATCGCGTCGACCGCGGCCTCGGTAACGCAGAGACGAGAGGCATCGCTTGGTCCAAAACGGAAGAGAACCTTCGAGCCCCCGGTGGCAAAGCCACGCCAGTCGGGACCTCGCTCCTCCCAACCCACAACGCGTCCCTCGCTATCGACATGGGCCGCCCACATACTGCTTAAGGGTCCTTCCCGCAGGACACCCTCTCGAATTGCCTGCCGAGCGATGGACGTCGGGATCCAGCGCGCCCAGCACAGATAGCGCCAGGCACCGGATCCGGGCGAAGGCGAGCGCCGGCTGCGCCAGCGGTCGCAAATGTCTTTTACCGGCACTGAAGACCGCGAGGACCTCCATTCAGTCCGAGAAAGTTGAAACCCGACAAGTGACGCAACCGCCTCCGCTGCGGACGGGAATGGAATTCTTTCCAGGAACATGGCAAGCCCGAAGACATCGCCCTTTTCGTCACTGAGCGGATCGAACCAGCCGCGTCCGTCATGCGTGACAATGACGATGTTGCCGCCACACCGGTATTTGACGGCGCGTCGCGTGCTTTCCTTCAAATCGATTTCATAACCGGCTCGTTCCAGCACGGCTTCGCAACTCACCTTGGCGCGCAGCGACTCCAACTCTTTTCTCTTCATTGTTTTCCGATCGCTTGTCGATCGCCCTTCTTTTCCAATCCGCATACCTGCGGCCATCCTCGTTTCCGCCGCGAAGAATGGAGGGGGCAAGGGCGCGGCAATCAAGGTGCAGATTTGCACCGGCCGCGGCGGAGCTTCCCTTGCGGCCGACAAGTCGCCAGCGGCAGGGACATGCGGGTCTCAATGAGACCCGCATGGGAAATATTCATGCACGATCTCAAGATCGTCTTCGTCATCGAGTTCGTCGGACGGAAGGACGCCGAATTCGTCGCCGGATTTAAACAGAGTGACGGGAACCATGAGAATGCGGGAAAGCGAAAATGCGTGGCTTTGGGCGAGTGCAAGATCCTGTGCCATGTGAGAAACCTCCGTCCGGAGCGGGCCGATCCCGCTCGATGGCTCCTCAAAGGACCGGGGACGGTCGCGATCACCGCGCAGTCGAAGACAAGCGGCGGCAGCTTGCTAGCCGACCCCGATAGTGGGTTGATCGACGGAGATCCGGGCATGGTCCAGGACGCCATCCATAAAGAGCGGGATTGGTTTGCTTCGGCGGCGATGGGATATCCGGCAGGGATCGTTCACGAAGCCAGCTCAGCATTTGTTGCCGAGGATCTGTTTGACCAGCCCACCGGTCAGCGACGGCAGGCTTCCTCTTGATCAGACAAGGCTTTGAGAACAGCGAAGTTCATCTCGGCACGCGGTTCTATACGGGCGATTTCACTGGCGACCTTTACCCAGTGCCAATACTCGTGGAAGTCGCCTTCGGAGCGACTGCGGAACGCGCGTCGTTGCGCCTCATGATAAGCTCTGACCGGATCTCGACCAGTCAATAGCTTCGCATCCGCCTGCCACCTGCGCCGTCTCGCTCGGCGGTGTCCGAGCCATCGGTGAATAAACCGGAACATGAGTAATCTGGCTTAACTCGCTTGGCGGAAAATTTAGGCACTGAGTCCGAAGAGATGAAAGATGCCTACCTATTGTCTATTGTTTTCAATTGTTTAGCAATGTCAAAGCTGAATAGGGCTGCGACATCGCCAGCCATTTA
>TARA_R110002051_G_scaffold3064_9_pt1 | contig 14339 bp, 18 predicted proteins | sample TARA_R110002051 | Tara Oceans TARA_R110002051 (sample SAMEA4397023) | marine metagenome | biome: Polar Biome; feature: [MES] marine water layer (ENVO:01000295) within the mesopelagic zone...; material: water (ENVO:00002006), including particulate matter (ENVO:01000060) such as......
TCTTATCTACGGTGCAGGCCCAGCTAAAATTGGACAGATTGTGGGTGGTGGTTCAAAGGAAGGGAAGATAATGATTGATACGTTTATGTCATCACTCCCTAAACTTTCAGAACTTAAACAAAAAGTAGAACGATCAGTTCAGCGAGGATATATCAGAGGATTAGATGGACGCCGAATCCCTGTTGAGTTTTCACATACAGGGTTGAACTATCTACTACAAGGTGCTGGCGCAATCATATGCAAGACATGGCTTGTAGAGATAGACAAGAGTATTAAACGACAAGAAATAAAAGCAGTACCTGTTGCTAACATACATGATGAAATTCAATTCGAAGTGAACAAGGGAGACACTGATGAACTAACAAAGATTGCTCACGCTGCTATCAAGAAAGCACAGAGAATTCTGAGACTAACCTGTGAACTTGATTGTTCTGTAAACATTGGCAGCAGTTGGGCTGAGACGCACTGAAAAATTTTCTCGGTCCGGGGTTGACGATCCGTCGGCCCATCCCCACCTAGTGAAGAGGCCGGGTTCCCGGTCTTCTCCACACATACATAGATATAACATACAAGGAAACATAAAAAACTATGGTTAAGAATTCAAATAAAACTCAGGATACTTCACCCTCACGTTTCGTTCTTGCAGGTAAATTGTTTTATGGTCACCTACATCCCGATTTCCCTGACACAGCTTACACTCCACGCTGGGGCTTGGCACTGTCTATGGAAGAGGACATGCAGGAACTTGCCATGAATAATAGCATGACGGTCAAAGACCCAACAGCCCTTATGGATAATCCGTTTGTGTCCCTGCATAAGAATGTGAGGAACGCCAAGGGTGAGGAGAATCAAGCACCGATTGTAGTTGATGCTAAGAAGCGTAGGATTTCTAATGACATCCTTGGTAGCATTGGATGGGGATCAGATGTAAAGGTTCTTGTGTCACGATTCTTCATGTCGAAGTGGAACAAGTGGGGGTTCTCTATTGATAAGATTCAGATTATTAATCTTGTTGAGTATGATGGGGGCTCTGATGGCTTCGATGAAGAGGATGGATTCGAAGCACCGGGCGCAGTAGTATCGGGATCAGATGCTGATGTCGATGATGACTTGCCCTTCTGAGGTCTAGGTCAGTGACACTTCACAACATTGTAAGGAACATTCAAAAAACCATTGAATGTGGTGAGTCTTCTCCTTCTGCAAAAGACATGGATGATTTCCTTGACGAAGTTCGTGAGGCTGTCACTGGCCTATTCGAGGAACGCAGGGATTCGAAAAAAGAGATAGAGAAAAGTACCCTCCGCTTCTCTTCTCTGGGTAAAAAGAACAGACAGTTATGGTACAAGGCACATATGAAAAGTGCCGAGAGTTCTTTACCTTATGACACATTACTAAAATTTACTTATGGTCATTTACTCGAATCCCTGCTTCTTCTTTTAGTCAAGACCGCTGGACATACAGTCACGGACCAGCAAAAAGAATATGAAATTGACGGTGTCAAAGGGCACATAGACTGTAAGATTGATGGTGTCATTGTTGATGCAAAGAGTGCGTCTGACTTTGGGTTTCAGAAATTTAAAAAGGGAGATTTACAGGACGATCCGTTCGGATATATGCAGCAGCTAGGTGCTTACGTTCAGGCTGATAATGCACATGAGGGCGGGTTCCTTGCTTTTAACAAAGTGACTGGAGAGATTTGTTATATGCCAGTCACTGATATGGAAATGCCAGATGCCAAAGAAAGGATCGCCGAAGCTAAAGAAGTCATCAGTAAAGAAGAGCCCCCGGAAAGGTGCTTCACTCCGGTTACGGCCAAGAAAGATGGGCGACAGTACCTTAGATCAGGATGTGTCTATTGCGATTTCAAACACACCTGTTGGTCAGACTCGAACCAAGGCGAGGGGCTCATCGAAGAAAAAGGCTGGAACGACAAGCCGAAGTATTACACTGACGCCGTGGGAAGTGTCTTCTGAAGAACTAGACCCTAAGTGGTTCTTTGGTTTTCTTTATATTGTTTATAATAAAAAAACAAAACAGAAGTATGTGGGTCGTAAGCAATTTAAAAGATACGTAAAGAAGAAGCCTGTAGGTTATACAGACTGGAAGACCTACAAAGGATCGTCAAAGTATTTACACCAAGCTATAAAAGAACATGGTCTAAATAACTTTCGATTTACAGTTGTTCATCAATACGAAACAAGAGGGGGGCTGACACACGCAGAAGCAAACGCTCAACATAAGCTCGATGTCCTGACGAATAAGCTGGACAGTCAGGAAGAAAGAGAGTACTACAACAGACAGATCGGTGGAATTAAGTTCATACCGAAAGAGGTATGCCACGATCTAAATGAAAAATTACAGAAAATCATAGAGGAATTTGAAAACAATGACGAATAGACTATCTACAATCGAAGAACATCTGGAAAATGTGGGACACATCTCCTCTCGTGAAGCCATGATGGATTATGGGATCGTCTCTCTCAGAGATGCTATCTACAAGCTCCGTAAGAAGGGCTTAGATATTATGTCAGAGCAGCGTGTTAATCCTGTTAACAATAAGATTTACACAAGATACTGGAAACATTAGAGACTGATGTCTGAAGAGTATACTGAATCCGAAGATCTCGATTATGTTAGTTTTAATATGCTGCGTCTTAATGACACTGCATGGTCACCAGAACAACTAATGTGGCTGGCTGTCATTGCTCAAGCTATTCTCGACGCAACTAAAGATCCCCGATCTTCGGATTCGGATGCTATCATTGAGCATAGGAGATCAGCAACACGCTGGCTCACCACGGTGAGCGCCTGTGTCACAGCGGATGATCGTCTAACGGTCTGCGAATTAGCAGGTATTTCTGAGAGTCAAATCAGACGCTTATCAACTAACGTATTATTTCACGGTCAACCGTTCGAGCGTTTCCGAATCAACGCTCTGTTAGACACGGCGATCACAACATAAACAAAGGAGAATAAAACAATGGATATGTATGTAGCCTTTACAGTATTTGCTTTCGTTGTAGGCCCCGGAGTTCACACCACTCCTATCTATAGCGGGGATAGTCAACAGATATGCGAACAAACCGCAGCAGAATATAACGAGGTTTATAGAGACCTAGACTATAGGACGGTGGTCTGTCTAAGGGCTTCGGATTCTTATGACCCAGCTATTGATTCTGAGGATGCAATCTATATGCACGAAGCATCTGGTTCAAGTAAGACATTCAATTTCTCATGGTCTGATTAGATGACCGGAATTGATATGGTTAACAAACCACCGCACTACACAACCGGGGGTTTGGAAGTTATTGATATTCTAGAAGATCAATTAAACCAAGAAGAATTCTGTGGATATCTTCGAGGAAATATTCTAAAGTATTTGTTTCGCTATAAAAACAAAGGGGGTGCAACCGATCTTCAAAAAGCCCAGTGGTACTTAGATAGATTGATCTCTTCTGTAAAAAATGAGTCACCTCAGTACAAGCTCGATCTAGTAGCTTTTGCACAAGCAAACCAGAAAGGTTAACAGACATGATTGAATTAAATTTTAATGCGTATCAGGCAGCGGCCAAGAAGACAGCGGTCTATCCAGATGATGCCAAGGTAGTTTACCCTGCCATGGGTCTGGCGGGAGAGGCCGGAGAAGTATGTAACAAAATCAAGAAGATCACACGTGGTGATGTTAAGCTGGATGAGATTAAAGATGATCTTGCCGGGGAGATTGGTGACGTGCTGTGGTATGTCTCTGCTCTATGCTCTGATATGAATCTTAGTCTCGGGGATGTGGCAAGGATTAATCTGGATAAACTAAGTGGACGCCTCGAAAATAACTTACTCGGTGGGACCAAGATGCGCTCTAAACTAAATGACCAGACTATGCAAATTAAGAATCTGGAAGACGAGGTAAAAAGGTTAAAGGACAGGATCGCATTCTCGTTGCGCCTGCCATGAGATATGATAGAATGAGGGCTCAATCATGAGAGAAATCGACAGAAAAATTCCTGACTATCTAGGTAGTTACAAGGACAGTATTCAACTGGCCCGTGCTATCAGAAGGTATTGGAGAAATAGGGGTCAGGAACCTAAAGTTTTTGTAGAATCTTTTACTCTTGGTTCTACTGATACAGAGTATTTTCAAATCAGGTCTGATATCAATCTAACAACAGAGGGTTAATATGTCTAACAATCTACCAACGCTATACCAACAGTACATCCACCTGTCTCGTTACTCACGTTGGGACAAGAACGAGGAGCGCCGTGAGTCTTATGAAGAGACGGTGTCCAGATACTTTGATTTTTTTGAGGAACATACTGGACAAGACATCGTTACTCCGGAACTGCGTAGGTATCTGGAGGACAAGGTTCTGGGTCTGGGGGTCATGCCATCCATGCGCTGCCTGATGACCGCTGGTCCTGCACTGAAGAGAGAGAATGTGGCAGGATATAACTGCTCGTATCTCCCGGTCGATCACCCCCGGGCTTTTGATGAGTGCCTCTATATCCTGATGAATGGAACAGGGGTCGGATTCTCGGTCGAACGAGATTACATTAATAAGCTACCCGCTGTCTCCGAGACCTTGGAATATTCAGACTCGGTTATTAATGTGGGAGATTCAAAAGAAGGCTGGGCCAGAGGTCTTCGTGAACTGGTTGGGTCCCTGTATCAGGGGTCTATCCCACAGTGGAACATGGATAAGATCAGACCTGCCGGGGCCTTGCTCAAAGTATTTGGTGGTCGAGCCTCGGGACCAGAGCCTCTTGAAGATCTTTTCAGATTCACTGTTGACACGTTTAAAGACGCAGCAGGACGCAAACTTACCAGCCTTCAGTGTCATGACATCATGTGCAAGATCGGAGATGTGGTTGTTGTCGGCGGTGTCCGTAGGTCAGCCCTTATCTCCTTGTCTAATCTATCTGACATGCGTATGCGAAATGCAAAAGTAGGTGAGTGGCACAAGGCAGATCCACAAAGGGCCTTGGCTAATAATTCGGTATGCTATACCGAGAAGCCAGATAATATTGGTGTCTTCATGGAAGAGTGGCTGGCTCTCTACATGTCTAAGAATGGGGAGCGGGGTATCTTCAATAGACAAGCAGCAAAAGAGCATGTCAGGAAGAGTGGTCGCCGTGATCCTGACCACGATTTCGGGACAAACCCGTGCTCCGAAATTATTCTTAGGCCGAACCAATTCTGTAATTTGACAGAGGTTGTCTGCCGTCCCTCTGATACAAAAGAAACCCTGATGGATAAGATCAAGGCCGCAACAATCCTTGGCACTATCCAATCCACGCTTACTAATTTCAAATACCTCAGAAAAATCTGGACTAAAAACACAGAGGAAGAAAGGCTTCTTGGTGTTTCCCTGACTGGAATTTTAGATTGCCCTCTCTTGACCGAGGAAAACCCTAATCTGGAAGAACTTTTAAATGACCTACGTGAGTACGCAGTTGAAGTCAATCGTGAATACGCTGATCTGCTGGGCATTAATCCTAGTGCATCGATCACTTGTGTTAAGCCTAGTGGCACTGTCTCTCAGCTTGTTGATAGTGCTAGTGGTATTCATGCCCGTCATAGCCCTCACTATATACGCACTGTCCGCTCTGACATTAAAGACCCGCTTACAACATTTATGATAAACGCTGGCTTTCCAAACGAGGTAGATCTAGGTAATTCACAGAATGTTATCTTCTCTTTCCCCGTGGCTGCGCCAGAAAATGCAATCTGTCGGACGGATAAGACTGCGCTGCAACAGCTCAGATTCTGGAAGATTTATGCCACAACTTGGTGTGAGCATAAGCCTTCAATCACGGTCTCAATCAAAGAGCATGAATGGCTTGAGGTAGGGGCGTGGCTTTATAAGAACTGGAGTTATCTATCAGGCATTGCATTTCTACCATTCGATGACCATGTCTATCAACAAGCCCCGTACACCGATATTAACCAACAACAATATAAGGAAATGCTTATGACCATGCCCACGGATATTGACTGGACAGGACTAGCCACGTATGAGAAAGAAGATAACACCATCGCATCACAAGAGCTTGCCTGTGTCGGCGGCGTCTGTGAGATCTTCTGATGAAAAAGAAATTCTCACGTAGCCTGTATAACATGGCGGACAAGACCGCAAAAGATATCATCAGTAATCACCTGCAAAGTGAGGGTCACTCGATTGTTAATAGCAAAGAAAATTACTACGCAGATATCGAGACAACCAAGGACGGTGAGAGTTTCTTTCATGAGGCCGAGATGAAGTACTCATGGAAGGGTAAGTGGCCAGAACATTGGTCAGAGATTCGTATCCCGTCGAGAAAGAAGAGACTGCTTGATAAGTACAACGAAGATGATCTGACGTTCTATGTTATTTCTTCAGACGGTGAAAACTTCTGGAGAATTCCTGCGGACGTGGTGAGGTCTTCAGAAGTTAAGGAAGCTAGTAATAGATACCTTGACAAAGGAGAAACCTTTTACCATATACAAACGAATCAAGCACAACTATATTAGGAAACAATATGACTACCGAGGATAAAACAAAAAGAGTTGAAGAACTCTCTGATGAGATTCGGAAGCGTCAGGAAGAACTACATGACATCACAATGTCTGAAAGCGAACGGGCTTACAATAGCTACGAAGTAGCGGTAGTGAATGCCAGAGAACTTTGGCGGTCTTATCTTAATACCCTATATACAGAAAAAGGCGCTGTCTTAGAAGTTCGCCATAACTTTAGCCCTAGAATTCACCCATCCTTTTTAAACTGGTAGAGTACAATGACAAAAATATTTGTCGGCTATGACAACCGGGAAGATATGGCATACCGTGTGTGTCATTCTTCTATTCTAAAAAATTCACCGCACCTAAAGTCATCTGATATTATTCCTCTGAAACACCAGAGTTTACGAGACGATAAGAAATTCTGGCGAACGTGGAGAATAGATGAGGATGGACAATACTGGGACGAGATAGATGGACGACCTTTTTCTACAGAGTTTTCGTTTACAAGATTTCTTGTACCTGAACTCGCTAGAAGAAACGGGATCTCTCATGGACCTGTTGTGTTTGTTGATTGTGACTTTCTTTTTGTGGGTGATATTCAAGAAATGATTTATGATCACTACGATCCAAGCATGGCGGTGTCAGTCGTAAAACATAATTACAAACCAAAATCCATGATTAAGATGGACAATAAAATCCAGATCAATTACAATATGAAGCTGTGGAGCAGCTTGATGATCTTTAATATGGATCATCCTGATAACAGTAAACTTAACTTGGCAATGGTGAACAGCACCACGGGTTCACATCTGCATCAGTTTGGATGGCTGTCTTCCCCTGAATTTATTGGCGATATCGATCCGTCTTGGAACTATATCGGCAAGGAAGACCCGGCTATTAAACCCAATGCCATACACTATACCGAAGGTGGGCCATGGTTCGCCGCTTACAGGGACTGCCCCTTTGCAGACCTATGGCTTTCGGAATTAGAAAGTTTAAACTCTTTACGAATTAAACGTTAACAACAAGGAAATAAAATGACAGTCGCCTATAAGCTCGATCTCCACTCACCTGTAACCGTCCTGACATCTTTTAAAGTAAGTGATTATAATGTCTATGCCAGACGTTTTCTTGAAAGCTGGGTAAAGTTCTGGCCTAAGAATATCCGACTCACTGCATACTATGACGGGGGTAAGCTTCCGAAAGACGCTATCAAGGCAAAGAATATTATCTATGTGTCACTGGATAAGAACTCAGAATTAACCGATTTCAAGAAAAGAAATGCTCAGTACAATGGGGGTACTCCGTACAACTACAGAATGGACGCTGTCAAATTCAGTCACAAGGTGTTCGCCCTGTGTGACCACATACGCCACATGTCTTCAAAGAAGGATCGTGGATGGCTATGCTGGATCGATGCTGATGTCATCACTACCAAGAAGGTGGACTCAAATCTTTTAAATCTTATTCTACCTGATTCTTCTGACGTGTCACATCTTGGACGCCTCGGGGTAATCGATTATTCTGAGACAGGGTTCCTTGGATTTAATCTTAATTATAACAAAGCCCATGATTTTCTACGTGATTGGAAGGGACTCTACACCACGAATGAAATTCTAGGACTTAGGGAATGGACTGATGCTTTTTCGTTTGAACGACTTCTTAACCTACATAAAAATCATGGGATCACGGCTCACAACCTATCCCCATATGCTGCAACGTTGGATGCCTTTGAGTATTCCCCATTGGCCGAATACTTCATACACTTTAAGGGGGGCCGCAAGACGATTCTTAATGCGCCTTATCAACCCGGACCCTTACGTTATAAAGAGATCGAGAATTTCATCACCCACTACAAGAGCACTAAGCTACTTGAGGTTGGCACGTGGAATGGTAAGAGAGCTTTACGTTTACTCAGTGCTGCACTTCAAAATTCGGATTCTGTTCATTATGTCGGACTGGATATTTTTGAAGACGGTAATGAAGAACTGGATAAGGAAGAGGCGAATGTAAAGCAGCGGACCTATCTCCATAATGTCAAAGCACTGCTGAATACCTATGCGAAAGATGCTTTGACAGAGGGGAAGAAGGTCAGCTTCGAACTGATCAAGGGTAACTCGAAGGATACCCTTCCCAAGATCATGTCACGATATTCCCCGGACTTTGCTTACATCGATGGGGGACATTCGATTTATACGATCAGATCAGACTATATGAATCTTATGAATGTTCCAGTTATTGTGTTCGATGATTACTACATGCCAACAGCAGACGAGAAAACTCTGGACACGGATAAGTTTGGCTGTAACCAGATTATTGATCGGGAACTTCCCAAGGCTAACCACACAGGTGTGATCCCGTCACGAGACAGGGTACAGGGTGGTGGCGTTACGTGCCTTGCCTACTCTGTTAAGGGGTCACTGCCGAAGCCACCGGACTTCGAGAGGATCTCCGTTCCTGTGAAGGTACAGCCACGTGATTGTGTACCTGACGAGTATATCCAGAACAACATTAAGTCAAATCATCTGACCATCGAAAAGTGGGTCAACTCTCGATATCATTGGAACACGGAGAGTGTTATCTGTGTCTCTGCTGGATCAACTATCAAGAAAGATCTGCCCCTGATTCAGGAGCTTTACGAGAGGGGACACAAGGTCGTGTGTGTTAAACACGCCCATAACTTCCTGATTGAAAACGGGATCATTCCATGGGGCTGTGTCATCCTTGATCCACGAGAGCTTGATGGTATATCGACACACGGTTTCAAGCGCCGTACTCTGCTTCAGAATCCACATCCAGACTCGTACTACTTTGTTGCGTCAATGACTGATCCGAGTGTGACACACCATCTTAAGAAAGAGGAAGCAAACATTATTGGCTGGGATGCTTTCTCTAATGCTGTTGCAGAGTTCGAAGGAATTCAGGACAGACTACTAATCACAGGGGGAACCTGTGCGGCGATGCGTCAGATTGCATTGATGCACACCCTCGGCTTCCGAGTGTTCCATCTGTTTGGCTACGATGGTTGCATGGATTCGAATGATCCGGTTGACATGACCACAAAAGATGATCACGGTCGTGACAAGTATCTACAGGTCAACGTCGGTGGTAAGTCTTTTGTGACAACAGGTGAACTACTGGCGATGGGTCAGGACATGGAGCAATTCTTCCAGAGAGACGATGATTCTGAGTACCATGTGTACGGTGAAGGTGGCATGGGACATGCTCTCTGGCAGATCGAGAAGGAAAAGAAAAACTACGATTCGTATAAATCATTTTTACAAATTAAGGGATGATGTAATGACAATCATTAATTTTCCGGGTGTTGATCCCGGAATGCCAGAACCCACTGAAGAAGACAAGATAGAAAATATAAAAGAAGATATACAGAAACTTGAGGAGTATCTTGAGGAAACCACTGAGACTATTGACGGGGTTTTGTTGGTAACCTTTGCCAAAAGAGAGTGCCGTCACTGGATAACTCCCGGTTTGTCGGTACCCGAGATCTACTTTATGCTTAGTCGTATCCAGAGTGCTCTTGTTGAGTATGCGGATACTGTAGAACAGGAGTAATTTAATATGGAAATTATTGAAAGAGCGTGGGAAGCACGTGATCTCTTCATGCAAATTGGGGGCATGGTTGTTGTTGCAGCATCAGTGATGGTTGCCGGGACAAAGACCCCTGACCCTGATACCCTTCTGGGACGTGCTTACAAACTGATTGAGTGGGCTTCCCTTAATTTTGGGAAAGCCAAGCACACAGGCGAAGATAATAAGTAAATAAAATGCTTTCAATAATAGGGTCTGTCCTCGGCATTGTCGGTAAATTAGTAGGTTTTCTTATGCCATACTTGGCGGGTAAGAAAGCAGCCCGTGCCGATTATGCCGAGGAGTCCCTTAAGAAATCACAGGAGAACAATGAAGTACGTACTGACGTTAAGCGGATGTCTGCTTCTGATGTCACTAAGCGGCTGCTCGACAAGTGGAGCCGGGGTTGACATCTGCTCTATCATACAGCCCATCCTAATCTCACATGATGATGTCCTGACTGAAGGGACAGCGAGACAGCTTTTAATTCATAATGAATTTTATGAGCGGGTATGTCAATGATAGCTCTGACAGAAAATGCTAAAAACTATTTAAGCACCACCACTAAAGCGCATGATAAAAAGTATGCTTATCTTGCAGTCAATGGTGGTGGATGCTCTGGTTTTCAATACGAGTGGGACATGACCAATGATTTGGAAAAAGGTACACTTGTTGAAAACATTCTAGTGCTCGATCAAATGGCAGAAATGTTTGTGATAGGTTGCACGGTAGATTATATAAAAGAGTTTGGGGGTTCTTATCTCAGAGTGATAAACCCTAATGCGACCGCTCAATGTGGTTGCGGTGAAAGTTTCGCAGTTTAGCCCTGCTCTGGCTGATATCTGTACGAGAACCTGTCCAGATAATCGGTGAACTCTGGACGGACAACCTTCGGGATGTTCGTCATGGGCAGAGCCTTCCCGGTTCTGCGAATGTAATCATCAAAAGCTGACAGCATCAGATTTCGTGGGTTAAAGCTAAAGGGCTTGTCAGGGTTTTCTTGCATCTGTTCCACAGCCGCCATGATGATTACCTGTGCTTGCTCTGAGTATTCCCTGACACTATCGTCATCGCCTTCCTCTTGTGCCACCAGTAGTTCAACGTAAGTATTTTTCAGATCATTGGCAAAGGTTCTGCCCCTGTCCCGGTAATCACGGTTGATCATGATTTCTCTGTAAGCGGCGGTTCGGGCTTCGACAACAGACGTTGGGGCAAAGCCGATTGCTTGTAGGACTCTGTCGGCCACGTCCACGCCACCAAAAGCTTCCACCCCAAGCTCACGTCCAGACAGGCTGACACGTCTGTCCCCCTCTGCGGCCAAGAAGAGGTTCTTTAAAACCGGGGGCATAAGCTCGATCACGGCCAACTCGGTATCACCGTTGCTGTAACGTCGAACAGCATTTGAAAAACTACCCACAATACCACCGGCTGGTCCAAAGAAATCTTCTGGATCTGCCTTTTTCTGACCAAGTGCTATTTGGAACAGAGAACGTGGACCCTCAAGACCTGTACGTTTACCAATCTCCAAGCCGAGTAATGACAACGTACCTCTGTTTGTAAGAGCCGCTGATATTTCCTGATTGAGACCAACGTCGTTGAACAGATCCATGAGAAAATCTTCGGGGGTCTCTTCTTCATCACTGAAGACTTCAGCAATCATTGACATCATATCCCCGATTACCGCAGCAGCGGGTAGACCAAGGAGCCCCCCACCTGCGACAAAAGCCATTGTTGAATACATGGACATGGCAGCATAGACTTTTCTTGTCTCACGATCTATCTTGATCGGCTTACCATTGGCATCAATGCCAGAGGTTCCTGTCATGGCTGCGTTCATTGCACCAAGATAATATCTAAAAACCTTTGTCTGATAAGGAAGGAACTGGGTAACAACCCCGCTGATACGACCACGGTTGTACGCAGGGCGTTCGGTCTTATCAAACTTGAACTGGGTCTTTTCAACAGAGAACCGGACAAAATTCTCTAGCGTATATTCACCGTATCTGTTTTTACCCTCGTTTTCGTAAAGTAATCTGGATTTCTTGGGGGACTTCTTGGCCAATTCGATAGCGGCGATTGCCGTGGCAACCCTGTTGAATTGCTCAATCCATGCAAATGCAACGCCTGATCCCCGAACTGCTGTATCAATGGCACGGGTTGCAGGATTGTTACCCTTGAACAATCCCTGTTGTGCGAGGTCGGACGTGACATCTGAAAGCTGCATTGGCTCTAGGGTAGGCTGGATGTTTTGTATCACGGACCACTCTGCGTCCGTGAGTCCCGCAGGTTTGTTTATAAAGTCAAAAGGTTTGTCGGAAAACTGAAGAAACTTATCTCTCCATTTCAGGGCTCCAACTTTTGGGGCTTTTATCGGTAACTGTTTTGTCATACTCAGGGCGATCTTTGTTCCCTTGGCCAACGCCTGCACAGCCTGTGCTGGATTATCAGCAGATGCGAGTAGATAAGGGAGCGTTGTATGACCAAGACCAACCAGATTTACAACGGCAGATGATATGTTCCCGCCGAGCCAGAATGTAAAAGCACTTCTCTTGGCAAGATCTGATATTTTATTATTTTCTGTAAGATAACCGTCTTTTCCCCAGACTTTCTCAATTTGGTCAGTCACTTCTTCTGGAATAGATCTGTCGCCCCTTGCATTTTTTATATCGTTCTGGAGGGTGGCATTATTTGGCAGACGGGAAATGATATTGGCCTGACCTGTAACAAAGCTATTCCACGAATCATTTAAATACAATGACAGATTCTGATTCGTCAGGTAACCGGGAATGTTTCCTGATAGTGGGAGACTTTTTGTTACCACTCCCTTGGATAAGCCCGCCGCCAGCCTTTTTCTAAAGTCGGCTATCTCGTCGATATCTGTTGATTCGGTGATAGAATCAAAGATACCCATAATACTACCGACTCCGGAAGAGTCCAGATCCTTCAAGAACTTATCCCGAGTCAGTTCAAAAACAACGTCTTCCGGAGAACTGATTTTTTTACCCTTACGGCTCACTGGTGTATATAGAGGGTTGTCTTTAAAAAACTTTGCCGCAACAGCCCGGGCTTTTTTTATAGATGGTTTCGCTATGTTTGGATCAGGTATCATGTGGAAACCTTCGACGGTTCTTCCGGACCGGTCGGTGTACGTGAACTTGAAACCAAATGATCCAGAACGAAGTGACGGAGAATAGAAGAGACCCTTTTTCTTCATAGTTTCTGTGTAAATAAGACGGCTATCTCTCAAGGGTTTGATCAAAGTTTCGTTAACATTGTTCTGTTCTAACTGATTAATTTTAGCGTCTAGACTCGCCCCGCCGTCTTTGACATCTTGGAAAGTTACGGGGACATAAGATCCCCCGTCCACAGCTTCCCTCTTGATGACAGCGTTTGCTTCGTTCAATATGGTTTCAATAACAGCTTCTACTTTTTCTACGAAGAGAAAATCGAGTGCGTTTCTGGTTTCGTTCAACACCTCACTCAGGATTGTGTCGGGGTCAATTCGGAAAGTCATGTCTCTGCTAACTGATGGATCAGGGTGGACAAGGTCCTGACCAAAGAAATCTGCATCTGTGACTGACTGAGGGGATTTAAGAATCTTGTCAATTGTGGCTGCATTGGTGATCCCAAGATCCCTGAGATATTTTTCGTTCACCACGGTGTTAGGCTTAAACCTTTCATTCAAGACATGTTGAACCACGTCCATGAAGATATTGAGACTGGCTTTCTCTGGATCGGTGAGTTTATTCAAGTGTCCTTCACCGGTTCGATCCCGTACACCTTTCAGAACACTACTATATTTATCTTCAATTTTACGAACGGTTTCGGCAACGGCCCGAAGACCGTCGTACTTGCTAAAGAAATCCCACGATGTGTTAACCTTGGAATAGATCCAGTCATATAGAGACTGAAAAGTAGACTTCAGAGCTTTCTTACCGGGCTCAATTTTACTATCCAAGGCTTTGATCAGAGGTGCTGCCCCTACTACGGCATCGGCGGTACCAGATGCGTAGATCTTGTTAAGATTCGTGTTGTCACCCAGAGATTCTGACCGTGCCTCTGAGGGTCTGGCCAACGCTCCTGAAGTGAACGCATCAAAGATTTCATCGATACTCTGGTACTCGTCGTTATTTTTCTTGGCGATTCCGGCCAAGGACTTGAGACCTTTCAAGAGTTTGTCCATGATTCTGCGGATGAAGCCCTTTTTCTTTTTGGGTAAACCCACGATTGAGTCGAGACCTTCTGCATAGGCTTTGCC
>TARA_R110002051_G_scaffold171422_2_pt1 | contig 14334 bp, 14 predicted proteins | sample TARA_R110002051 | Tara Oceans TARA_R110002051 (sample SAMEA4397023) | marine metagenome | biome: Polar Biome; feature: [MES] marine water layer (ENVO:01000295) within the mesopelagic zone...; material: water (ENVO:00002006), including particulate matter (ENVO:01000060) such...
AAATTTCATTCTTTTTATTTTAAAACTATGGATTTCAAATCCATAGTGGTTTATTTAGTAATGAAAGACTGATTGTAATAACGGATATATAGTTTTTCGTTAAGAATATTAATAACCTAAACGAAAAAAAGCGTAGATTTGCACGCAATTATAACCGTAATTGCAATATGACTGCACATCAAGACAAAATTTTAGGAGAAGGATTAACTTATGACGATGTTCTCCTAGTTCCAGCTTTTTCAGAAGTGCTTCCTCGCGAAGTTAGTATTCAAACAAAATTCACACGTAACATAACCATTAACGTGCCAATTATTTCAGCAGCTATGGATACGGTTACTGAAAGTAAAATGGCTATAGCCATGGCGCAAGAAGGCGGTATTGGTGTGTTACACAAAAACATGTCCATTGAAGCTCAAGCGCTAAAGGTACGCCGTGTAAAACGTGCAGAAAGTGGTATGATTATCGATCCTGTTACACTACCATTAACAGCAAAGGTTAAACACGCTAAACGGGCTATGGCGGAGCATGGTATTGGCGGTATTCCTATTGTTGATGAAAACGGTATTTTAAAAGGAATTGTAACCAATCGTGATTTGCGTTTTGAACATGAAAACAAAAGACCGATTACTGAAGTTATGACAAGTGAAAACTTAGTAACTGCTGCCGTTGGAACGTCTTTACAAGATGCAGAAAAAATTCTTCAACAATATAAAATAGAAAAGTTATTAATAGTTGATGATAATTATAAATTATCAGGATTAATTACGTTTAGGGATATTACGAAGCTAAGCCAAAAACCAAATGCCAATAAAGATTTATACGGACGGTTACGAGTAGCAGCTGCTATTGGTGTAACTGCGGATGCCTTTGAAAGGGCGGAAGCCTTGGTAAATGCGGGTGTTGATGCTGTTGTAATTGATACGGCCCACGGACACACCAAAGGTGTCGTTTTAGTATTAAAAGAAATAAAAGCTAAGTTTCCAACATTGGAAGTTATAGTAGGTAATATTGCCACTGGAGCTGCGGCTAAATATTTAGTTGATGCAGGAGCCGATGCTGTAAAAGTTGGTATTGGTCCAGGTTCTATTTGTACTACGCGTGTGGTTGCTGGAGTAGGTTTTCCACAATTTTCTGCGGTTTTAGAAGTGGCTGCAGCTATAAAGGGAACAGGGGTTCCCGTAATTGCAGATGGTGGTATTCGTTATACAGGTGATATTCCAAAGGCTATTGCAGCAGGTGCAGATACTGTTATGTTAGGTTCGCTTTTAGCAGGAACTAAAGAATCACCAGGTGAAACTATTATTTACGAAGGACGGAAATTCAAATCGTATCGTGGCATGGGTTCTGTTGAAGCTATGAAAGAAGGGAGTAAAGACCGTTATTTCCAAGATGTTGAAGACGATATTAAAAAACTGGTACCCGAAGGTATTGTAGGTCGTGTGCCCTATAAAGGCGATTTATACGAAAGTATCCATCAGTTTATTGGTGGCTTACGTGCCGGTATGGGCTACTGTGGTGCGAAAGACATTGAGACTTTAAAAGCAACGGGGCAATTTGTAAAAATCACGGCTAGCGGAATTAATGAAAGTCACCCGCATGATGTAACCATTACCAAAGAATCTCCTAATTATTCTAGGTAGTATTTGGGTGTTCCCTTTCAGGTCAGGCTATCCGCTATATCTTTCTTGTGCTGAACTTGTTTCAGTATCTCATCAAGTACTTTCTATGTATTTAAAAATCGCTTTAAAATTAAGTTTATAGATCAGCACAAAAAAGGATGCCGCTTCTATCCTTAACACGGGCTTCAGCAATCCTAAAAACTTTAGAGGTTTAGTAAGACCGTCTTTATTACATCAACAGTTGTCTTTTAATAGATCCTTCTAGGGTTTTAAAATAGATAAGAAACTTGCTTTTTTGGAGTGCTTTTATTTATTTTCAAAATGATTTTTCACAAAAGCTACCTGTTCATTATCCGTAATGTTATCTGATGATTCTATATCAATTTTGATATTCTTAAAATGTAAATCTTTATTCAAGTAATTATGTAATTCTACTTTTGCATTTGTTGGTCCAAATAATAGTACATGTTTGTGTTTTAAAATTTGAGATCCAATTTTGTCATAAAATTTTTCATGCATTTGCTGTCTTTTGTTATGCATAAGACTCTCGCTCCGATTCAAGGCTTCTTCCTTGGTTTCTGAAGTAAATTTTGATACAATAGAGTGACATTCGTTTTTTGAATTTATATCAATCAAATTAGCGGTTGAATGATCCATCCATATACCTAAATTGTTATTTGTTTTCATTATGTTAAGTTTTAGTGTTTTTGAATTTTTCCAAGAATACTTTCTATAGCCGTTTTTATTTTATTAATAGCACCAGTTACGGCAATATCCATAGTGTTTGCTTGATTAGTAATAGCAATGGGTTTTCTGCCCTCAATTCTAGCTTCTAGCAGGCATGAGATATCATTAAATCCATCTTTTCTTCCAGTCTCATCTTTCAAGTGAACCTCTATTCTAGTAATATGAGCCTCGAATCTTTGTAATGCCTCTGAAATTTGAGAAGAAAAAAAATCGCAACTTCTCTTTTCTCCATTAAGGGTTTTGTCTGTGTTTATTTGGATTGTCATACTTAAAGTTTTTTAATGCTCTTTTGCATAAGTTTCTAATATCTTATTTAGGGAATCTAAATAATCTTTTAATGCTTTGTTATTTACTTCTTTTTTCGTTTTGATTAGGAAGCTTCTTGGTATTTCATTTATGTATTTAATCAGTTCTGGATTTTACTCTTGAATTTTTATGGTTGTTAATCGGATTTTATCATTAAGGCCATTTTGAGATTCCATTTTCTATGATTTTAATAAATGCTATACAAAATTAACCGTCTATAGCATGTTGGTTCATATCTTTTCTTTGAGCTTTATCGGCAAGATTAAAATTAGCATGGGCAACTATTGTGCTTTGTGCTGCTTTTTCATGATTTCCCTCTTGATGATGCATAGCTGCTTCTAGATGACTTTTTGCAGCAACCTGTAAATATCCTGCCGTTTTTCTGTGGTTTTTAATCCCTTTTATGTTTTTGTCTATGGGGTTGCTAGATATCTTTTTTTTAATTTTTTTCTCAGCGTTTTTCATTTTTTGTTTTGTTGTTTTTTTATGGTTTGCTCATCAATCTTATACTGTTTGTTTAGTTGGTTGATATTACCAGTTGGATTTGTTGGATTAGTCTGTTCTTTTGTTCTTTTGAATTTCTTTCTATCTTTAATTATTCCCATGTTTGTTGTTTTAATTGTTCATTCATAGTATACAGCTTTAATACTGGGATATTGCCAATACTGTCTTAAAATCAATAACTTATGTTAAATTAGTTTAACCATTGATCTTGATTCTTTAATCGGACAATAATGATTGTAGATTTACAAATGTCTATTACAGACAACATATTACATATAGATATCTTCGTACCTTGAACCTATATTAAAGGAAATATTTATAAAAATGTAGTTAATACTTCATAAATAATTATATTTCGAAAATCATACAAAGAGTAATTTTACAGTAAATAAATGAAAAAGGTATTATATTGTTTTTTGATATTTCCCATTTTTCTTTCAGCCCAAATTAACGAAAGTGATACGCTAAGTGTAAAGGCAAGTCTTTCTTTAACTGGATTTTATCAAGGCGGAAATGTAGAAACCTTGATTTTTAGAGCAAAAACAGATTTGAGTTTTAAACCTTGGAGGAATTGGGTGTTTAAAAACCAAAATTCTTATGTGTTTCAAGAGTTTGGTAAGGTAAAGGCAGATGAAGATATGTTGAGTCTCAATTTCTTATATCTCAATCCTGAACGAAAAATATATCCTTTTGTATTGGCTTTTGTTAGTACCAATTTTCGTAGGGAAATAGATTTGCGCTCTTTGTTCGGTGCGGGAGCCACAATTCAAATTTTGAGCAAAAAAGATAATTGGCTCAAACTTTCGGTTTCAAGTGAATATGAACAAACACGTTTTTCCAAAACCGATTTTAACTATTCAGAATATGATGGAAACGAATCAATCAATACCCTGCGCGGTACCATTTGGATTAATGGTAAATACCATGTATTTAAAAAGAAAATAATTCTAAATCATGAAATTTATTTTCAGCCTTCTCTAGAGCAAAGTAATAATTTTCGTTGGCAAGCAGATGTTAATTTAGAATTTCCTATTTGGAAGTATTTAAACTTTAAAATAAACTACCGACATACATTTGAAAGTATTGTGATAGAAAGCCAAAAACAAGAAGATAGATTTTTGACTTTTGGTTTTACTATAAAAAGCTATTGACTTGATTAACGACGCTAACTTTGATGCCGTTTTGCATAACTAAAATCGTCTAGTGGACCCAAGTGCCATATTAAGGTATAGTTGTGTTTGAACGGACTATACGATTCAATAAATAAATTTAATTGAATTTTTTCAAAAAGTCATGTTTAAAAACGATAAAAATAATTTGATTTAATCACTATAAACCTGCCCACGATGCGGTTTCAAAGCATCCCGAATAGGTTTCATATATTCTTCATTTACAACCATAAAGGCAATACAATGCATATCTGTTAATTTCTCAACTCCCGTGATTGAAACATCCAGTTTCTGAATAATTATATATTCTTTTAAATGAATAACATGATGGTCTGCGGTTCGTTCTGCATTTGGACCTCTAAAATCCCAAATTAGTTTTAGTTTTCGCATTATTTTACTGGCTTTTAAATAAACAGGAAAGGTAAAAAAATAGATAATAAAAAACGTAATATTTCTTCTTTTTAAACGTTTGTTAAAGCAACTTGTATAATAGGTTTATATTAGTATTTTTGTAGCTGTCTCATAATTTTTTATCCAATGGCATTTAAGTTTTATTTAGTCGTATTTATTTCTGTATTTATATCAAATAGTTACGCACAATCCAACACAGAAGATGTGCTTTTTACAGTTGATGATGAACCCGTTTATGTTTCTGAATTTATTAGGGTTTACAATAAAAATTTAGACTTGGTTCAAGATGAATCTCAAAAAGATGTTGATGAATACTTAACACTTTTCACTAATTACAAGTTGAAGCTTAAAGAAGCCAAATCTTTAAACTTTCATGAAAAGGATTCTTATAAACGTGAGTTAGATACTTACAAAAATCAGCTTGCAACAAGTTATATGACCGATAGTAAAGTTACTGATGCTTTGATTAATGAAGCATACCAGCGTATGTTGTATGAGGTTAAAGCAAGCCATATTTTAGTTAAATTCCCAGGCAATGCGAGTCCGCAAGATACCCTGACAGCCTATACTAAAATCACAAAATTAAGAAATAGGGCTTTAGCTGAAGGTTTTGATGAGGTTAGAAAAGAAGTACACAACGGAGAAACCGTTTTTGGTGAAGAATTAGGTTATTTCACTGGTTTTAAAATGGTTTATAAGTTTGAAAACGTTGCTTATAATACACCAGTAGGGGAAGTTTCAAAACCTTTTAGAACCCAGTTTGGATATCATATTTTAAATGTTCAAGATAATCGCAAGTCTCAAGGTGAGCGTACTGTTGCACATATTATGGTAGTTGAAAAAGAAGGCGATTCAATAGCTGAAAAACCAGAAGATAGAATTCAAGATATTTATAAAAAATTAAATCAAGGTGAAGATTTTGAAGCTTTAGCTAAACAATTTTCTGATGATAAAAGCTCGTCATCAAAAGGCGGCATGTTATCCCCTTTTTCAAGAGGTCAAATTAGTGTACCAGATTTTGAAGATGTAGCTTTTGGTTTAGAAAATGACGGTGATGTCTCTAAGCCATTTAAAACAAAATACGGTTGGCATATTGTAAAATTATATGGTAAAAAACCTGTTCCGTCTTTTGAAGAATTGAAACCTGAACTGGAAGAAAAAGTAAAACGCGATTCTAGGTCAAAATTAATTGATGAGGCTTTAATTACTAAATTAAAAGGACAATTTGATATTGAATTACAGAAAGGTGCCTTAGATTATTTTACATCCATTTTAAATGATGATTATTTAAAAAGAACATGGAAGCTGCCAGCCAATTTTGATGGAACTAAACCTTTTTTAAAGATTGAAAACAAGCAGTACACGTACAATGACTTTGGTGATTATATATTAAAAACACAACGCAACCTTGAGCCGAATACATCTTTTAAAGCGTTGATTTCAAAAAAGTATGATACCTTTTTAAATAGCAAATTAATTGAATATAAAGAAGAAAATTTAGAAAACGAAAGTGAAGAATTTGCTCATGTTTTAAATGAATACAGAGAAGGCCTGTTATTATTCGATTTAATGGAAACTACTATTTGGAATTCTGCGAAAACGGATTCTACTGATATTCAAAATTATTATGAAAATCATAAAGATAAATACATAACGCCAAAGCGTATAGATGCTGTTGTGGCTTCATCATCAAAGCAAAAAACACTAAAAAAAGTATCAAAATTACTTCAAAAAGGAATGGATTTGGAGCGAATAAAAAATCTTATAAACAGCAACGATACTATTGAGGTTATTTTCACTTCTGATATCATGGATGCCAGTCATCAAGCACTTCCTGAAGATTTTGAGTTTAAAAAGGGAATTTCAAAAATATATAAACACAACAATACTTTTGTTTTGGTGCAAGTAAAAGAAGTACTACCTGAAACCCAAAAAACATTAGATGAAGCTAAAGGTGCTATAATTTCAGATTATCAAACCTATAAGGAAGAAAATTGGCTTAAAACCTTGAGTGAAAAATATAAAGTAGAAATAAATAATGATGCTTTAATTAAAGTAAAATCTCAAATAAAAAATCAATAGTGCGCTATAAAACCCTCATAGTTTTATTACTTGTTTTAGTCACTTCATGTAAGTTTTTTAAAAAAGCTCCCGTTGGTGTTCCTATAGCACGAGTTAATGATGCTTATTTGTATCAAGAAGATATTAAAGATCTAATTTCTGAGGATACATCCGTTGAAGATAGTACACTTTTGGTGCAAAATTTTATTAATAGATGGGCAACACAACAGTTGTTTCTGGATGGTGCGTTGCTTAATTTAAATGAATCGAAACAAGAGGCTTTTAATAAGTTAGTGGCTCAGTATAAAAACGATTTGTACACCAAGGCTTATATTGAAGCTTTGGTAAAGCGAAGTATTGATACTATGGTTAATATACAAGAAGCAGAAGATTATTACGAGAATAATAAAGAAGCCTTCAAACTAAATGAAGAGCTTATTAAATTCAGGTATGTACATGTGGATGAAAATATTTTAGACCTTGATGCTATTGAAAAAAAGTTTAAACGTTTTAATGCTAAAGATAAAAGGGAGTTAGATTCTATTTCAATTCAGTTTAAGTCCTACTCGTTAAATGATTCCATTTGGATAAAAGTAAAACAGGTTGTAGATAAAATTCCAGCAGTAACATCAGAAAACAAAAATGAACTGTTAAAAAAATCTAATTTTGTGCAACTCAAAGATTCATTAGGAGTATATTTGATGCAAATTAATGATGTTTTGTTGCGAAATGATACGGCACCGCTTGAATATGTTAAGCCAACTATAGACCAAATCGTCATTAATAAGAGAAAGCTAGAGCTTATTAGAAAATTAGAAAAGGATATTACAAAAGATGCTATTAAAAATAAACAATTTGAGATTTACAATTAACATAAAACAGATCTTATTTCTAAGTGCTACGTTAATACTAACTAACGTTATGTCTGCTCAAGAAATTATTGAAGACGTAGAAGAAGTTAAAACAGACTCTATAAGTGATGAATTACTTAAAGAATTAGACTCAGTAAACACATTTAAGCCTAGAAAAGTAGATGGTGTTGCAGCAGTTATTGGTGATTTTATTGTTCTGGAATCAGATCTTGATAAAGCATACTTACAATTGGAAGCACAAGGTGTAAATGTAAAAGAAATTAAACGCTGTGAGTTGTTTGGTAAGTTATTAGAAGATAAATTATATGCACACCATGCTATTCAAGACAGTATTTTAGTCAGTGATGCCGAAGTGCGCCAGAATGTAGAGTATCAAATTCAGCAGTTTTTACAGCAGGTAAATGGTTCTATGGAACGTTTATTAAGTGTCTATAAAAAAGAAGATGAAAAAAGCTTCAGGGAAGAGATGTTTGAGATAAACAAAGGCAATATGCTGGCTGAAAGAATGCAGAAGCAAATTATTGAAGAATTAGAGGTAACCCCAGAAGAGGTACGCACATTTTTCAATAAAATCCCGAAAGATGAAAGACCAAGATTTGGAACAGAATTAAAAGTAGCTAGAATTGTTGCTGAACCCAAAGTATCTGAAGAAGAAAAACAAAGGATAATTGAAAGATTAGAAGGATTTAAAACTGATGTTGTTGAAAATGGTGCTAGTTTTAGGTCTAAAGTAGTTCTTTATGGTGAAGATCCAGGTTTAAAACAGTCAGGATATAAATATGTTTTGGATAGAAAAAAACCTAAAATGGTCAAAGAGTTTAGGGAGGTAGCTTTTTCGCTGCAAGAAGACGAGGTATCTGATCCTTTTGAGACAGAATTCGGATTTCATATTATTCATTTAGAAAAAATACAAGGTCAACAATATATTGTAAGTCATCTACTTTTAACACCTAAAGTTTCTACTGAAGCTGAAAACGATGCTATTGAGCGACTTAATAAAGTAAGAGAACGTGTTGTGAGTGGTGATATTTCATTTGCTGATGCCGCACGGGAAGCGAGTGATGAAAAAGAAACACGTGGTGATGGTGGGCAATTAATAAATCCACAAACCCAGGATTATAATTTTGAATTAACCAGAATGGATACAGAATTATATTCTCAAATTCAAAATTTAAAAGATGGTGAGGTTAGTTTAATACAAACGGAACAAGATAGAACTGGGAAAAAGAAGTATGCCATTTTAACGGTTACAGATAGAATTGAAGATCATGAAGCGGATTATGCCAGGGATTATTTAAAAATCAAGGATTTAGCACTAAACGAAAAAAGAATACAAACCATTGAAAAATGGCAAGATACAAAAATATTGGACACCTATGTTAAAGTAAGTGGCGAATATAGAGATTGCGATTTTTCGGGTAACTGGTTAAAAAAGTAATATATGTCTGATGTAGCTGCCATCGAACAGTTTGTAAAACAATATAAAGATTTAAAAAAAGAAATTGCCAAAGTTATAGTTGGTCAAGACGCTGTTGTAAACCAAATTTTAATCTCCATTTTTTCCGGAGGGCATTCATTGCTTATAGGCGTTCCCGGTTTAGCAAAAACATTAATGGTTAATACCATTGCGCAAGCACTTGGTTTAGATTTCAAGCGTATTCAGTTTACTCCAGATTTAATGCCGAGTGATATTTTAGGAAGTGAAATTTTAGATGAAGACCGCCATTTTAAATTTATAAAAGGCCCTATTTTTGCCAATATAATTTTAGCAGATGAAATTAATAGGACACCACCAAAAACACAAGCTGCTTTACTTGAAGCCATGCAAGAACGTGCGGTTACGGTTGCTGGTCATCATTATAAATTAGAACTTCCGTATTTTGTATTAGCTACACAAAACCCCATTGAGCAAGAAGGAACTTATCCACTACCCGAAGCGCAATTAGACCGTTTTATGTTTGCTGTTAATTTAGATTATCCGTCATTTGAAGAGGAAGTTCAAGTGGTTAAGGCAACTACAAATGATAATTTTGTTACGGTAAATCCTTTGTTTTCTGCAAAACAAATCACAGAAATCCAACACTTAATACGCCGTATTCCAGTAGCCGATAATGTTATTGAATATGCAGTTTCCATGGTTGGAAAAACAAGACCAAATAGTGATGCTGCTAATGATTTAGTAAAAACTTACATGGATTGGGGCGCAGGACCCAGAGCATCACAAAACTTGATTTTAGCTGCAAAAACGCATGCTGCTATTAATGGAAAATTTTCTCCAGATATTGAAGATGTTCAAGCGGTTGCTTACAGTATCTTAAGACATAGAATTATTAAAAACTACAAAGCAGAGGCTGAAGGTGTTTCTGAAAATGACATTATAATGAGTTTGTTTTAGTCTTTTACTTTTCTTATATTGAAGTATAATCTTTATTACTAAATAAAAGTGATAAAAATACAATCATATTAATTTATAATATAAGTATAATAAATTAATATAACTGCGTATTGTATTACAAGGTTTATTTTTTAGAACTTTGTATTTATTTCGTATTTTGCGAAACGTATTGAAAACTCAAAATAAAGATAATATATGGCATTTGATATCGACATGATTAAAGGGGTATACACCAAAATGGCTGAACGTGTAGACAAGGCACGAGAAATTGTAGGCAAACCTTTAACACTTTCTGAAAAGATTTTATATTCCCATCTTTGGGATGGAACACCTACCAAAGCATTTGTCAGGGGAAAAGATTATGTAGATTTTGCTCCAGACAGAATTGCATGTCAAGATGCAACGGCGCAAATGGCATTATTACAGTTTATGCAAGCTGGAAAACCAAAGGTTGCTGTACCCACAACGGTGCATTGCGATCACTTAATTCAAGCTAAAGAAGGCGCTATTGCCGATTTAAAACATGCAAATTCAGTAAGCAGTGAAGTCTTTAATTTCTTAGAATCTGTTTCAAATAAATATGGTATTGGTTTTTGGAAACCGGGTGCAGGCATTATTCACCAAGTTGTTTTAGAAAATTATGCATTCCCAGGAGGCATGATGATTGGTACCGATTCGCATACTGTAAATGCTGGTGGATTAGGTATGGTTGCTATTGGAGTTGGAGGAGCAGACGCGGTAGATGTTATGGCTGGTATGGCTTGGGAACTTAAATTTCCTAAATTGATAGGTGTTAGATTAACAGGTAAACTATCTGGTTGGACTGCACCAAAGGATGTTATTTTAAAAGTAGCTGAAATTCTTACTGTAAAAGGAGGAACAGGTGCTATTGTAGAATATTTTGGTCCGGGTGCAAAATCAATGTCTTGCACGGGAAAAGGAACCATTTGTAATATGGGAGCCGAAATAGGCGCAACCACATCAACATTTGGTTATGATGAGTCTATGGAGCGTTATTTACGTGCTACAGAAAGAGCAGATGTTGCTGATGCTGCAAACGCAGTAAAAGAACACTTAACCGCTGATGATGCCGTTTATGCAAATCCTGAACAATTTTTTGATCAAGTTATAGATATTAATTTATCAGAATTAGGCCCTTTATTAAACGGCCCATTCACACCAGATTTATCAACTACCGTTGGTGATGATATGACTAAAAAAGCCACGGCTAACGAATGGCCTTTAAAAGTTGAATGGGGATTAATCGGTTCTTGTACAAATTCATCTTACGAGGATTTATCTCGTGCATCATCTATTGCACAACAAGCTTTAGATAAAGGCCTTAAAATGAAATCGGAGCTAGGTATTAATCCAGGTTCTGAGCTTGTTAGATATACTACTGAAAGAGATGGTATTCTTAATGTTTTCGAAAAATTAGACGCTAAAATATTTACAAATGCTTGCGGTCCGTGCATCGGGCAATGGGCAAGATATAGCGACCCTAAAAATGCACCAAAAAACAGTATTGTACATTCTTTTAATAGAAACTTTGCAAAGCGTGCCGATGGAAACCCAAATACACATGCCTTTGTAGCGTCACCGGAAATAACTGCAGCCATAGCTATTGCTGGTCGTTTGGATTTTAATCCATTAACAGACAAGTTAATTAATGAAAACGGACAAGAGGTTATGTTTGACGAACCAACAGGATGGGAATTGCCACCTAAGGGTTTTGCCGTTGATGATAATGGTTATCTAGCACCAGAAGCTGATGGTAGTCATGTACAGGTTTCTGTAAAAGATGATTCTGAACGTATACAATTATTAACACCTTTTGAGCCTATTGGAGATAGTATAACAGGTGCTAAGTTATTGATCAAAGCTTTTGGAAAATGCACCACAGACCATATTTCTATGGCTGGCCCCTGGTTACGTTTTAGAGGGCATTTAGATAATATATCGAATAATACCTTAATTGGTGCTGTAAATGCATTCAATAAAAAAACAAACTTTGTAAAAAATCAGTTAACTGGAGATTATGGTGGCGTTCCAGATGTACAACGCGAATACAAAAAAGCAGGCATAAAAACAGTAGTTGTGGGAGATCATAATTACGGTGAAGGATCTTCAAGAGAGCATGCTGCAATGCAACCAAGACATTTAGGTGTTGCTGCGGTTATTGTAAAATCGTTTGCACGTATTCACGAAACAAACCTTAAAAAGCAAGGAATGTTAGGTTTAACTTTTGCTAAAGAAAGCGATTATGATTTAATTCAAGAAGATGATAGCTTCAACTTTTTAGATCTAAATGAATTTGCACCAGATAAGCCATTAATCGTTGAGGTTGTTCACGCTGATGGTTCAAAAGATGTTATCAAACTGAATCATACGTATAATGATGCCCAAATAAAATGGTATAATGAGGGTTCTGCGCTTAATCTAATTAAGAAACAAAACGCATCATAAACTTGATGATTTTAAATAATAAAATCCAGCGTAATTGCTGGATTTTTTTGTTTATAATAATGTCACTTCGAGTGTCCCGAATTTAATTCGGAATGTATCGAGAAGTTGGGCGTTACCACAAGGGTCGGGCTTTCCGTTACAAGTCCTCGCTCCCAAAAGGTCGCTGTGGGCTTTCCTCTACAATCCCTAACGCACTTGTTTGATAGCTGATTTTAAATTGAAGGTTTTTTTGTTTTTGGAGAGTTTCGTTTAACGTTTATGTATATGGAAAGTTGCGTGTTTGAGTGCGAGGATTTTCCGAAGGAAAATCGGATGCAAGCAAACAAAGCAACTGACATTGGTTAAGCTAAAACTAGCAATTTTTTATATACGGTGTTGCCATTTCGTTGTTTTTTTTCTTACAACTTTAGGTCAGTCGTTAAATTCTTTTTTGTGCGTTTCGCTTGTCAGTCCGACGCAACAGTTGCGCACTGCTTTGGTCAGTCGGATGTTTATTGAGTTTTTATTCCGCAAACTTTTTTATTTCCGAATTAATAAAGATTGTTATTAGAATTCTTTTTTTCTTTTTCAAAAGATTTTGTCAAAGTTTCTAATTCCGCTTTTTTTTCAGATTCGGTCAACTTTTTGTTTTCATTAATGCTCTTTTTTAAAGAATCATATTTTTTCTTTAAAGTTTCCAAATGGTCTGTTTGTCCAAAAGAGTGTAGTTTTAATTCTTGCATAAATTTCTATTTTTTGTTCGATTTTGAGTGCGTTCCGCAATGAATGGCAATGTTCTTTATGGATATAAATTGTATTGATATTGTTTATATCCGACGTTAAACGAAGGTAGCTGAAAATTTTTACAAAGTCAAGGAATAGAATAAATTACGAATACTAAATTTTAAAAGATTTGTTCATTGTGATTTAAAAATTTCTGAAGTAATTTTTTGAACTAATTTGTTTCAATTCAGAACATCAAAATTGTATTTTTGAAAAAACTTCTAAAATGAATTCTAGAGCCAATCAACTTAAAGCGTTTGACAGATTATTAACTATAATGGATGAGTTGCGTGCTCAATGTCCGTGGGATAAAAAGCAAACTATGGAAACCTTACGTCACTTAACTATAGAGGAAACCTACGAATTGGGTGATGCTATTCTAGATAAAGATTTACAAGAAGTTAAAAAGGAGTTGGGTGATGTGTTATTGCACATTGTATTTTACTCCAAAATAGGAAGCGAAACCAATGATTTTGATATTGCTGATGTGTGTAACAGCATTTGCGAAAAGTTGATAAATAGACACCCACATATTTACAGTGATGTAAAGGTTGAAAATGAAGATGATGTTAAACGTAATTGGGAGAACCTAAAACTAAAAGAAGGAAAAACAAGTGTTTTGGAAGGCGTGCCTAAGAGTTTACCTGCGCTAGTAAAAGCAAATAGAATTCAAGAAAAAGTTGCTGGTGTTGGTTTTGATTGGGAAGCACCTAATCAGGTTTGGGAAAAAGTAGAGGAGGAGTTAAATGAGTTTAAAGCCGAAGTAAAATCAGGGAATAAAGATAAAATGGAGAGCGAATATGGCGATGTTTTATTTTCTATGGTAAATTATGCTAGGTTTTTAAATATAAACCCAGAAAACGCTTTGGAACGCACTAATAAAAAATTCTCAAAACGTTTTCAATATCTTGAAGAAAAAGCTAAAAAACTTAACAAGCCATTAAAAGATATGACGCTTGCCGAAATGGATGTGTTTTGGGAAGAAGCGAAGCAATTACCAAAATAAGGAATTAGAAAATCTG
>TARA_R110002051_G_scaffold116303_2_pt1 | contig 14331 bp, 7 predicted proteins | sample TARA_R110002051 | Tara Oceans TARA_R110002051 (sample SAMEA4397023) | marine metagenome | biome: Polar Biome; feature: [MES] marine water layer (ENVO:01000295) within the mesopelagic zone...; material: water (ENVO:00002006), including particulate matter (ENVO:01000060) such as......
CTCGGAGCTTCTATAAAACATTTAAACAAACCCAATATTTCATTTGTAGAAAACGGGAATGTGCCGTTAGATATTTTTTACTCACTACATGCAAATTATAAATTCCCGTATTTTGATTATAATGATATACTTGTTTATGCAAATTATATGCAACAAGGGCAATATAATAGGTTAGATCTTGGCGCAACAATACAACTCGAAAAACTGATGTTAGGCGCCATGGCGGTTACTAATCCTGCCAAAAACAGTTTAAACAGCCATTTATTAACGTCCATTAATGCTTTTGTAGGCTTAGAATTTGAACAACTGCGTTTTGGATTTTCTTATGATATAAATACGACTAAAATTGGTAGAACTGATGGGGTTTACGAACTTTCCATCACCTATTTAGCAGGTTGCTTAATTTGTAGAAATCCAGCAAATTTAGAACGTAGGAAGTAAGTACGAATTCGTCATGGCGAGGGGTAAAATAGCCTGCACTGAGCGCAGTCGAAGTGTGGCTATCTTTAAGAAACTATAAAATTCTAAATAAACAGATTCTCACGCTTCGCTCAGAATGACGCAACCGTTCTTCATTAGTCTCCATAAACTTATTTATTCTAAATTCATTTCAATATTAAATATAATCACGTCATTGCGAGGAGGCAACGACGTGGCAATCTCTTAAAATTTACCGAAAATAGAAGAATCTGATTCTTTCACTGCGTCCAGAATGACGGAAATATTCATATTATTTTTCAGTACATGAGAAAAATCAAAACATACATTTTATGTTGCTAATTATCAATAGTTTTATGTTTTTTGGATGTTTCCAGACCTGTCAGGTTTTGAAAACCTGACAGGTCTCAATTTCAGTAACATTACTGTTTTTTAATGAAGGCTAAACTAATTTTTGTCATGTACTAAAATATTACTTATTAAATTTGGATTTAAGTAGCTCTTTAGCAAATTTTGAAAACCGCCAATTATGATGGTTTGTAGCTTGTTCAAGGTTTTCTTTACACTTTTCGTTACAAGCTTGTATTTGATTTAGATATTGAAAGGCATTTTGTCTAAGCTCAAAACCATATTTCGGACTTGTATAATCCGTCAACTCATCAAAATAACTATTTTTATTTTCAACCTCAAAATCCTCAGTAATTAAAGCTAATGTTAACCATAGTATTCTAACATTCTTATCGTGAAACCCTTGAATATCTTTAGTTTTATTTAAATATTTATGTCGCTCTTGTGGAAAGTTTTTCCATAAATTAAATAAAGCGGTTTCAATGGTGATGTATGATTCATCGTCTAAAAGCGATTCGTATTCTGTTTTTAATTCCGATGGGATTTCAGATAGATTTTGAGCAATGGCTTGACGAAACTTAATATCTTCAATTCTAAACATCTCATTATTTATTAAATCTGGTCGTTGAGAAATTATACGTTCTTTTAGTTTAAAACCAATATCTTCTTTTATTAGTTTTTCACAATCCAACATTCCTTCTAAACAAAAACCAAGATCATATTTTTGAACTATAGCATTTTCATATAGAGCTACTTTTATCGCAGCTTCGTTTAATTTATCACTCACTAACCAATCACTAACAAACGCACTCAAATCATCAACGCTAGCCTTTTCAACTTCATTTATAAAATCATCAGTTTCAACATTCTTAAATTGATATTTTAACAAATAATTTTTAACGCCTTTTCTAAAAGCTTTATCTCCTACTTGCTCCCGCAAAATATGCAATACCCAAGCCCCTTTTTTGTAAAATGTAGTACTGCTCGATTTTGGGTCTAAAAGCGATGTACTTCCACCTGCTTTATCTTGGGCTAATAATTCTTGAGCATATTCATATAATTGCCAATAGTAATAATCATCTCCAAAAATATCACGTTCTGATAACAACGCATAATAGGTTGCAAAGCCTTCTTGAAGCCAATGATGTGTTCCAGAAGTTTCAGTAACCAAATTTCCAAACCACTGATGCGCTAATTCGTGCGCATTTACATTCACATAGTTTTTATCTACAAAAGCAATAGAATCAATTACAAAACTATCAGCAAAAATGGTGGTACTGGTATTTTCCATTCCGGCGTATAGAAAATCTTTTACGGGGACTTGCTTATAGTTTTGCCAGGGATAAGGAACGCCTATTTCCTCTTCTAAAAAATCAAATATTTGTTTGGTGTAGCGATACGTGGGTTCCACTTTTAATGAATCTTCTGGATAGTAATACATTTCTAAAGGAATACCGCTTTTAGAATACTCAACTTTTTTGTTGTATTTGCCAATTGCCAAAGCAACAAGGTAACTAGACATGGGTTTTTGCATGTCGTAGTGCCATGTTATTTTGGATTCGTTGATTTGTTTATCTGTTAGTTTACCGTTTGTAATAATTTCATAACCCTTATCAAATGTGATGGTTAAATCAAATTCAATTTTATCATTCATATCGTCAATAGATGGCAACCAATTGCTTGTGTATTTTCCTTGACCTTGAGTCCAAATCTGTTTATTTCCATCTTCATAATCCCAATCAATAAAATACATGGCTTTTTTAGGGTTCGTTTTCCAAATAACGTCGACTTTATGAGAACTATTTGCTTTAAATGGATGTTTTATAATAAGTTGTTTGCCGTTATAGTATTTGCCTTTAATCCCTTCATCTAAATGATATTCTATTACCTCAAAATTATTAGCATCAATAAAAATGGAATCAATATCTTTTAAAATTTCAAATTCATAAGAAATAATTCCTGAAACCTCTTTTTGCTGTACATCGCCAAAAATGATATCTACTTTAGCTGTTTTAAAATCGACATATTCTGTTTGTTGCGCTTGTAAAAAGCCAACTGTGAAGCATAAAATAAATAAGAAACGATTCATGCTTTTTTTGTATCAAAGATTAAACCAAAAAAATTGAAGTGGTTTAAACTTTTTGGATTGAAGCGAAAATTAATCATTTTGTGACTAATTGAAGGCTTTTTTAAGTTGCATAGCCCCCGACGCTTCGGGGCTACGGAACGAAAAAAAGACAAAAATTAGGTGCAAAAGGATAATTTTTTAGCTAATTAAAAAAAATTAAACCACTTCATTAAATAGAATCAATTAGAAACTATGAAACTCAATTAAATTGGCTTCATAATATTGCTCTCCCAATTTTGTTAAAAGGTTTCTAATCACATGGCTATCTCCATTTACAGCTAATGCAGAATATCCAGTATCATTCAACTTACCTAATCGCAAATCTTTAATATTGATGTTTTTAGACGCTAATGCTGAAAGTAAAATGAGAAGTACTCCGGGGGCATTATGATGTTTCGTTAAAATAACTTTACCGCTTAATGCTAAATTTAAAGACACACCGTCCATTTCTAATAAATAAACACCCTTACTGTAATAATTGGGCAATATGGCATCTTCCTGATAAGTCAATTCCTTAAACAAACCAGCATCTGTACCGTTTATAAAATCGATAGCACTTTGCACGCTTCCATTTTTATTGTCAAGAGATAAAAAGGCCACCGCAGTACCGTCATTATTGGATTTTAATCGCGCCGTTTCAACGTTTATACCTTCAGAGGCCAACGTATTAAAAAGTGAGGAAATAACACCCGGTTTATCTAAATGCTCTGAGAATAAACCATTAACAACTCTTTGGCTGTTTTTGGGGATTTCATTTGTCACCGTTATTGATTTACCCCATTTTCGTATTCTAATGGCATTATAATCCCCCATTCCTGTAGAATTCTTATAAATATCCGTAAATTCTGAAAACGAACCTCCAAAAGAAAAATCAGGAATAATGCGTCGTTGATTATTATCCAATCGTTGATTCAATAACTCAATACCTTTATTTAAAACCGTGTATTTTACTTTTAAATCGTGGTCATCAAAAATAGTACGGTTTTCAGGAATTAATTTTGAATAACTCACATAACTTTCGTAACCCGCTTCTTGAATATATTCTAAGCTTTCTTTGTAATTTAATCCGTAGTAACGCACATGATGCGTATCTGTACCTACACAAACTGGAATTTGAAGTGCGTTAGCGCGTCGTAATATATTTTGCGTTGGATACACCCCTACGCCTTTAAATTTACCAGCCATATTAACATCTAACGATAAATTTCTATCTGCAATCAACTCTAAAAGCGTTCTAAATTTATTAGCCAACGGATGTGCGCTAGTTTCAAAATTTATTAAAGCTTCCGGCACATCAACATTCAATTTTGGTAAATCGATATGCCCAATAATCTGAATCATATCTCCAAAACATTCGATCATTTGAATCATTTCGTTGAAATATCCATCCCAATACGCTTCCAAACTTCCCCTTAATTCCAAAAGGGCCTGTGCTTCTTCTTTTGAGCCATCGTAAGGCAAGCCTTCGGGAGCAAAATGCACAGAACCAATTACATAATCAGCATCTTCTGCCTGAAATATTTTTGACCTACTCCATTGTAAACCTAAATCTGGTCCCATCCATTCCAACTCAACACCATATTTGATATTAATTTTGTCTGTGTATTTTTGACGAAGATTAGCAATACGTTTTGGGTAATTCAAATACGATTTATTGCCTCTAATAAACTTTACATTGGTCTCTTTTTCCACAGCATAACGAAAACTGGTTAATCGAGGTGAATGAATTATAAAGGTAATGCTAGGGTTTCCAGCTTCAACCGCTTTATCAACAATATCTTCCAATTTATCAATACCATGTTTTACATGATCTTGTTCCGTACCAGCATGAATACCATGTGTTTCCCAAATAAATTCGTTGAGTTTTCTCATCAATCTATATGCTTTAAATTATCCATTAAGAATTCCAAATTTAACCATTGAATTAGAAATACGGTCTATTATTTAATTTTTTCAATATATTTTAAAAGGAAAACAGTTATACCATTAAAAATATCTCAAATTCAACTTGATATTAAGAATTTAATAAGTATTTTTTTAGTGCATAACAAAAATTTAGAATAGAACTATAAACTGCACACATATAATACATTACGGCTTTTTCGTTGTGTAAACCTCACAGGTTTTATCCCGAAGCGTCGGGACTGTGAGGTCTTGGTTATCCTGAAAATTGCAAGTTGCTTATTTATAAAAATTAATTTTTGTCATGTACTTAAATTTTTTTTAATTGATTTACCGAAACCCAGACCACACATTAGAAAATCTATTACATCTTAAAACTACTGCAAAATATAACATGCCATTACTTTTTTAAGTTTAACCGTAGCGATGCTATGCTAAAACTTATAAAAAGTCATATTTTATTGTAGTTTTAACCTTCATAACGTTTTTCTAATGTATAATTTGAGTTAAATTCGCTTTATGTCTATCAACCTACAAACTCCCATAGATTATTTAAAAGGCGTTGGCCCCAATAGAGCCGATTTATTGCGCCAGGAGTTAGGTATTCACACCTATCAGGATTTAATTAATTTATTTCCAAACCGATATATTGATAGAACACGGTACTACAAAGTAAACCAACTACAACGGAATAATGCCGACGTTCAGGTTGTTGGTATAATTACTGGATTTAAGGAAGTGGCCCAAAAACGTGGTAAACGATTAGTGGCCACGTTTCAAGACGATACTGGTGTTATGGAATTGGTTTGGTTTCGAGGACAGAAATGGATTAGGGAAAGCCTAAAATTAAACAGGCCTTACGTCGCTTTTGGGAAAGCCAATTGGTTTAATGGCCGGTTTAATATGCCACACCCTGAGTTGGAATTGCTTGACGAACACAAAAAGAACTTGCGTTCGGCTATGCAGCCTATTTATCCTTCCACAGAAAAGTTATCAAATAAGGGCATTACTAATCGGGTGGTTGGCAAGATTATGCAACAGTTGTTTTTAGAAGCTAAAGGCCAATTTGTTGAAACGTTATCAGAACAAATCCGTTCTGAACTAAAACTAATCAATAAAAAAGAAGCGCTTTTAAATGTGCATTTTCCGAAGAGTCCAGAACTGCTTTCAAGAGCGCAATTTCGATTAAAATTTGAAGAATTATTTTATATTCAGTTACAATTAATTATTAAAAATCGGGTACATAAATCTAAAATAAAAGGCTTTTCCTTTAATCAAGTGGGTGCTTATTTCAATACCTTTTTTAAGGATCATTTACCCTTCGAATTAACCCATGCGCAGAAACGTGTTTTAAAAGAAATTCGAGCCGATTTAGGCAGTAATGCACAAATGAATCGGCTTTTACAAGGTGATGTAGGTTCTGGAAAAACCATAGTAGCATTCATGTCAATACTCATGGCACTTGACAACGGTTTTCAAGCCTGTTTTATGGCGCCGACTGAAATTTTGTCAGTCCAACACTATAATGGATTATTAGGCTTATGTAATAAATTGATTATCAGTATAGAAATACTTACTGGTTCAACAAAAACTTCAAAACGACGAAAAATTCATGAAACTTTAGAAAATGGTGAATTACAAGTATTAATTGGCACGCACGCCCTACTTGAAGATAAGGTGAAATTTAAAAATTTAGGGCTCGCTATTATAGATGAACAACATCGTTTTGGTGTCGCACAACGTAGTAAATTATGGCATAAAGGAGGCCCTCCTCAATCCTCCCAAAGGGAGGAAGCAAAAGCAGTGCGTCAAAAATATATGACAGCACGTCCATCGACATATAAATTGATAAAAGAACTTCAAGCTGAAAACAAAAAAAACAGTACTGAAGCTGAATATATTTTGTGGGAATGTTTAAGAAACAAAAAACTTGATTTTAAATTTAGGAGACAACACGTTATTGATGAATTTATAGTTGATTTTGTTTGTTTGGAAAAAAATTTAATAATTGAAATTGATGGCGGTTATCATAACACTATAGAACAAAAAGAAGCAGATGAATTGCGGACAAAAATTTTGTCTGAAATAGGATTTAAAGTCATACGATTTAGAAATCAACAAGTTATTGGTGATATTGATAGTGTTTTACGTTATATTACGAATTGCTTGAAAAGCCTCCCCTCTGGGGAGGTTGGAGGGGCTTCTTCTTCTATTCCCCCACACGTTTTAGTAATGACAGCTACACCAATTCCTAGAACCCTCGCTATGTCCGTTTATGGTGATTTGGATATTTCTGTAATTGATGAATTACCACCAGGGCGAAAATCTATAAAAACAGTGCATCGCTATGATAAAAATAGACTGAATGTTTTCCGATTTATTCGAGATGAAATTGACAAAGGAAGACAGGTTTATATCGTGTATCCATTAATTCAGGAAAGTGAAAAAATGGATTATAAAGATTTGATGGATGGTTACGAAAGTATTTCCAGGGATTTCCCGATGCCAGAATACCAAATATCTATAGTGCACGGAAAAATGAAACCCGCAGATAAAGATTATGAGATGCAGCGTTTTATTAAAGGTGAAACTCAAATTATGGTGGCGACAACCGTTATTGAGGTAGGTGTTAACGTACCAAATGCATCCGTTATGATTATTGAAAGTGCCGAACGTTTTGGATTATCACAGTTACATCAATTACGAGGTCGTGTGGGGCGTGGTGCAGAACAGAGCTATTGTATTTTAATGACAAGTCATAAATTAAGTAGCAACAGCAAAACACGCTTAGAAACTATGGTTAAAACCAACGATGGTTTTGAAATAGCTGAAGTTGATTTACGCTTACGAGGCCCCGGGGATATTATGGGAACCCAACAAAGCGGTGTTTTAAACTTAAAAATAGCCGATATTATTAAAGATCACGATATTCTTCAAAGTGCCCGATATTACGCTAAAAAAATAATCAACGAAGATCAATCATTATCAAATCCTGACAATCAGGTTATTCTAAACACTTACAGACAGCTTACTAAATACAAGAATATTTGGAATTATATATCTTGATGGCGGGAGACCTCACAGGTTTTAAAAACCTGTGAGGTCTTTTTTTTCATAACAGTGGCGCATTAGGGATTGTAGTGAAACATTTATGTTCATGAATTCATTAATATAAAATAAGAAATCATGAATAAAAGCCCACAGCCCGATCCCGATAGCTATCGGGAGAGGTGCGAGGACTTGTAGCGGAAAGCCCTCCCGATAGCCATCGGGATTGTGGTAATGCTCAAATAATTTAATGTTTATAACTACTTTTACAAAAACAAAGAAAAGACTATGCTTGGTTTAAAATTAGCTACAGACCCACGTTGGGTAAACATCGTAGAATCGAATATTGAAGAAATATTAACAGATCATGCTTGGTGTGAGCAAAAAGCCGCCACAAATGCTATTACCATAATCACACTAAATTCGGAACATGAAGATTTAGTTACCGATTTACTTGCTTTAGCAAAAGAAGAATTGGAGCATTTTCAAATGGTACACGACATCATTAAAAAACGTGGTTATAGACTGGGACGAGAGCGCAAAGACAGCTACGTCAATGAGCTCTACAAATTCATGAATAAAGGCGGCAATAGATTGCAATGTATGGTGGATAGATTGTTGTTTTCGGCCATGATAGAGGCCAGAAGTTGTGAGCGTTTTAAACTGCTTTCAAAAAAAATAAAAGATCCTGAACTTTCAAAATTCTATCACGATTTAATGATTAGTGAAGCTGGACATTATACTACATTTATTGGTTTTGCACGTAAATACGGGAAAGCTATTGATGTTGATAAACGCTGGAAAGAATTGGTAGAGTTTGAAGCTGTAGTGATTAAAAATTATGGTAAATCTGAAACTATTCACGGATGAAAAAAGCCCAATCCAATAAAATGATTGAGCTTTTAACTGATTGTAGTTTGATTGATGTTTGTTGATTGAAATAAAGGTAAACACAAATTAACTTACTTACTGTTAGGGTTTTGTTAAGGAATGATTCACAAATGTTAATTAACATTATTATTCCGTTTAATTAAGTATCAACAAAACGTAATGGCTTTAATTAAGAATAGCTAAATTTGCTAACCTATTAAAGCTATGAAAAATCAAGTTATTCATATTCACGAAAAAACACTGCAAGATTTAGAGTTTCAAACGGTTTTGCAACAGGTTAGCGAGCTTTGTGTAACCGCATTGGGAAATGAAAAAGCACTTCAAATTACGCCATATAAAACAAAAGACGAATTACAGAGCGCTTTAAAACTTGTAAATGAATATCTATCATCTTATTACAACGACAATAGAATTCCGAATCATGGTTTTGACGCCATTACCAAAGAATTAAAATTATTACGCATTGAAAACACCTACTTAGAGGTACATGGATTAAAAAAAATAGTCTCAATATCCATAACAGCAAACGACATTGTTACTTATTTAAGGAAGTTTGAAGAGTACTACCCGAGTTTAAACCATTTTGCATTCCATATTGAAGTCACAAAAATTCTTATTGAAAAAGTGGATGCTATTGTGGATCGCTTTGGTGATATAAAAGATAACGCTTCACCACTACTCTCTCAATTAAGACAATCTATAAATAAAATAAAGGGTAAAATAAATGCGAGTTTCAGTACCGCTTTAAACACCTATCATAATCTGGAGTATTTAGATGATATTCGGGAATCTGTAGTCGACAACAAACGTGTTTTAGCCGTAAAAGCCATGTACAGACGTAAGGTTAAGGGTGCTATTATGGGCGGTAGCAAAACAGGAAGTATTGTTTATATTGAGCCTGAAACTACTTTACAGCATACGCGCGAACTCAATAATTTAGAATATGAAGAGCAGGAAGAAGTGATTCGTATTTTAAAAGAAGTGACCAATTTTATGCGTCCGTTTTTAACGTTATTGGAAAATTACCAATCCTTTTTAATTGATATAGATGTTATTTCCGCGAAAGCGAAATACGCAAAATCCATGAATGCTATTTTGCCGGGGTTTTCAGAAGACAAAAGCATGTTGTTGCGTGATGCTTATCACCCCTTATTGTATTTAAACAATTTAGAAAATAAAGTAAAAACGTTTCCGCAAACCATAGAATTGAAAAATGACAGCCGTATTATAGTTATTTCTGGTCCCAACGCTGGTGGAAAAAGTATCACCCTAAAAACGGTTGGTTTATTGCAAGTTATGATTCAAAGTGGCATGTTAATTCCTGTACATGAACGCAGTACTGTATGTTTGTTTGATAGAATTTTAAGTGATATTGGTGATAATCAGTCTATTGAAAATCATTTAAGCACCTATAGTTACCGCTTAAAACAAATGAATTATTTTTTGAAGAAGTGCAATAAAAACACACTCTTTTTAATTGATGAATTTGGTACTGGTAGCGACCCTGAACTCGGTGGTGCTTTGGCTGAAACCTTTTTAGAAGAGTTTTACCATCGTGAAGCCTATGGTATTATCACAACACATTATTCAAACCTAAAAATATTAGCCAACGAGTTGCCGTTTATGCTTAATGCCAATATGCTATTTGATGAAAAAACTCTTGAGCCTCTTTTTAAACTCGTTATCGGTCAAGCTGGAAGTAGTTTTACCTTTGAAGTCGCACAGAAAAATGGTATTCCATATAGCTTGATAAATCGTGCCAAAAAGAAAATTGAACGTAGTAAAGTGCGTTTTGATGCCACTATTGCTAAACTTCAAAAGGAACGTTCCAAATTAGAAAAAACAGGACAATCACTTAAGCTAAATGAGAAGAAAAAACTTGAAGAGGCTGATAAGCTAGAAGAAATAAATGCTAAGATTCAGAAGAAACTAGAAAGTTACCAAGAATTATATGACAGTAACCAGCGTTTAATTTATTTAGGACAAAAAGTAAATGATATTGCCGAAAAATACTTTGAAAACAATCAGAAACGAGAATTAATGGGCGAATTATTTAAGGTCGTTCAAATTGATAACTCTAAACGCAAAAAGGTTTCTGCTAAACGAAAAAAATCTATTAAAGCTAAAGAAAACCAAGTAAAACAAGAAGCTGAAAAGAAAGTAGAAGTGATTCGGAAAAAGAAAAAAGCAGCTAAGAAAAAAGAAATAGAAACTCCTAAGCCAAAAGCAACTTTAAAAGTTGGCGACAGAGTACGACTTGAAGATGGTCGTGCTGTTGGAAGTATTGATAAGATTGAAAAAAACAAAGCCACCGTAAACTATGGCTTATTTACGACAAATGTTAGTGTGGAACAATTGGAATTGGTAGAAGCATCAAAATAAATGTTTTATTGCTTCAAAATTTTAAATGTTCTGTAGCTCGAATTTGTATACAATCCCATCATGTAAAAACCGTTGCGTAATGAGCTAAAATCTACTTTACCCTGAATATTTTTTATAGTTTTTACTTTTTTACCCAATACATTATAGATATCTAAATTATAATTATCATTTTTTAGTCCTTTTATATTTAAAATGGATTTAACTGGATTTGGATATATTGAAACAAAATCTAAATTGTTAGAGTTTATACTTAAAGCAGGAGCATCTTCAAAAGAAATAGCATCTACAAAACCTCTGTCTAAACCGCCACTACCACTAGAGTCTTTTTTATATTGCCACTGAATTGTATTTACAGTTTCAGTTAAATTGATTGTTTTTGTTGCCCAATTTGTATTTCCAGAAATTTGCTCGTCCAATACGTCATTTACATAGACTTGTAGATAATCATTCGCTTCAGAGGATACCCTCCATTTAAAGGTTACACCACTTTTATCAGTTACCGTTGTTTTAAAAATAGAGCTTTGGTTATGCGTTATAGTTCCAGAAGCTGCACAATCTATACCATCGTTAGCCCAAGAACCTTTTGCTCCCCAAAATGGTCTATCTCCAGAAGCTATAAATGTCTCGGTTGTATTTTCTATGGCTGCATCAAGAAGTTCTACTGAATATCTATAAGTAAATGTTATATCCATATTAAAATTACCATTTCCAACATTTCTTGTTACTGTAGCCTGTTGATATTCTACTGGATTAGCAAAATTGTATGTTTCTGATATGTTTGTTGAACAATCATCACTATTTATCCCTGTGTCATAAGAACATCTGTTACCACCATCGTCTTCCCAAGCACGAACACGCGCTATAAGTTGTGTTGCCGTTGTATTGTTTCTTGTCCTCAAGCCACTATTTATAGCAAGTGAGGTAGATCCATTTACAGTTTTTTGGTAACATCCAGTTGAGGTTTCTGAAGTGTAAACATTATCTTTCATGTAACCATACCAAGTGTATTCTTCGTCCCCAATTTCACTAGTGCAACTATTTGATGTAGCATAGAATCTTGTTCCCCAACTTTGATAGGTTATATTTTGCGCATTTAAAGAGCATGTACTAAATAGTACTATGTTGATTATTAAATATAGTTTTGTTTTCATTTTGTTTGAATTTTAAATGATGTTTTTTGAAAATAAAGGCAGTAAAAGATTACTGCCTTTTTAAAACCAATTCATGGTTTTAGTTACAATTCGCTGCAACATCCCTTACTTCGGTTTGTGTATCTACTATATTATCTAAAAGCATATTTCCACGTATTGATACTTCTACAAAGTCAGACCCAATTGTATTGATAACACCAGAAAAACTTGTCATTTTTAATTGTGTAGCTATTTCGTTTCCTGTGAGATTTTCAGAAGTTTCAGTATGTGTTGCTTTTAATCTAATTCTTTTTACATAAGGAATTTTAACATTGGAGTATGTTTGATAAGCATCATATACTAATGATGCGCTTCCGGCAGGAACTGTAACCGTTCTGTTTGAAAAATAGGTGTTGGTTTCAGACACAGATTCTTCACTTGATTGTGTTGATTCTGAACTTGCTTCTACAGATACTTCCAAACCTGCGGAAACTTCTGCAGATACCGAACCTCCAGCACCAAAAAAACTGGCCTCTGCTGTTGCTCCAACGGTAACATCAACACTTGTAGTGGTTCTTCCACTTAATCCTATGGTTTCCTGAAAACCGTTCGTGAATGTCGTGGTAATGGTTCTTTCAATACCTACTTGTTGTTCTAAAGAACCGGAACCACAATTTTTTAATGTACTGTTAAATCCAAAAGAGGTATTTACTTTTGGTAATATAGGCTGAAGATATTCTGTGCTTAACTCTGTTGTTTCCCAAGCAATATCTAATGCTATGATTCTGAAATACTGAATTGTTCCAGAATCGGTTGCACGCCAATTAGTGGTATTATCGTTTGAAGAGTTAGTAAAATAGCGTAGTGGCTTATTGGCAATTTCTGACCATATTGTGTATAGTCCATTTGATTCTTTTTTTATTCTAAATTTCCAAGAATCTGATAAATCTTCTGGTTGCCATGCTGGATAAAAAGTTGCCGACGACCGTTTCAATGTGCGTGGTAAGCTAGTCTCATTTGCACCAATAAAAATATAAGCATCGTTGTTGGCAGAATAAAGGCTAAATAAATCAGGATTGTTGGGGTCTTGTAAAATATGGAATTGCTCATTTGTATCGGCTTGTGGAAAATTATCTGATACACGATAGCGTAACCATGAATTACCCCAATAAGATGCTACAATAGTATTACTATAGTTTCCGTTTGCATTTACTAATTGCAAATAATAACGCATATTGTCCTTAAAATAAAATTGCTCCTGTTGGTATGCTAAAGAAGTAGCATTGACACTCAATTCATTGCCACCTTCATTAAAAGACATAACACTAAATGTTTCAGAAGTAATTACATTGTTGGCACCATCGAAAATTTCGAACCCTAAACCTACTCCATTTTTAAGTTCTTGTGCAGCTGTTTCTGACAGGTCATCAACTGAAAGCTTTAGTTGGGCAATATTGGTAAAAGGATCAACATCTAAAGTTTGGTCATAATTTCCTTCTGATGCTGCTGTAGTTACTTTTACCTTTATAGGATTATATCCCTTTTTGACTAAATCTCTGGTGTTTATGATTAAGCCCAAATCACCAGCATAGTTTTCTAATTCATCTGCAGAAATACCATTAATTTGTTCTATTTCGCCATCTCCAGGAGCTGGAGCTGGATCATCTTTACTACATGCTATTATTGCAAGTAGTAAAGTACACATCATAATAAATCTTAAATTCTTAAAAATTGTTTTCATAATAAATTGTGTTTGCGAATTGTTTCTGATTCAAAACTATACAGGAATGCCTCAAAAATCTAATTTATGGCATGGACAAAGTATGGACACGTTTTAAAAATGACATGGTTTTATGGTATGGACAAACATAAAACCCATTTTTCAATGCACCTGTTTAAATATCTCATTATCAGTTTATTAATAATTTATATTGAGATATAATTTTCATATAAACAAAGTGTTTGTATGGACAAGAATAAATTCATACATAGATTGAACTGCCATTTAAATGAATTTAATAATTATCTTAGTGGAAGTAAAAACCAACGCAATTATGAAAAAAA
>TARA_R110002051_G_scaffold70738_1_pt1 | contig 14329 bp, 6 predicted proteins | sample TARA_R110002051 | Tara Oceans TARA_R110002051 (sample SAMEA4397023) | marine metagenome | biome: Polar Biome; feature: [MES] marine water layer (ENVO:01000295) within the mesopelagic zone...; material: water (ENVO:00002006), including particulate matter (ENVO:01000060) such as......
TGAATTTAAAAGAAAAGAAGATAAATATTTTGCCAATATTATAAATACATCGGCATTTACTCAAGGAGAGGTTATTTATGGAAAATCTATATCTGGGGTGAAAGGATTTTTTGCAACAGTAGATATGAAAGCAACCAATACCGTTACATCAGGTACAAATGAATTATTTTCAGTATCACTAGATTATACAGAATCATCGTATTAAATTAAATTAAATGATAAGAAGCATAAATCTTTCTTTAGATTTTTCTACTATTAATGAATGGTGGAAAAGTTATAATAAAACAGAATTAAACCAACGTTTGTTACCAAATAATGGGGAAGACGGTTTGGTTGCAGTTGTAGATAATAAAATAATTGCAGCTGTTTTCATGTTTAAAACAAATTCACCGGTTTGGTATTGTGATTTTTTAGTTGCTGATCCAAACTATAGAAAAGAAAATAGAAAAGAAATAATAATAAATTTAATCGACTCCGCTGTACAAACTTGTTTTGACAACGGTGCAGAGGCGGCGTGGTGTACAACACCTTATGATTCTGTATTAGAGAAACTTAAAGATTTAAATTATATTATTGGAGATAAAAAACATAACATAATATATAAATTAAAATAATGGGAGGAATGGCAGCAATGGCCGGAATATCACTAATTGGTGGTGCTATAACGGCGGGAATGGCAAAAAAAGCAGCTGGACGAGCTGAAGACGACGCTAGACAGGCGCGAGCAGGATTAGCAGCTGTTAAGGCAGCTAGGGTTCCTATAATAAATCCATATGCAGATAACTCTAACCTATCTGATATGGCTAAAGATTTGAGTAATATGCTTTCAAATCCTTATGCAAGTTTAGGTGTAGCAACTCAAGCCGCAGAAATACAAATAGAACAATCTAATATAGCTTTATCAAATGCATTAGATACTTTAGCCACTACAGGTGCTAGCGCAGGTGGAGCAACTGCATTAGCGCAAGCTGCTTTGTCTGCTAAAAAAGGGGTAGCTGCAAGTATAGAACAACAAGAGGCGGCTAATGAAAAACTAAGAGCACAAGGTAAATCTCAATTAGAACAAGCTCAAATGTCGGAAGCACAAAGAGTGCAAAATCTTCAAATATCTGAAGGACAAAGAATGCAATCACAAGATGCGGCTGGTAAACAGTTTATGATGCAAATGAAAGAACAAAGAAGTATGGCGGATCTAGATTATCAAGCAGGAAAAGAAAGTCAAGCTATGGCGAATCAAGCCTCGGCTAATGCAGCTCAAGCTCAGGCTTGGGGTAGTGCAATAAGTGGAGCCGTAGGATCAGTGACAACTTTAGGTGCTGCAAATATAGCAACATCAACTGACGATAAGCAAATAAATATGTGGGGTAACCCCGTTTAACACATTATAATTATGGGATATAGAAATCAACCAGTAATACAAGATCTATACGGTGTAGAGGCAGGGGCTAAAGCTTTTGGACAAGTAACTCAAGCCCTTGTACAAGGGGCTCAACAGTTTGCAAAAGTTGCAGAAGATAGAAGACTAAAAAAAATTAAAGAAGACGAAGCTCAAACTAACCTAAGTAATACAGTATTGCTAAAAGGAGAAGAAATGCTTAGAAAAGAAAAGCGGAGTTGGCAAGATCAAGGATTTTCACCATCTCAGATAGCCAAATGGCAAAAGCAAGGAAATATTATTTTTAAAGGGGATAATTCTTATACTGGAGGAGTTATTGATGAAGATAATATTGGATCAATTGGGGTGCTTCAAGCTCAAACTTTAATTTTAGGAAAAAGATTTAACAGTGCCAGGGAAAGAGAATTGTTAGAAGAAAAAAAACAAGAAGGAGAAGATTTCTTAACTCTTGCATACCAGCAGGCTGGTGGTTGGGGTAGTGAAGCGCAACAAGGTAAACCGTATGTTGAAGGTGGATTTAGTGATGTTAATTTTGGACTTCGTGGTTTTAATTTTATAGATCAGCTTGGTAGTAAATTTACTCTTCTTGATATAACAGGTAAAACAAATGAGGTTCCGGGTTTAACAAGTGTTTTTGACCGTAATAAGAAGACGGGAATACAAACATGGACTCATCATATAAATAAAGATAGTAACGTACTCCCGAGAGGGGAAACTCTAAGTGCTAGTGGAATAGGTGATACTACTATAGTAGAAGAAGAAGATAGATACAAAATAGTTCAAACATTTCCTGCTAATTTTGATGGAAATATTTTAAGATCAGTTAGAGAGAAAAGGGATTGGAAAGAAGCCGGAAAGGATAAGGTTACTGATACGAGTGGGAACCTTTTACAAAAATATATTTTTCAACTACCTACAGCTATAACAAAGGTTAAAACAGACAAGGGTAAGGCAACAAACAAAGAACAAGCTATTAAACGAAATTATATGAGCGGACAGGCACTGTCAGACGCTATGTATGTAGTGCTTGATGATGAAGCTGGTACTGTCGTTAATGGTATGGATTTACAAGATCAGGTTTTATATATGGCAAGTAGATATAAAATAGATTTAAATGACGTGGAAGGATATTTGGATAAGTTTAATCCCGAACAACGATTTGACTATATTAAAAAACAAGCGAAAAACCAAATGTTATTAAATTATGGAGCTGGAATTGGTGGACAAGGTGGTTTTAAAAAAGAAAAAATGACGGATAAACTTGCAATAGAATTATTGAGAGGAAAAACAAATGGTGATGAAGCTTTACAAAGTATACCTGATCAATATATAGTGGATCCTCGGGATGCAAACAAAACAATTAAAAACCCAGCTTATAAGGAATGGTATGACGGAGATCATTATGTAAAAACGGTAGTAGGAAATCCTGTAAGTGATGGATCTCAAAAGCTGGTAGATCCTAGATTAATTACTGAATGGAAAAATTTTGATTTTAAAAACTTCTTGAACAATGATTATGGATTAGATGCTACAGAGGAAACATGGTTTATACCAGCAACTCTCCAAAACGAAACAACGGCTAATCGAATTGCAGGACATCCTGACAACAAGGGGGCACCAGTAGAAATAATACAAATAGGAGCAAATTTATGGCAACCTAGACAGTTACTACAAGTGGCAGGAGGCTCAAAATGGAGAGCTGTTGGTAAAGCGCGTACAAAAGACTTTTTTGCCCCTTGGTTAGGAATAAAATTGAAAAAATAAAATATGCCTTATATAGATTTAACAAACCCAGATTTTGAGTTAGACGATAGGACTCTTGAACTACTAGCTAGTCAAGAAGATCCACCTATTAGTGTGCAGCAATATGTAGAACTAAAAAACTTAAGATTTGTTAAAGAAAATCAAGAAGTTAATCCTTATGGTCAAATTCAACAACGTCAACAAAGTTTTGAAGATCTTGATAAATCATTTGATAATATTGAAAAATCGTTTGATAATATTGAAAAATTACCCATATCAACAAGTACAAATGCTAATAACTTTCAATTAGACGAATCGGATTTAATTTCAGGAGATATTTCAGCAGGGTCAGCTCTTGAGGAAGAAAGAAATCCTTTGTATTCAGAAGTAGATAGTGCTATAAAGGCTAGGGACCAGTATTTAGAAGAAAACCCCGGTGCTGATACACCATCGGGTACCACTGGTACTTCGGAATCCCACAAACAATACCAACTTCTTACCCAAAAAATAGAGGCAGCAGAGGGAAGATTAGAAAGAACAACAATAGATTTAAATGTTCCTGAAACTTTTATAGGGGATTATTTAGGTACTATTAAGAAAAAGTTTGAAGAAGTATATGGACCTTATGGAGTTACGTTTAGCAATGAAGGGTTTATGGATTTAGGAGATACTTTAACTGCTACATTGCCAGGCGATATAAAATTATCGCTAAATACTAACCCATCGGGTTTTTTTGGATCAGAAAAACAATTAGCAGAGTTAAAGGAGAATCTTGGTAAACTTAAAGATTATAAAATAGGTGTTCAAACAGGTAAAGAAGTTGTTATAAATGGTAAAAAAGTATTAAACACTATAGACGATATAAAAAGATATCAAGTTGGTGGATTATTTGAATCGGTGGATGAAGGGGTTTTAACTATTGACAGTATTAAAGATCACTTAGAAGGAACTCCTTATGAAGTAAGTGAAGAATATGTGGAATACGTAGGATCAGTTGTTAATTTATCATACAATGGAGAAGTTGTAGCTACAGAGACAGAAGCGCTTGATTCTCAAGGAATAAGCCTGAGTCCAACCGATAGGTTTAGAAAAGATATTATTCAAAACTATTTAGTTAAAAATTTAACTAAAGATGAGACTAAAACTATAAGGCAAAGCGTTATAGATTTAAACAATAGTTGGACTGAAAAAATAACTAACGAAAGATTAAATTACGACGAAGTTTCTACTCCAATTCCAGTTGATTTAATTGGAAAAACATTTGTTAATGATAGATTTTTACAAGCACAATTACCTTTTTTCTTAAAAAACAAAGGCTTAACTGATCCTGAGATAAAAACTATTTTAGATCATTTCAAAACAAACTTACAAACAGCAGATTCAAAAATAAAATCTAAAGAAATTCAAATATCTGCAAGGGAAACTTTTGGTGGAACACAAGTTTTAAAAAATGGTAAAACAAGACTACAAGAATACACTAGTTTAGATGGTCTAAGCGAGGAATTACAAACAAAGCTTAAAACTATTGGTTTTGGAAAATTGGTTGAAGCTGGGTTATATGGTGTTAACGGGGATAGTGGTATAAGAGGTATGTTAGAAGATCAGAGATTTCAAACTATACACGATCAGTTGATGGCTGATGAAATAGATGATAATCAAGAACTAATAAAAGCGGGTGAAACTTTTAAAAATACTGATTTTACAATTAAAAAAGAGAGTCTTATATATAAGAAAAATATACTAGAAAAAACTAGTGAATTAATGCAATCAATACCTAAAGATGGCATGAGATTAGTTAATGAAATTCTAGAACCTCTTGGCGATAAAGTACAAATGAAAGCTTCATATGTCACTGGACAAGGTTCATATTATCAATTAACTACCAAGCAGGAGTTAACAGGAGCAGAACAAGAAGCTTTTGATAGAGCTCAAGTTTTGTTAAATGGTATACAAAATACTCTTCAAGATTTAAGTCTAGACAAGGAACAAACAATTACAGGTTTTATAAACGATATAGTAGATTTAGAGGAAAGTGAAAAAGACCAAGCTATTTTAGATAAAAAAACTGATAGTGAATACATTAATTCTTTAATGGAAACTGAAGATCCTAATACAGGTGAAAATTATACAAAAGAAAGAGCACAAGAACTCCTTAAAAAAAGAAAAAGTATTGATATAAATCTTTGGGATACAGTTTACAAAGAGTATGGTGTGGGTGATTTATTGTTTAAAGATTTTGGCGATGCTGTCTATAGTATTGCTTTAGCAGCACCTACTATTGTTGGGGCTGAATGGGCTATTACAGAACAAGATAGATTAAACCAAAAGAATGGGATGTATATGGACATGTTGACAGTGGATAACATGGGTAGTAATAAAGATTTATTTGCTTTTAGAACTTTAGCTCAGCAGCTTCCAAATATAATATTAGCTATTGGTACTGGAGCTGCTGGAAATGCTTTAAAACTTAGTGAAGGAATTGTTAAAACAGCGGTTGCTTCTACGTTTGGTATTACCGCTGGAGCCGATTCATATAGAAATTTAACTCTTGGAAAAGATTTAGTAATAAACGCTAAAAATCAAATTAAGTGGTTAGAAAAATATTACAAAGAAGGAAAAATTGATGTTTATACCTATTCCAAAGGAATGTCTGATGCTCATCAGGCTATAGCTACAAACGATTTATCTACAGAGCAAATAATTGGAGCCTCTATAGCTACGGGTATAGTTGAAGGAACTATAACTAGATTTATAGGTAGTGGTACTAATACTATGAAAATACTAAAAGATGTACAAGGTAGTAGTTCTGGTAAAATTTTAAATTTAATAGGTAAAAGCAAGTGGTCTCAAAGAGGGCTATTTGGAATGGAATATGCAAAAAGAACGTTTGGGGAATTAATAGAAGAAAGTGCTATACTAGTGGGTACACAAGCTATCGCTGAACACGCTATTTTAGGTAGAGATTTTGACTTAAGTCAATTAGATGATACTCTTATGTCTACTTTAATTACAGCTGGTTTTTCTAACGGACCAAGTGTTGCATACTCGGGATTTGTAAACATGAGTGTTGCTGATAAATTAAAAAAAGAAGCTTCAGTAGAATGGAACTCTGTTAAAGATTTAAAAAAGGCTTTGGCTAGTGGTACTTTAAGTTTAAAAGATAAAAGAATTGCTTTAACTGATTTAACTAATAAACTTGAAGCTCTTAGTATTTTAACTGGAGAAATGGCGATAGATGCACTAGCTATTGGTGCGGATGGTATGAAAAAACTTTTAGCTTATCAAAAATTAGAAAACGAATTACTAATTAGAGCAGGGGTAAAACCAGATACTAAAAATCCTAATAAAGTTATTGGTCAATACAAAAGAAGGAAATTAACTAATGACCAAGCAAAAGCTTTTGAATCAGAACTTAATAGTGTTCGAAAAGCAATGAAAGATATTCGTAATAGTCCTAAAGATTATAAGTCTGTTAAAGAAATGTTACAAGATGGAGACGGGGATTATAGTTTATTTACTGTTACTGAAAAAGCTCTTGGAAGACTAGCTAAAGAAGGGAGGGCTCCAAAAGGATGGACAGCCGCTAATACACCTAGAAAAAAATTAGCTTTTATAGTAAACTATATAACAGAAAAAACTAATGCATCTAATTTATCTAAAGTAAAAAAAGATTCTAGCATTAAAATGGAATGGAATTCATTAGTTTTAAAGTCGAAAAAAGAAGGTACAACTATTCCAGATCAAGAAAAATGGTTTAAGGCTAAAGCTCAAAGTTATGGAAGTACACTAGGTACTATAGTAACAACTGTTGATAGTAGTTTTGAAACAATTAAAAACCTTTTAACTAAAGAGCAGTTAGAAAACGTAGAGTATATAGAAGGAGGGAATGATTTAAATGGTGAATTAAAGAAATTATTCGATGAAGGTAAAATAACTCAAGAAGAGTATCAGATAACTTTAAAAGAATTAAAGAATAATCCCGATGTAAATGGTTTTGTAGTTGGAGGAAGATTTGTTGTAAACAACGTTGGTGACGCTAGAGCCGCTATTAAAAGTGGAGACATAAGAAAAGCTCTAGTTGTTTTACATGAAGCTGGTCATATAAAAGATGATAGATTTTTTGGTAATACAACTAAAATAGAAAAAGCATTAGATACAAAAGGTAATCCTATAAAAGATAAAAATGGAAAACCTGTAACATTTACTGTTACTGTATTATCAGAAAGAGCTAAACAATATGCTGAAAATTTAGAACTTGCTTTAAATAATGATCCTAGATTAAAAAAGTTAAACCAAGAAATACAAGACGGTTTAAATCAAAATTACCCTGACCAAGCATACAAGTATGATGAAAAGGGTAATTTTGAAAAAGATGGAGATGGTAATTTAATACTAAAACCCTTTAAAGATAGGGGTGATGGCTACAAAGATGAATACATAAAAGAAGCTCAAACATATTTGTTTGCTTATGAGAAAGATTTACAATTAGAAACGGAAGAAAAAAGCTTTGGTACTATAGATAATATTATAGATAAAGTTTTTGGAGGTACGAGATATAATTTAAATACTCCTGAAAGAGCTTTAGCTTATGCGGTTGGAGATAATGCGGCCGCTAGACTTGGTAAAGTAAGTGAATTTACTAAAAGAGGTATTGAGTTACAAAAGAAAAGAGACGCTAAGCAACCTAAAGTTGAACAGCCTATAAGTATAAGTCGATCTCAAAATATTAGTGATAAAAATAAAAAAACAGCAGCTATTAATACCAAAATTGAAAATCGAATTATTAGAGTTACAGATGGTAAGCCCGATGTCAGATTAGGAGATCTTCCTGCTGCTGACCAAAAAAAATACAAACAACAATTAACAAAAAACAATGAAGGAACTTTAAACACTGCAATAAATATTGCTATATCTAAAATCCCTCAATCATTAGAAGCAAGTAAAAGAATTCCTAAGGATCAAATTATATCTCAGTACAAAGAAGAATTTTCAGATTTATTAAACAATTACAAACCTTTAGTTACTGTAAAAGGTGAATCAGGGGGTCGTCGATTCGAGGCGGTGAAAAAAATTCCGTTTAACGCTTACATGAAACCTTTTTTAACAAAACGTTATGGAGATGTTATAAGGAAAGGTAAAAAAACAGTATCTGAAGGAGTGAGAATAACTTCTGAAAACGTAGATAAAGTTGACGCGGAAGCCTTACGAAGAAGTGATAAAACTGTAGATCTTAAAGAAAGAGCAGCAAAAGAAGCTAAAGAGGTTTCACAACCTTTACTTAATAAAATTAAATCTAAAAATAAAACTTCTTTAGTTTCTACAATAACAAATGTGTTAAACAAGGAAGTACAAAGAAGATTACCTAATGTTGGTGAAGTTTCCACTGTTAAAACACAATCTACTTTAATCAAAGCTTTAACTAAAGGTTTACAAGACGCTAGAGTAGATGGTAAAAATATATATACTAAAGTTATAGATGATATTGGTGGAAGAAACAAAACAATAAATGTATTTGACGATTTTCTATCTGATAATTACTCTTCTTTATTAGAACCAGGAGGATTAACAACAACTTATTTAAGCAAAGCTTTTCCACAAGCTATTGAAAAGTATGTTGTTGGAGAGGGTTGGGTTAAATATCCTGGATGGAAAGGTAAAAAGAAAGGTACCAAAAAAGGTGATATTGGATTTTGGAATGCAGCTGATGAGGGTCCTTATCAAGGATCAACATCTGGTTTACAAAAAATAAGAAGAATATCTAATATTAAAAACACAATACCTTTAGCTCAATTTAAAGGTAAATACATTGATGGTATAAATAATAAGGTGAAAGTTGCACCTACAGAAGCTTTAGCAAAACAAATATTAGCTGAGGTTGGTTTAGATATTTTTAGAGAAGAAATGGCTAAGAAAAATAGTCCTCTTAAAGATTTATTTCAAAAAAGACAAGAATTATTAGGAGCTACTGCTGTTAATAATTTTGAAGCTCAAATTAATAAAGAAATAGAAAGACCAGGTATTAAATTTAGTTTAGCTAGCTTAAGCCCTATTCAATTAGATTTTTGGATGGATAGAAGATATGCTTTTTATGAGCAAGTTTTAAAACTAGGACCAAAAGAACTTACTAAAAAAACATTAGAAACAATTCATAAAGAAATATATAAAGATAGTACTTTTTCTGATCCTCAACATCAGGCTATAGCTGATCAATTTGGATCGTTGTTGGTTCCAGTAACAAAAGCTGATGAAGCTGTTTTTAAATCTGCCCAAGAATTTGTTGATCATTTAGAAGATATTGCTTTTACTACAGATGTCAACCAAAGTATAAGACAATTTACAGGTGCTGATAAGTCTATTAGTCAAATGAGTAATAACTACCACGACGTTCTTAAGGGTAGAGAATTTATAGTAGAAAAATTTACTCCATTTTTAATAGAAAGAATGGAAAATTTATATCCTGGGTTTGGTGAAATAAAAGCTTTAACTTTATTAGCAGCTTATGCTAAATCTACTTTTAGTCAAGGATCTTCAAAATTTGGTGCTTTTACACTAGATAAAAATAATGTTATTGTTCCTCACGGTGTAAAAGATAGTAATAGAACCGCTTTGTTTGGCAAAGCAGACGTTGATATTTTAAAGAATTTAATATTAGGTAAAAATGCAGAGGGTATTGAAAACTTTCCAAATGTAAAAAGTATAGCTAAAGGTAAAATAACTTTTAAGGATGATACAGCGTCAATTAAAATAGATATAAATACCAGTGCTAATGTACAGATGAAATATTTAAAAGGACTTACAAAAGCACAAATAACAAAAGATAAAGCAGATGCTAAATTAGCAAGAGAGTTTACAGAAGCAATTGTAGATTCTTTAAAAGGAGAAAATAACAATTTAACAGCTTTGGTATTAGCTACAATAAATTCTAGTTCTACTAGTTCTCTTAGATTAGCTGCTCCAGTTTGGGGTAAATCTGTTGTAATGGATTATAAAAGTTTAAAAAAACCTAAACTTGCCACAGCTAAAGATATTGAAGATGGAAACGCATTAGATATTAATGGTTCAGCTGTTAAAAAAGTTGGTGATAAAATGTATACTCCTATGGGAAACCTTAGGATGCAAGCCAATTATAGATATGAGCATGCTGTTCCGGCTAGGGTGGTGCTATGGTATTTATATGATTCTAAAATTAATAAAAACAAAAAAATAAATTTAGATTTATTGTTTAATGATTATAGAGTTACAATTATTCCTATTGAAGAAATGGATAGCGTTATAACTAAATCAGGTTTTGGATCCATAATGTTAGCTAATTATATTCCCGGTGATCAAACTTGGTGGAAAAGATATTTTAATAGATTTACAAAAGGTAAAATTCCTTACGCATTACAATCATATGAAACTAATGCTGAAACAGGTAAACCAGATATAGTAGGTAAAGAATTTCAAGATTATTATGAAAAAAAAGGTCCTGTTGTTTTTAAACCAAACTCAGAACAGATAGTTTTACAAAATAGAAATGCAGATATCTCTATCGCTAACGCAACAGATAGTACTAAATATAGTAAAAACATAAAAGGCATTAGTGTATTTGATTTTGATGACACATTGGCTAGGTCAAAAAGTAAAGTTTTATATACAATGCCTGATGGTAAGCAAGGTAAGTTGTCCGCTACAGAATTTGCTAAAGATGCTGCAAGAATGGAAAAACAAGGTGTAGTATGGGATTTCTCTGAATTCAGTAAAGTTATAAAAGGTAAAAAAGGTCCATTAGCAAATCTTGCTTTAAGACGTCAGGGGAAATTTGGAAGTGAAAACTTGTTTGTATTAACAGCAAGACCTCAAGAAGCCGCCCAACCTATTCAACAATTTCTCGCATCAATAGGGTTAAATATACCTATTGAAAACATAACTGGTTTAGAAAATGGTACACCACAAGCAAAAGCCGATTGGATGGTTAATAAATTTGCTGAAGGTTATAATGATTTTTATTTTACTGATGATGCTCTTAAAAACGTTAAAGCAGTTAAGGATGTGTTAGATGTTTTGGATGTTAAATCTAAAGTTCAACAAGCACGAGTTAAATTCTCTAAAAATCTAGATCGAGAATTTAATTTAATGATAGAAAGAAACAAGGGTATTGGGGCTGATAAAAGATATTCTGATGTTGTGGCTCAAAGATTAGGTAGAAATAAAAAAAGATGGAATTTCTTTATCCCTCCTTCAGCCGATGATTTTAGGGGATTAACAATGTACATGTTCTCTGGGAAAGGGAAAGCTGGGGAAGCTGATATGGACTTTTTTAATAAAAGTTTAATATTACCATACACTAGAGGTGTGGCAGCATTAGAAACAGCTAAACAAGCCATATCTAATGATTATAGAGGTTTAGTAAGGGGTTTTCCAAAAATTAAAAGATTATTAAGAAAGAAAATCAAAGGAACAGAATTCACCCATGATGAAGCTGTAAGAATTTATCTATGGGATAAAGCAGGTTATACTATTCCTGGAATATCAAAAAGAGATCAAGCTCAGTTAAGTAAACTCGTTAGAGAAGACGCTAATTTATCCGCTTTTGCAGATGGAGTTTTAGCTATAACTAAAAAAGAACAATACGTTGAACCTTCAAAAGATTGGAATGCGGGAACTATAATAGCTGACTTAAACTATTTAACCAAAAGTGTTAATAGAGTAGAATATTTAGAAGAATTTAATAGAAATGTAGATGTTATTTTTAGTCCAGAAAACTTAAATAAAATAGAGGCAGTATATGGTACTAGAGTTAAAGAAGCTTTAATAGACACTATACAAAGAATGAAAACTGGTAGTAATAGAACTGGTGGTAAAGATAGAATAGTAAACAAATGGAATGATTGGGTTAATAATTCTATTGGAGCAATAATGTTTTTAAACAGAAGGTCAGCTTTATTACAATTAATTTCTTCAGTAAACTTTATAAATTGGGGTGATAATAACCCTGCAATGGCAGCTCTAGCATTTAGTAATCAACCTCAGTTTTGGAAGGATGTTGTTTATTTGTTTAATTCTGATAAATTAAAACAACGTCGATCAGGACTTAAGGGTGATATTAATGAAGCTGAAATTGCCGCAGCTGTTAAGGGTGCTAGAAACAAAACTCAAGCCTTTATAAGTGTATTACTTAAATATGGTTTTACTTTTACCCAAATAGCAGATAGTGTTGCAATAGCTACAGGTGGAGCTGCTATGTATAGAAACAGGACCAATACTTATTTAAAACAGGGTTTTAGTAAGGCCGAAGCAGAAACTAAAGCTTTTATTGATTTCTCTTTAATATCTGATGAATCTCAACAGTCAGCAGATCCAATGCTTATATCTAAGCAGCAGGCTGGTGTTATGGGTAGATTAATATTAGCTTTTCAAAATACTCCTATGCAATATACTAGGTTAATGAAAAAAGCTGGATTAGATATAGTTAATGGTAGAGGGGATCTTAAAACAAATATCAGTAAGATAATGTATTATGGAGCTGTACAAAACTTTTTATTCTCAGCCCTCCAAAATGCATTGTTCGCACTAGTTCCAGGATTCGAAGATGATGATGATGAGTTGACAGAAGAAGAACAAATGGAAGCTTATGGAAAAGTATTAAGTAAAAAACAAGATAGAATCCTTAATGGAATGTTAGACACTATTTTAAGAGGATCGGGACTTGCTGGAGCTGTAATATCTACTATTAAAAATGCTATAAGAACATATGGTGTACAAGACGCAAAAGGTTATATGGCTGACCATACATATACTATTATAGAATTAGCTAATCTCTCTCCACCTATTGGTTCTAAATTAAGAAAAATATATAGTGGAATACAAACTAAAAGAATTGAAAGAGACCCTATAGCGGAAAGAGGATTTGATGTTACGATTGATGGTAAATTTAATTTAAGTCCTAGTTATCAAGTTGTAGGGGATGTAGTTTCTGGTGGTTTTAATATTCCTTTAGATAGAATAGTCGCTGAAATAAACGCTATAACAGAAGCGCTTGATGAAAGAAACACTATATATCAAAGAATAGCTTTAGCTTTAGGTTTTAGAACTTGGGATGTTAATGCTAAAAATGAAGAAGAAGATTTAATTAAAGTTGCAGGTAAATTACGTAGAAAAGAAGAAGGTATTTTAAAGGGTAAAGCAACAAGAAAAAGAAATAAAGCTATAAAAGATTCTATTTATAACGCATTACCGCAGTTTGAAAAAAATAAACTTGATGATGCTAAAATGGATATTGCTTTTGAAAAAGCTATGAAAAGAATGGAGGAAAAATTAAATGCATTATAATATGGAAAATATAAGTAAGAATATAACGTATGCTGAAGCCATACATTCTAGTACAGCTAAAAGAGAAAGTATAGACAATACGCCTAATCCTTCTCAAATAGAATGCATGAAGTTATTAGCGGAAAAGATATTTGAACCATTAAGAGAATGGGTTGGTGGACCAATAAAAGTTAATTCTTTTTTTAGATCAGCGGCTTTAAATTCTAAAATTGGTGGGGCAACTTCAAGCCAACACTGCAAGGGTCAAGCTATAGATATAGATGATGTTTATGGTAAAAAATCTAATGCTGAAATGTACACTTGGATTAAAGAAAACCTTTCATTTGACCAAATGATTTGGGAATTTGGAACAGATATGCAACCTAATTGGGTTCATATAAGTTATGTTTCAGAAGAAGAAAACAGGAACAAATGTTTGAAAGCTTATAAAGAACACAGTCACACTAAATACAAAACAATATAATGAACAAAGTTTTATTAGGATTATTTTTATTATTAACCATGGGATGTGGAACATACGTGAAGCAACCTATTGCTAGTCATGTAGTTGCTGTAACAATGGAAGGGGATACAATTTTAGTAGCTATTGATAAAATAAGACCTAATCAATATATTAATTTCTATCCAGTTTATAGTAGACCTTACTACTATCCTTATTATAATAATTACATTTATCAATGGAGGAATTTTACCAATGAAGGAACTTATTCTTCAAGTAATAGTAGTGGGTATAGAACTCCACCACCTAAATCCATTCCTGTAATATCTCCACCTGATATAACAACAAGACCGAGTGCAACAGTTTTAAGAAAAAAATAAATAATAAAAGATAATATAATGGCTAAAAAATTAGACGAAAACCTTTCTATGGGATTAGAT
>TARA_R110002051_G_scaffold2924_12_pt1 | contig 14308 bp, 17 predicted proteins | sample TARA_R110002051 | Tara Oceans TARA_R110002051 (sample SAMEA4397023) | marine metagenome | biome: Polar Biome; feature: [MES] marine water layer (ENVO:01000295) within the mesopelagic zone...; material: water (ENVO:00002006), including particulate matter (ENVO:01000060) such as......
ATGTTAAGTAATGATTCACCAATATTGATCGGATTGTGCGATCCACATATCCGATAACAGCAAGTTCAAAATATACCTCAAGTTGTGAAAACTTCATCTTTCCGGCGCTGACGGCGCCCGGGAAGAAAGAGGTGACGCCATGCCGAGTTCTGACTGGCGCGCGCCGGCAGCTTATGGACATGCCCATAGCATTCCTGCCGCCGGCTTCGCTTGGGAATATCTCCGCCGCGACGACGAATATCGTCGCGACTTCCATCGCATGAAACGGAAATCCGGTCACGATATCGAGGCGCGGACCGCGTTCTCCAACCGCTGGGGGTTGCGATTTTGCTGCGGACCCGGACCAGCCTGCCGATCGCGCCGCGCTCTTCTGGACGCCGGCACTCCAGCCTGAAGCCTTCGAGCTTCGTCCATCAGGCGATCCACCCGGCGACTTTGCCATGCCCATTGTGCTACCGGGGCTTCCCGGTCTCGCGGCACGATCGCCGATGGACACCGCTTGGCACGGTCTTTGGCGCGGATCGGGCGGGGAGCATCGCTTCTGGCTCGCGGCCCCGCCGCCGGACGGCCGGGCGAGCTTCGTCGTCGTCCTGCCGCTCGACGCCCTGTTCGAGCTGCGCGCCGAGGCCGCGCTGCGCTTTTGGCTGGCGCTGGCCGGACGACCACCGGGCGACCGGCGGCACGACCTTCCGGCCCAGACCCGCGAGCGTCATATCCTGATCCTGCGCGCGCTCGATGCAAAACTTGCCGGGGCCAGTTATCGCGTCATCGCCGAGGGGTTGTTCGGCTTTCACGGCCGGTCGAAGAACGATTGGGAGGTCAGCCCTTTGAAGAACAAGGTCCGCCGCCTCGTTGCGGACGGCCTGTTCTACATGCGTGGCGGCTATCGCGAGCTGCTCCACTATCCGGTTCGCGTGCCACGCCGCCGCTGAGGAGCGACCTGGCCTCGGTTTCAGCCGACATCTTCGGGGTGCCGGATCGTCACCTCTCCGATTCCGGCATGGGGTGCCGGATTCGTACCCCCCATGATTCCGGCACGCTGCAAGCCGCCGATCCTCCGCCACGGTTCGCCATAGCCCGCTGTCGCCGCCGACAGCCGCCGAACCCGACCCGGAGGTCCAATCATGATCGACCCGAAGACGGGGCTACCGCCCCGATTCCTGCGCACGCCCGATGCGGCCCGCTTTCTCGGTATCTCGCTGCGCACGCTGGAGAAGCACCGCACCTACGGCACCGGCCCGACCTATCGCAAGATCGGCGGGCGCGTCGTCTATGCACTGGACGATCTGCAAGCCTGGACGGCGGTCGCCGCCCGCAAATCCACCACCGACAAGGACGCAACCCGTGTTTTCCCGGCCCGTCCCCTGACGCCCGCCGAGCGGGGCGCACGCTGAATGTCGGGCGGTCCATCCCCCGACGCCAGGCGGCGTGCGCAACGCCTTGTCGGCAGTGAGCGGGCGCAGCTCGATCCTTTCGTCGTCGCAACGGGCGATGCCAGCCCCCGCGACCAACGCGACCTGATGGAGCGGCCGTTCTTCTCGCTCGCCAAGGCGAAGCGAGTGACGCCGATCTTCTATGAATCCGGCGGCGTCCGCGTCGAGGTCTTCGCCATGCCCGAACACGGCATGGCGACCATCTGGGACGCCGACGTGCTGATCTGGGCGGCCTCGCAGATCGTCGAGGCCGAGAACCATGGCCTGAAGACATCCCGTTTCCTGCGCTTCACGCCATACCAGCTCCTCATGGCGATCGGCCGGGGCACCGGCGCGCGCGAATACCGGCTGCTCAAGGGCGCGTTTGCCCGCCTGCAATCCACCGTCATCGCCACGACCATCCGCAACAGTGAGCGTTGGCGGCGGCACCAGTTCTCCTGGATCAACGAATGGGAGGAGATGACCACCCATGACGGCCGCGTCGAGGGCATGGAGTTCGTGCTGCCCGACTGGTTCTATCGTGGCGTCATCGACCGCTCGCTGGTCCTGACCATCGACCCGGACTATTTCCGGCTGACCGGCGGAATCGAACGCTGGCTCTACCGCGTCGCCCGCAAGCACGCCGGCCGTCAGCCCCATGGCTGGATCTTCGAGGTCGCGCATCTGCACGAGAAGGCGGGCAGCCTGGCGCGACCGTCCGACTTCGCGCTCGACATCCGCCGCATCGTCGCCCGTCAACCGCTGCCCGGTTACCGCCTCGACATCTGGCGTGAGGGGCGGCGCGAACTGCTGCAAATCCGCCCCTCCAGACTATCCACAGTGCCTGTGGACGAGGCTGTGGAAACGCTCGTGACTTCGGGCGCAAACGGTATCGGGACTTCGGGCGCAGGACTATCGGGACTTCGGGCGCACGCACCACAGTTAAACCTTTGGCCCGAAACGCGGAATCCGACTGCTAACTTAGAGTCTAACCAAGAATCTAACTCTTTTTCTTTGACGCGCGCGGGCGCGACCCGTGGTGCCGGTGCCGCCGGGCGATCGAGGCGGGTGCCATGATCGTCGCCCTGCTTAATCAAAAGGGCGGCGTCGGCAAGACCACGCTGGCCCTGCATCTCGCCGGTGAATGGGCGAAGACCGGCAAGCGCGTCACGCTGATCGACGCGGACCCGCAAGGCTCGGCGCTCGACTGGTCGCAGCAGCGTGCGCGGGAGGGCCGCCCACGGCTGTTCGGCGTCGTTGGTCTGGCGCGCGATACCTTGCATCGGGAAGCCCCCGAGCTGGCGCGCGATGTCGATCATATCGTCATAGACGGACCGCCCCGCGTCGCCGGGTTGATGCGGTCGGCCTTGCTCGCAGCCGACCTGGTGCTGATCCCGGTGCAGCCGTCGCCGTTCGACGGCTGGGCCTCAGCCGAGATGCTGGCGCTCCTGACTGAGGCGCGCATCTACCGGCACGAACTGGCCGCCCGCTTCGTGCTGAACCGTTGCGGCGCACGCACCATCATCGCCCGTGAGACGGCCGAGACGCTGGCCGACCACGACCCGCCCTTGCTCGCCGCCACCATCGGCCAGCGCGTCGTCTTCGCCGACGCCGCGCAGTCCGGGCGGCTCGCATCGGAGATCGATGCCGACAGTCCCGCCGCGCGCGAGATCGCCGCGCTGGCCGCCGAGATCAGCAGGCTCGCGCCATGAGCGAACGACCCACGAAACGCGGCTTCGCGGCACGTCCGGTCGATCCCGAGAGCTGGATCAAGGCGAGCGAACCGTCATCGGCCCGCGCGGGCGGCGGCGCTGCGTTCACCGCCCGATTGACGATCGACATCACGCCGGAGCTTCGCGGCCGCATCAAGATCGTGGCCTTCCAGCGCGGCGTCACCGTCGCGGACATGCTCCGCGATCTGCTCGCGCGCGAATTTCTCACCACCCAAGGAGACACCCCATGACTGGCAACGCGGCTCCCCGCGTGCGCGGTGGCCCCGTGCCGTCAGCGCACCCCTCCGACGACCTGACCCATGTCGAACTGACTCATACCGAGAAGAAGATCGAGCACTGGGTTCGCTTCGGCCACCTCGCGGAAGAAACCATCATCGATCGCCGCCGCCGCATCTTCGCGTTCCGGCCGGGCGCGATCTTCGCCTTCGTCCGCTGGGCCTCCAACGACTTCGGCACGATCATCTCGCGCATCGACATCGTGCGCGCGGTTGCGCCCGGCGGACCCTATCAGACGCTGCCATTCGTGCGGCCCGGCGGCGACATCCTGCTCAAGATCGACGGTTGGCCCAAGGTCGAACGGGTGCTCCGGCACATCGACGCCATCCAGGCGATCGGCATCGATCCGGAGGATGTTTCGCCCGACCACTGGCGGCACGTCCACAACCGACTGACCGCCGGCCACGAGCCCCGCGCCTACACTGCGGATCAGCATCGAGCGTTCCTTCTGCGCCGGAGGGCCGAGCCATGACCCGCTTCGGCTATGTGATGGTGACGTATTTCTCGATCATGGGGGTCGCCATCGCGTCGTTCATTCCGACGCCGACCCGACTGGTGTGGAACGTCTCCGCCAGCGCGCCGATCGGTCTCTACGACATCGATCCGTCGGGCGATCTCCCCGGCGATCTCATTGTCACCGATCTGGTCGCGGTCTATCCGCCCGAACCGCTCGCCGACTTCATGGTGGAGCGCGGCTATATCGGCCGCGGCGTTCCGCTGCTGAAGCGCGTCATGGCGCTGCCGGGGCAAGAGGTCTGCCGCGTCCGCCGCACCATCACGGTCGATGGCATCGAACTCGGCGCGGCGCTCGACCGCGACCGGACGGGCCGCGACCTACCGGTCTGGCAGGGATGCCGCCGCATCGCCGGTGATGAGATCTTCCTGATGAACGCGGATGTCCGCGACAGCCTGGACGGCCGCTATTTCGGTCCAATCCCGGTCAGGTCCGTCATCGGCCGCGCGATGCCGATCTACACCGACGAGGACGGCGATGGCCGCTTCGTCTGGCGCGCCGCGACACGCTGACGGCGCACCGCACCTCGTTCCCAACCCCAGCACAGGAGACTTCCATGCCGCAGATCGGCCAGTTCACGCGCGAGACGACCGGCTTCGTCGGGCGTATCCATACCCTCACTCTCTTCCGCGAACTTACCATCGTGGCGGCCGAGCCGTCCGATGCCGAGAATGCGCCGGACTATCGCATCCATCACGGCGCCGACGACGGCCCGGAGATCGGCGCAGGCTGGAAACGCACCGGCGAGCGCGCGGGCGAATACATCTCGCTGCTGATCGACGATCCCGCCTTGCCGCAGCCGATCCGCGCCAACCTGTTCCGCGACGACGACGGCGGAGCCACCTGGTCGCTGCACTGGACGCGCCCGGTCAAGCGCGGCGAGCGGGAGTGATCCCATGCGCTATCCCTTCGGAATTGCGCGCCTGCTGTCCCGTCAAAGCCCCATCCCTTTGTTCGCGAACAGGCCGTCTCATCCCTCCGTCCCGCTCGACGATCCGTCGGCCGGCGCGCGGAGCGAAGGTCAAGGGCGATCGAAGATCGGCGCGGTGCGCGAACCCTTGACCGTAGCGAGCACGCTGGCAGGCTGGCGTCGATGCGGAGACAGAACGCACGTCCAATCGGCGGTCCTTCTGCTTTACACTGCGCTCACCGTCGCAATGCCACTGCCCTGTCAGGCGCAGCCGGAGCCGTTGCAGCGCCAATCCCAAGCCGATCCCTATGCCGCGCATATCGCCGAGGCGGCGCAGCGGTTCGGCATTCCGGCGGCGTGGATCAAGGCCGTCATGCGCGTCGAAAGCGCCAACGAAGTGCGGGCGATCTCGCCCAAGGGTGCGATGGGCCTGATGCAGATCATGCCGGGAACCTGGGCGGAGTTGCGCGCCCGCCATGCGCTCGGCACCGATCCCTACGACCCACGCGACAACATTCTGGCGGGCGCAGCGTATCTGCGCGAGTTGCATGACCGCTACGGATCGCCGGGGTTTCTGGCGGCGTACAATGCCGGTCCCGGTCGATACGAAGAGCATCTCGCTGGCCGCTCTTTGCCAGCCGAAACGCGCGCCTATGTCGCCACGCTCGCCCCGCAGATCGGCGGCGGCGAGATCGGCGAGCCGGTTGCCGTAGCAGTCGCCGATCCGCTTTCGTGGACCCGCGCGCCGCTGTTCGTCGCTCAGACCGAGCACACAGCATCCGCCCATCCGGTGCAGTCGAATGACGCTCCGGCTGCAATTCCAGTGCGCGATGTCTCCGCGATCGTGCCGCAATCGGGCGGTCTGTTCGTCGCTCGGGCGGAACCGAGAGGGCCGCGATGAGCATGGCGTATCGGTGCGGCTTGCGGTCCTTTCCAGTGTGCAGCGGGTATGAGTGGGGTCAAGCTGAATCAGGGTCGGGAGGGGCGAAACGGGCAGAGAGGCGGGAGGGCAAGATTAAAGCGGACGGCACCCTATGGGTCCGATCCGGGGGCCAAGCCCTTGTCTGCACACTGTTGGGGACGGCACTGCCGTTAAGGCGGCATGGTGCCGCCGATCGCCGCAAACCCAGTCACCATCGCGGTTTTGACGGCACTCTCGCCCGGATTCGGCGCTTTCGGGCGGATTTTCGCCGGTGAGTGCTGACGACGACAACCGCTTTCGCCCGAAGCCTGGTCGTATCCGCTCCGATGCGTCGAAGGCCGGCCAGGCGAAAAGCTTCCTCACCAAGGTCAGGAAGATCGCCCGTCAACATGGCGCGGCCTCTGGGCGGGTCTCGCGCGGCGGCACCGTAGCATCGGGCAAGCCCGGTCGAAATGGCGCGGTCGCCTCCGGCCGGGGCGTCAAGCGCGGGCGCGGCGCGGCCTTCGTCCGCTCCCGCAACCTGTCGAACGGCTGGAGCCATCGCCAGGCCGATAGCCGCCCCGTCATCGTCAAATCACGCTCCGTTCGCGCCGCCGGCAAGAGCGGCAAGGCCGCCGCCCATCTGCGCTACATCCAGCGCGACGGCACCTCGCGCGATGGCGAGCACGGACGGCTCTATTCGGCAACAGAGGACCGCGCCGACGGCGACGCCTTCCTCGATCGCGGCAAGGACGATCGTCACCAGTTCCGCTTCATCGTCTCGCCCGAGGACGGAGCGGAGATCGAAGACCTGACCGGCCATACCCGCGACCTGATGCGCCAGCTCGAAGCCGATCTCGGCACGAAGCTCGATTGGGTCGCGGTCAATCACTTCAACACCGGCCATCCGCATGTCCACGTCATCGTCAACGGCCGCGACGAGCTGGGCGAGGATCTGGTTATCAATGGCGACTATCTCGCCAACGGCATCCGTGAACGGGCGAGCGAGCTGACGACGCTGGAACTCGGTCCCGTCACCGAGATCGAGCAGCGCCGCAAGCTGACCGCCGAGATCGACCAGGATCGCTTCACCCGCATCGACCGCGCGATGCTGAACGAAGCCGAGGGCGGCGCACTCGACCTGCGCCATGCGCCCGACGATCTGCGCGGCCAGGAGGACCGGACGCTTCGCATCCGCCGTCTCGGCAAGCTGGAGAAGATGAGCCTCGCCACCGAGCAATCACCCGGCGTCTGGGAACTGAACGACCGGCTGGAGCCGACGCTGCGCGAGATGGGCGAGCGCGGCGACATCGTGCGCACCATGCAGAAGGCCATGCGCGCCGAGGGTCATGACCGCGACCCGATGAGCTTCCAGATTCACGACGCCGCGCCCGCGACGCCGATCGTCGGCCGCGTGGTGGACAAGCATCTTTCCGACGAACTGGGCGAGAAGCTGACGCTGGTGGTGGACGGCATCGACGGTCGGCCGCATCACATCTCCGGTGTCGATCAGGCGAAGGTCGCGGACGCCCGGATCGGCAGCGTCATAGAGATCGGGGCGGCCGACGCCGGACCTCGCCCGGCCGACCGCGCCATCGCCGGTATGGCCGAGGACGGCATCTATCGGCCCAGCCACCATCTGGAGCAGGCGCGCTTCGATGGCCGCGTGCCTGGCGGCGACTATGATGGTTTCGTCGATGCCCATGTTCGCCGACTGGAGGCGCTGCGCCGGGCCGGCGTCGTCGAGCGAATCGACGCCGATCAGTGGCGCATTCCGCAGGACTTCGAGACACGCGCCGTCGCCCATGATGCGGGCCAGGGACGGCAGCTCAATATCCGTGTCCTATCGACCTTCGATCTGGAGAAGCAGATCATGGCGGACGGCGCGACCTGGTTGGACCGGAGGCTGGTCGGACGTGGCCCGTCAGACATCGCGCCGGTAGGGTTCGGGCAGGACGTCAGTCAGGCGATGGATCGCCGCCGTGAGCGCCTGATCGAGCAAGGCAACGCCACGCGCCAGCAAAACGGCCGCACTTTCTATCGCCGCGATCTTCTATCAACGCTGGAGGAGCGCGAGGTCGCCCTCGCCGGGGCGGAGCTGGCGGTGACGAAGCAGACGCCGTTCCGCCCGGCCGGAGATGGCGATACGGTCAGCGGCACCTTCACCGGGACCGTCCAACTCAGCAGCGGCAAGTTCGCCATCGTCGAGAAGAACCACGAGTTCACTCTGGTCCCGTGGCGGCCGGTGATCGACCTACATCTCGGCTGCGAGGTCGCTGGCGTCGTGCAAGGCGGATCGGTGTCGTGGCAGTTGGGACGGCAACGAGGGCTTGGGCTGTAGTCTGCGCCGTCGGGCAGGTCTTCCCAAGTGATCGCAAACATGCAAACGGTAGGTATGCAAGAAGCTAAGAAGTCGACAAAGGCCGCACAAGCGACGGCAACGAAAGAACGGCTAATTGGAATCGCGCGCGCGCAGTTTGCCGAGCGCGGTTACGAGGCCGTAAGCCTCGACGACATTCTAAAGGAAGCCAACCTGACCAAAGGCGCAATCTATCACCATTTCGGCGACAAGAAGGGCCTCTTTCGTGCGGTGGTGACGCTTGTGCAGAGCGAGGTTGCGGCGAAGGCCCGCCGAGTCGGGCAGGCTCAAACCGAACCTATCGAAGCGTTGCTTGCGGTTTGCCGGTCATTTTTCTCTCAGCTCCGCAAGCCGGACGTTATGAGGATCGTTTGCATGGAGGCTGGTGTGTTTCTGTCTTGGGCAGAGTGCGCCGAGATTGATGACATGCATATGCTTGCTGTGATGCGTGAGTTTGTTGCGGCCTCTCAGGCAAGCGGCCTGCTGGCGTCCCTGGACACGGAAGCGATCACTCGCGTCATCACCGGCTCCATCTATCAAACTGTCGAGTGGGCATCTCACGACAGGACCCCCTCACGGATTGCCATGGGGGAAGAGGTCGTTCTGTCGCTTGTCCAGGCGGCGGCGCACGCTTGACCAACATACCTAAGGTATGTCAAGTACACATACTGAAAGTATGTGGAGAATCCCTTTGTCCGAGCTATCCCCCATCGTCGTTCTAGGAGCCAGCGGAACCATTGGCAGCCATCTTTGCACGAACCTGATCGCGCGAGGTTTGCCCGTTCGAGCAGTATGGCGCAGTAGGCCAGTGCAGATTGCGGGCGTAGAGTCCGCCAAGGCCGATGTTGCGTCAGGCGAGGGGTTGAATGAGGCGTTGCGGGGTGCGCAATCGCTTTTTCTCCTGACCGGCGACATGCCAGAACAGACGCAGGCCGAGTTTCGCATCGTTGAGGCGGCGGCGAAGGCTGGCGTCGCCCATATCGTCAAACTCTCGACATGGGGCGCGGAAACCGAAGGTTTCTCGATAGCCCGTATCCATCGGCCTGTTGAGCGGGCCATCGAAGCATCTGGCCTAGCCTATACGTTCCTACGGCCGAACTGCTTCATGCAAAATTTCGTAACCTACTATCTCACAACGCTCCGCGACTTCGGGGTCTTGAGGCTGCCCTGCGATGAGGATCATATCAGCTTTATCGACGCGCGAGACATCGCAACGCTGGCCGCTGCAACCCTAGCCAATCCAGCACAGCATCAGAACGAGGCTTATGCGCTGTCCGGGCCGCAAGCCCTAACGTTTGGTGAAGCGGTGGCGGTGCTCGCACAGGCGACCGGCAAGAAATTGCGATATGAATGTGTTTCGGAGGCGGACTTCCACACAGACATGGAGCGTTTCGGGCTGCCATCAAGCTACATCCGCGAAGTGATCGAGCTATGCGCTTCGTATCGCCGCGGAGAGTCAAAGCCAGTAACGTCAATCGTTTCCGACATTACAGGTCATCTTGCGATACCCTTTTCGGAGTTCGCCCGCGACCACGCTGCGATGTTGCGCTGAAATGCTGTTTCGCGCCGCCACCCTCGAAAAGATCGCGCGCGGTGAAGTGACAATCGCCTTCCGATATTGGCGGAAGCCGACCGTCAAAGAGGGCGGAAGGCTACGGACGTCAGTCGGGGAACTGGCGATTGAATCTTTGGAACGCTGCGAACCGGCTGACATATCCGAGCGCGATGCGCGTGCTGCGGGCTTTGATGAGAAAAGCCAGCTCTTGGCCGAACTCGATCAGCGTGACGGCTCAAAGCTCTACCGCATAACCTTTCATTTTGATCGCGCCGATCCGCGCGTTGCATTGAGTGAACAGGATCACCTTAAGCCGGCGCAAATGGAGAAGACCACAAGGACGCTGGATCGGCTGGACGGTGCAGCCCAAAGCCAGCCGTGGACGCGGCAAGTTATGCGGATGATCGCGGGCCAGTCCGGCATAACGGCTGGAGAAATCGCGGCCGTTCTCAATTTCGAGAAGGATGCCCTCAAGCGCAAAATCCGCAAACTCAAGGAACTCGGGCTGACAGTAAGCCTCCGTCGAGGCTATCGCATTTCTGCTCGCGGTAAGGCTGTCCTTGAGGCGCTTGGAGACGGCGGGGATCGCAGCGATGCGACGCCGTAAGGTCAAGCCCGGTCCTCAAGAAAGTACGTTGTTGCCTGCATGGCGACGTTCTCCTCTTGGCAATCACATTCCCATGGCCTCGCTCATCCAAACGCTCGCCGTCGCCGAACATTTGAACTTCCGCCATGCAGCCAATGTTCTTGGTGTGAGTCAGTCCAGTGTCAGCACCCGCGTCAAGCTCCTGGAGCAGGATCTTGGCATCCTATTGTTCGAGCGCCTTCCGCGCGGCGTGCGACTGACCCAGGCAGGTCGGCATTTCGTCGAACAGGTAGCGGTCGGCATCGATCATCTCAACCATGCCGTAATAACCGCCGGCTTACTGGCGCGCGGCGAGCACGGACATCTCCGCATCAGCGCATATGCCCTGATCTCCAACGGCTTCCTCGCCAATCTCCTGAACCGTTATCGCGAGCAGCACCCCGGCGTCGACATCGGGATCACGGAATGCAGGGCCGGCGACGCGGTGATGCAGGTGCGTGACGGACATCTGGACGTCGCCTTCGTGCTAGGCACGCCAAATATTCCGGATTGTCATTCTAGGCCAATATGGACCGAGCAGCTTATGATCGCTTTGCCGACGACCTATCCATTTGCTGATCGAAATGGCGTCTCCTGGGCCGACCTTTCAGCCGAGACCTTTTTGGTCCGTCATGGTGGAACGGGCCCGCAGCTTCATGACCATATCCTGCTGCGGCTCGCGGAACGTTGGCCCCGACCATCCATTCACCGTCTCGATGTGGATCGGCTGACGCTAATATCGATGGTCGAGCAGGGCTACGGTGTGACTCTGGCCACAAAAGCAACTTCGCAAATCCAATTTCCAGGCGTGGTCTTCCTGCCCATTCTCGACGAGCCGGGGCCTATCGTCTTCTCGGCTGTCTGGTCACCAAATAATCGCAGCCAAGCACTCCGCGATTTCCTCGAACTCGCCAAGCGGACGAGGCGTTAACCCCGCACGTCTGGAGTCTACGACAGAACGTCCGATTGATATCCAACAGCAGCAATGTGGCCAAGGACAGGAACGCTGCGGATACGTCGGCGCGTTCGACCTAGTGGGCGCTTAAGCCCGCGCGATCCGCTAACGCCTCCCGCGTTAGATGTTTGTCATGATCCACGACCGGCTGACTCGATTTTCGACAGTATTTCATTAGTGGACACTTCAAGTGCAGCCGCAATATCTACGAACTCCACCACATCAATCCGTCGCTCTCCGTTCTCATACTTGGCGACGAAGGACTGCGGCTTGTTCAGCCGCTCGGCAAGTTCCGCCTGTGTCAGATTTCTGTCCTTGCGTGCTGCCGAGAGAAGTGTCTGAAGAAGTTGTTGGCGGGGCGAGCGCAAGGTTTTCTGCATTCGGAACGGCTCTCCATTGAAAAAGGGGAGCAGTTCCGTTAATCCTGATCTGGGATTATCCCATTTCAGGATTGTCGTTTCCGTGGGTCCGAGGGAGGACCAGATGCGCGCTAAACCCGAACTTGATCCTGACGTTAATGATCTGGCTCCGATGGAGCCGGATATAACCCGCTATGACGAGGCGCATTTCGTCACCTATCTGCGGTTGCTGGACGCCGAGACCGACGGCGCCGATTGGACCGAGGTGGCGCGGATCGTGCTGCATCGCGATCCGGTCACGGAAGCAAGACGGACTCGAACGTGCTGGGAAAGCCATCTCGCCCGCGCGCAGTGGATGACGAAGATCGGCTATCGCCGCATCCTGGAACAGGCGGTCGAGGAAGCCCGCGACACCCGGCACTGACCCGTCCGATTTCTACGCCATGGTATCCGGCAGCACGCCCGCTGCTGTTTCCTGTTGCCTCTCGCGAAACCGCCCATTCTCTGATCGGCTCCGTCTCTTTTGCCGATTGGAGCCTGTATGTCGGGAAGCCGTGTCCTCTGGGGCCAAGTCACCATCGTTTTCGCCATCGTGCTGGCGACGACCTGGGGTGCGACCGAGTGGACCGCGTGGCGGCTCGGGTTTCAGTCCCAACTCGGATCGCCATGGTTCGAGATGGGCGGCTGGCCGTTCTACTATCCGCCGGCGTTCTTTTGGTGGTGGTATGCCTATGACGCCTATGCGCCCGCGATCTTCGTCGAGGGTGCAATCATCGCCGCGTCTGGCGGCCTCATCGCCATCATCGTCGCGATCGGCCTGTCGATCTGGCGGTCGCGCGAAGCCAAGAACGTCGCCACCTACGGCTCGGCGCGCTGGGCCTCACCCGACGAGGTGAAGGCGGCCGGATTGCTCGGCCCGGACGGCGTGGTGCTCGGTAAATTGGATCGCGACTATCTCCGCCACGACGGCCCCGAGCATGTGCTGTGCTTCGCACCGACCCGATCGGGCAAGGGCGTCGGCCTCGTCGTACCGACGCTGCTGACCTGGCCGGGCAGCGTAATCGTCCACGACATCAAGGGTGAGAACTGGGGCCTGACGGCGGGGTTTCGCGCGCGCCACGGCCGCGTGCTGCTGTTCGATCCGACCGACGCGAAATCCTCTGCCTACAATCCGCTGCTGGAGGTGCGGCGCGGCGATTGGGAGGTGCGCGACGTCCAGAACATCGCCGACATACTGGTCGATCCCGAAGGCGCGCTCGACAAGCGCAACCATTGGGAAAAGACCAGCCATTCGCTGCTGGTCGGCGTGATCCTGCATGTCCTATATGCCGAACCCGACAAGACGCTCGCCGGGGTCGCAAACTTCCTCTCCGATCCGAAGCGGCCGATGGAGGCGACGCTGCGCGCCATGATGTCCACGCCGCATCTGGGCGAGGCCGGCGTGCATCCCGTCATCGCCTCGTCGGCGCGCGAGCTGCTGAACAAGTCCGATAACGAGCGGTCGGGCGTGCTGTCCACGGCAATGTCCTTCCTCGGCCTCTACCGCGATCCCGTGGTGGCGAAGGTGACGGCGCGGTGCGACTGGCGCATCGCCGATCTGGTGGCGGGCAAACGCCCGGTCAGCCTCTACCTCGTGGTGCCGCCGTCCGACATCGCCCGCACTAAGCCGCTGATCCGCCTGATCCTCAATCAGGTCGGACGGCGGCTGACCGAGGAATTGAACGCCGCCAACCGCCACCGCTTGCTGCTGATGCTCGACGAGTTTCCCGCGCTGGGGCGGCTCGACTTCTTCGAGAGCGCGTTGGCCTTCATGGCCGGCTACGGCATCAAGAGTTTCCTGATCGCGCAGAGCCTCAACCAGATCGAGAAGGCTTATGGCGCGAACAATTCGGTGCTCGACAATTGCCATGTCCGCGTTGCCTTCGCTACCAATGACGAGCGCACCGCCAAGCGCGTGTCGGACTCGCTGGGCACCGCGACCGAGATGCGCGATTCCACCAACTATGCCGGCCACAGGCTATCGCCCTGGCTCGGCCATCTCATGGTCTCGCGGCAGGAGACGGCCCGGCCGCTGCTGACCCCCGGCGAGGTCATGCAGCTTCCGCCCACCGACGAGCTGCTGCTGGTCGCGGGCGTGCCGCCAATCCGGGCGACGAAGGCGCGCTACTACGAGGACGCTCGTTTCAAGGAGCGGCTACTGCCACCGCCGGACCTGTCCACCGGGGCCAAAGCCTCGAAAGCGCCATCGGATGACGACTGGTCGACCTTGACGACACCAACGCCCACCGCACCATCCGCGCCGCCAACGCACGACGCCGCCGCGACCGATCCCGCCAATGCCGGTATCCGCCGCGAGCCAGAACTGCCCGAGCATGAGGAGATCGTGCCCGAAGAGCGCCCGGCCGGGCATGAGTTCGACGTGCTCGACGACGAACCGGACGTGGACGCCGCCAAGGCCCGCACCATCCGCCAGCAGGTCACGTCCGTCGCACGCCAGGCGACGATGGACCCGTCCGACGGCATCGAACTGTAAGGAGCCGTCGCCGTGCAGACCAAATCCCGCATGAATGTCTATTTCGAGCCGGACCTTCTGAAGAAGGTCGAGGCGTTGGCGCTGCGCCGCAACGTCTCCAAGTCGGCCGTGATCGAAGCGGCCGTCGCGTCCTTCCTGTCGGCTGACGCGTCCGAACGGCTGGAGGCGGTCTTCGC
>TARA_R110002051_G_scaffold30461_2_pt1 | contig 14301 bp, 12 predicted proteins | sample TARA_R110002051 | Tara Oceans TARA_R110002051 (sample SAMEA4397023) | marine metagenome | biome: Polar Biome; feature: [MES] marine water layer (ENVO:01000295) within the mesopelagic zone...; material: water (ENVO:00002006), including particulate matter (ENVO:01000060) such as......
AAACATTAACATCCCATATGAAATTGACACCTTATAAATTAAAGTAAAATGAATAATCTTCAATTTACTTTATTTTACAAAAACTTCAATGGCAAATGAAGGAAAACACCAATTTATAAGTCAACAATAATACAGACAGGGAAAAGAAAGAATAATTATTGACATTTTCGTCCCTCCTCACGAATTAAGGAAGTTTAGTTTAGAAGCAGTAATAAGGTTAAATCTACAATCAGCCAAATTTTCTTGCCAATGCATATTCTCTAAGTGAAATCCAGAATTTCTATGGTAAGGATAGAGCAAATAAATAGTGAAATCAGTAAAAATGAACATGATAACCTTAGTAAGTTTTAATATAAATTGAAGCATGCCCTCTAAGATTGAATGAAAAGCATTGCATCCAGGTAATCTCAAAATACATACCTGAATTATGATATATATAATTATATGACAATTAACTAAATATATAATCATTTCATTTTTACAATATTGCATTTAATTCATTTTATACATAATAAAAAATAGTACTTTAAACTTAAAATTATTTTTAGGATTTATAAATACAATTTTTTAAATATTTTTTACCGTATTCATATTAGAATAAAATTTCAGGTATATTCTTCACATTACTTTATTTACAAAATATAAATCGTGAATTCGGTTACGTACATCATATATATTGATAATGAAACCGATTGCATAATCAATATTGTTTTACTATTATTGAATATCTAATAAGATCAATTGAATCAATATTCTTATTAAGATTTAAAAATAATCTTTTAATTCTAACCCAAAAAAGATGAAAAACTTATTACAAAAACAATTTTTCAGAGTATCAGAAATGAAAATTCTGATACTCTGTTTCTGCATGCTGTACATTTCAGTGGATGCTGCAGCAGAATCACCAAATATTCGGATTGATGAAGACATTACGGTATAGGGTCAGGTAACTGATGAAAACGGTGAAGGTCTTCCTGGAGTAACGGTACTTATCGAAGGACAGGGAACGGGAACAGTCACTGACATTGAGGGCAATTATAAAATTACTGTGCCTGAAAATGCGAGTTTGACATTTTCTTTTGTTGGATTTACTACCCAAACTCTAGAAGTAGGGAACCGTTCACAATTGAATGTAACCTTAATTATGGACACCGCTTCACTAGATGAAGTTGTGGTTATTGGCTATGGTACAGCTAGAAAAAGAGACCTTACAGGTGCTGTATCATCAGTTACAGCCTCCAAACTTGAAAATGAGAATCCAAACTCAATCCAAGACGTTCTTAGAGGAAATATCGCTGGCTTGAATGTTGGCTTGAGCACCTCCGCAAAAGGAGGAGGTAGTCTTGAAGTACGTGGAAGGACTTCCTTAAATGCAGGTTCAAGTCCACTTTTGGTTCTTGATGGGGCCATTTACTATGGACAGCTTGCAGACATCAACCCAAATGACATCGAAAGCATAGATGTTTTAAAGGATGCTAGTTCCGCAGCAGTATTTGGAGCCAAGGCCGCCAGTGGTGTTATACTTATCAATACCAAAAAAGGAGAATTGGGAAAGACCCAAATTAAAATTAATTCTAATTGGGGGCTGGCTACAATGTCAAAAAATGAGCCTTTATATGGCCCACAGGGCTTTCTTTCCTGGAGAGAAGACGTAATGGAAAGTATAAATGCAGGAGGATTTGAACCTTATAGATTTTCAAACCCCAATACGCTTCCAGACAACATCTCCTTAGACACCTGGCTCAAATATGATGGCTCAGAAGGAGATCCAGAAACAGTATGGTTGCAACGATTAAACATGCAACCTCTAGAAATTGCCAACTACAAGGCTGGAGAGAGTGTCAACTGGTACAATATGATGTTTCAAAACGGCTTGAGACAAGACCATACAGTAAGTCTTTCGGGTAGAAATGAAGATTTTCAATATTACTGGTCCATGGGCTATCTGGACAATGAGGGGTTGATCGTAGGCGATGAATTCACTACCATTAGAAGTAGGTTCAATATTGAAGGCAATGTAAACGATTGGCTTACAGTGGGAATGAACACACAATTTGCAGATAGGGATGAAAGTCAAATTGCAGTGAACTGGGGCGACATGGTCAATTTATCACCCTGGGCGGAACCCTTCTTAGAAGATGGCGAGAGCCTTAGATTCAGACCAAATGAAGAAGTGAGTGGTGGACGCCACCCCTACTATACTCCTGGATTTACGGATAGATTACAGAAAGAAACTACAATCAATGCTACTTTATTTGCAGCAATTGAACTTCCTTTTGGCTTCAAGTTTAGAACAAACTTTACACCTCGGTATGAATTTTATGAACGTTATAATCATGAAATGGCTGCCCACCAGGACTTTGAAAACATGGGAGGTAGAGCGAGCCGGCAACAAAGAAAAGTATATTTCTGGCAGCTTGATAATATCTTAAGCTGGAGCAAAAACTTTAATAACATACACAATTTTGATGTGACACTCTTGGCCAACTCCGAAAAATTCCAAAGTTGGGACAATACAATGAGCAATGTGGGGTTTGAACCCCATGACCGGTTAGGTTATCACAATATTGGAGCTGGGATCAACCCTATCATTTCAAGTAATGACCAATACCATACAGCAGACGCACTTATGGGAAGAGTTATTTATACCCTTTCTGATAAATACATCACCACTCTTTCTGTAAGAAGAGATGGATATTCTGCTTTTGGTCAAAGTAACCCTAGAGCTACTTTCACTTCAGCAGCTTTTGGTTGGGTTTTTACTGATGAAGATTTTGTCGATATTCCATGGTTGGATTATGGTAAATTAAGGGCTTCCTGGGGGGTAAATGGAAATCGCGACATTGGTAGATATGCCGCTCTTTCAGATTTACAAACAGGTAAATATTTTTACCAAAGACCAAGCGGAGACATGTATTTTGTAAGTCAATTGTATGTAAATACCATGCAAAATTCCAACCTAAAGTGGGAAAAAACAACCTCCTCAAATATTGGTCTTGATTTCTCTTTGTTCAATAGTCTTTTGGATGGTACTATAGAGGCCTATGACATGTCCACTACCGACCTCTTAGTAGAACGGTCTTTGCCTGATATTTTGGGATTTAACTTTGTCTATGACAATTTAGGGGAAGTAAGAAACCGTGGGGTTGAAGTGAGCTTGAACAGTCAGCTAATGCAAAGATCCAACCTTACATGGAGAGCAAGCTTAAATTTTCAAATGAATCGTAATAAAATAATTAGCCTATACGGAGATTTGGATGAAAACGGAAAGGAATTGGATGATATAGAAAACAAATGGTTTATAGGCCATCCAATTGATGCCATATGGGATTACAAAACAGATGGCATATGGCAAACTCCTGAAGCAGACCAAGCCAGTGATTATGGGGTAAAGCCAGGTGATTTTAAAATTGAAGATGTAAATGAAGATGGTCTTTATTCTAACGCTGACAGACAATTTTTAGGATTTACAGAACCAAGATCTAGATGGAGCTTTAGAAATGAATTTAAAGTCTGGAAAAATTTCGATGTTTCATTTATGATGTATGCTTATTTAGGGCATATGGGAACATTCAACCAAAGGAAAAACAGACAAGGATTCCTTGATCGATCCAATTCTTACATTTTACCTTATTGGACAGAGGAGAACCCTAGTAATGAATGGGCCAGACTCTACTCAAGTGAAGGTGGAGCTGGAGGTTTCAATGTTTATCAAAGCAGGTCATTTGTCCGTCTAGAAAATGTTTCCGTAGCGTATACTGTTCCACGAACAATAGTGGAAAGGGCGAAAATAGAAAATTTACGATTTTATATGAACGTAAGGAATGTTGGCTTCTATGCTACCGAGTTTAATTTTTGGGATCCTGAATCTGCAGTTCCAACCCCTAGAATCTTTACACTGGGTATAGATTTGACTTTGTAATAATTGGCTAAAATGAAAAAAATCATGAAATTTAATATAAAAAAATCAACGTTCTACCTCTCCATATTGGCCACCGGCCTTTTGGTAAGTACAACTTCCTGTGACGAAAGTTGGCTAGAACCTAAACCATTATCTTTTTATGCACCTGAAAATACTTTCAACTCTTCAAGCGGACTTTGGGGTGCATTAGTAGCATGCGAGAGAAACATGAGGCACGAACTTACTGGTGATGGCCCCCCTATCCTAACAGAGCATATATTTACAGAAGTAGCTGTAGAAGGAACAACCGATAAATCTGGCCCAGCTCAGGACATGAACCTTCTGATTACACCAGATGCCAACCTTAACTCTGCAAATTACAATAGAATTGGATGGTATTGGTATGAAGGTTTTAAGGGTATTAAATATGCAAATACTGTAATATCCAGAATTGATGACCCAACAGATTACGAATCAGAAGAGGAAAGAAACCACATTCTCGGAACAGCTTATTTTCATAGAGCATTAAGGTATTATAGGCTTACAAATCAATTTGGAGATGTCCCTTTAATTCTTGAAGAGATACTTGAGCCTCGCCTAAACTTTTATTCTACTAAGAGGGAAGTAATTCTACGTAAAATGAAAGAAGACTTAGAATGGGCAGAGCCTTGGGTGCCTGCAGTGATGGACAAAGGGCAAGTTCCTAAAGGAGCCATTCAGCACCTTTTAACTAAAGTGAATCTTGCACTTGGAGAATTTGACGATGCCATTGCATCTGCTTCAAGGTTAATAGATGGAGGTACACATTCTTTGATGACAGACAGATTTGGGTCTACAGGTAATGACCCTTCGAAAAACCTAATTTGGGATTTACATCGACCTGAAAATAAATCGGCCAATGTTAATAAAGAGGCGATTTTGATGGTCATGGACCGTATTGATACTGAAGGAAATTCTGGGGGGATGTCTTCCATGCGACAAGGTGTGCCTTTCTGGTTTACTAACATCAATACACCAAATGGTAATCGTGGTACAATTGATCAACCAGGAATTGAAATTGATCAAGTTAGCACTTATGGTAGAGGTATTGGTAGACTGCGTGGAACCTGGTACCACCAAAGCATGATTTGGGATGATGAAAACGACCTGAGGCATGCACCTGGAAACTGGATGGACATGACAGATTTGGTTCATAACAACCCAGATTTAAAAGGTACCGATGACTATTATGGAAAACCTTTACAGTTCCGAAATGATGAAGGCACTGTTTTAGTGGTAGACACCATTAGAAGCTGGTTTTCTTGGCCTCACTACAAACTATTTATTCCTGACCCACAAAACATAAGACCTAGCGGAGGTCATAGTGATTGGTACATATTTAGGTTAGCAGAAACTTACCTCTTGAGAGCTGAGGCCTACGTCTGGAAAGGTGATTTAACCAATGCTGCCAATGATCTCAATGCAGTAAGAACCCGTGCAGGTGCTGCACCTTATTCTCCTGATCAAATGAATATTGGGACCATACTAGATGAAAGAGCTAGAGAATTGTACTACGAAGAACCTAGAAAAACAGAACTTACAAGAATGGCTTATATTTTTGCCAACACAGGAATTCAAGCTTATAATGGTAAAACCTATTCCATAGAAAACTTCTCCGATGAAAACTTCCTTTATGACAGAATAATGTCTGTAACTGATTTCTATAATAAAGGAGTTTCAACCAGACATGGAGATACTTATACCTATAGTCCTTACCATGTACTATGGCCTATACCTGCCCCTGCAATAAATAGTAATACCCAAGGTATTATCAATCAAAACAAAGGCTATTCAGGATATGAAAACAATGTTCCTCCACTTACTACAATTGAGGAAAATACAAGTGAATAAATCACCCTAATTCCCAATACCGAAGCCCTGAGAAATTCACTTTTTTCAGGGCTTTATTTTTTGAGTTTCGGATGTTAGCCTTTACAAAATTTACCAATTTAAGTTTTATTGTACTTTAACCCGAAATATGCAATAGACAATCTATTACGTGCTGAAATCGCTTCAAAATCAGCCACTTCGTTGCTGTTTTCAATTTTACCATAGCGGTGCTATGCTAAAATCTCCAAACAGCCTGATTTTCTTGCGATTGCAACACTTCCCGTAAACACAGAAAATCCTATTACATAATCTGGGTTAAAGATCAAATGAGCTCCTATTCCTACTTTTTGAATTATTGGGAAAGATACTTTTTAGAAAAATCTTTAGGCTTTCAATGAATAAAAAAAATGTAAAGTTTGTTTTACATTTTGAAAATTAACCTTACCTTTATGTAAAGTTTACTTTACCTAAATTTAATACCATGGAAATTCAAAACTGGAAAAAACAACGTAAAAAAATTACAAGAAATTTAGGAATATGGACTTCACTATGGGTCATGACTGTTGCTTTTGTTACTTTTGGACCTCAGTTTTTGTGGGAAGGGAATAAACTATTCACTTGGCTGGGGGTATTGGTTAACCTACTATTCGCAGTTGGTTTGGTTTTGGCTAATATTCGCTTTCTCAAATCTCTAGACGAACTTGAAAAGCAAATTCAACTGGAAGCCATGGGAATTGCACTAAGTGTTGGTGTATTTGGGGGCTTGGCTTATAGTCTTTTGGATATCACTAACTTAATCTCTACTGATGCTGAAATTTCCTTTTTGGTAATAGCAATTAGCTTTAGCTATTTGGCTGCCATAGCAATTGGAAAAAAGCGTTACCAATGAAAAACAATTTAAAAGTACTCCGTGCTGAAAAAAACTGGACCCAAGCAGATCTAGCAGATAGCCTAGCTGTATCCAGGCAAACCATCAATGCAATAGAAAAAGGTAAGTTTGACCCAAGTCTGCCTCTTGCGTTTAAGATCGCCAAATTGTTTGGGAGCTCAATCGAAGAAATATTTGAAGATGAAAGTGAGGAGTAATTCTATTAAACTCCTCACTTTCATCTTCAAATTGTAACCAATTTAATTTTTTCTGAGGAAGTTTTGTAAATATTGGCTACTTTTTTCATCGCTTTCCCCAACTTTCGTTCAGCTTTATTGTAGTTTTCCCAGTTTTCCATCAAAGTATCGGCAATTTGCTTCCCCTCCGTTTCTTCTATTTCAAATACCCAATCTGCCAATCCCAGGTCATAGTACATCTGACCTTTGATGGTGTCTTCAGGTTGCCTTAAATAAAACATGGGTGTCCCATTTGCTGCCGCTATTATCGGAGAATGACATTCAAAACTCAGCACGGAATGAGCCCTAGAATAAATCGATGCCGCTTCATCCGGAAGCCAATAATCCCGCTTGATAACCTTGCTTTTCACATCCTCTGGAAGGGGATTAACCAACAATTCATCCATAATATCTACCTGATAAGTCATCTCAGGACAAATCAATACTTTGTTTCCTGTTTTCCTCACCCACTCTATCATGGCCACCCTCATCTTTGCATGATCTACTTCTTTGTATTTGGCATTGGTTTCTTCTACTTCTTGAATTTTCTCAGCCGACCAGCTAACTTTTTTGATTTTATGGTAAGGGGTATACCTTAGCCTAGGTATAACACATATAAATTTCTTCTCCTCTAATTCATGGGTTTCCAAAAACGAAATGGCTTTGTCCTCATCCAATAAATCAAAGAAAAAAGTGCCATCAGGAGCAAAAGAAACACTTTTTCCCGTGATCCCATGGTCTTTTAACACCTTTAATGAAGCCGTTTCTCTTGTGTAAATAAAAGAGGAAGTATCTAGTACTTTTTTTAATTCAGGAGTAATGGATTGAATCGTGGTGCCAAAAATTCCAAAAGGCTTATCGGTATATTTTATCCAGGCCTCAAGGTTGTCCTGCCCTACCACGTATGGGCCAGAACCATGGACCAAGATATCTGCATTTTTAATGGCAGACATTACTTCTTCATTCTCCACGCTACTATCTTGTGCCACTGAGCCGTAGATGATTTTCACATCTGGATAGTTCTTATAAAGAAGTTGCTTTACTTTCTCTCCTTTAGATTTTTTCCAAAGGATGATTTTATATTCTGGAAGGAAGGTCTTCAATATATGGATCAATCCTGGCGTATGTGCAATATCACCAATATTCACATCTTGCCAGCCAGACACCAGCAATATGGTCTTGGTCGAATTTGAAGAACTATTATTTGCAATCGCACCGGTAATGGATGCCACTAGCATTCCTGTTGACAGGTAACTAATTCTTTTCAATACATTTCTTCTTTCCATAATCCTTCCTAATTCTCTTTATTAAGGCTACTAAAATGGATTTATTTCAGGTAAAATAAAACTATTACCCAAGTTATTTAATGTTTCAATTTTGGCCTAGAGCAAAACCATCGTCTTCACCATTGGCGAATTACGAGCCATTGTCCCTATAGGTAAAAAAAAACTCCTCAACCGAAGGCTGAGGAGTTGAATTTATAAAGTGTCTAATTATTATAAACCAAAAACAGATGGCAACCATAGTGTAAGCTCTGGAATCAATGTGATCAGAAGCAAACCTAATAACATCGCCAAGAAAAAGGGAAGTAAGGGAAAGAATACCTTTGCAATGGTAGTCTTGGCCACTCCCACCCCAACGAATAAAACAGAGCCTACCGGAGGAGTACATACCCCAATACATAAGTTCAATACCATCATGATACCAAAGTGGATAGGATCTATTCCTAAAGTCACCACTGCTGGAAGAAAAATAGGTGTGAAAATCAATACTGCTGGTGTCATGTCCATAAATGTACCAACGAACAATAAGATTAGGTTAATCATAATTAATATCACGAACTTATTGTCACTCATAGTCAGTAAAGCAGAACTAATTGACTGAGGAATATTCTCGCTGGACATTGCCCAAGACATACTCATTGAAGTAGCGATCAACAACATTACAATTGCAGTTGTTTCAGAGCTTTTCAATAAAATGGAGGGAAGGTTTTTTATTTTTATTTCCCCATAAATAAAGGACAATACCAAGGTATAGACAACAGCTATTGCCGATGCCTCAGTAGCGGTAAATACACCAACTACTATCCCTCCAATTACAACAACCAAAAGCATCAAACTAGGAAATGCGGCTAGAAATTTAGTACCAAGTTCTTTGGCACTTGTAGGTTCACCGGGCTTTAGGTTGTGCTTTTTGATAAATATAGCTGCGGTGATCATCAAGAATAAACCAATCAATAAGCCTGGAATATATCCAGCAATAAATAGCGCAGCAATGGATACGCCCCCACTAGCCAAAGAATAAACGATCAAAACATTGGATGGAGGGATAATCAAACCAGTTGTAGAAGCAGTGATATTCACCGCAGCTCCCAATTCTCTTGGGTAACCTTCTTTTTCCATTCTTGGACCTAAAATCCCACCAATGGCAGAAGCTGCCGCTGCTGCTGAACCTGCTATGGCTCCAAAGAGCATGGCGGCAATTACATTTACGTACAACAATCCACCAGGAAGTCTTCCTGTCATGGCTTTTGCCAAATCAATTAACCTATTGGCAATGCCACCTTTATTCATTATCTCTCCTGCCAATATAAAAAATGGGATGGCCAATAAGGCAAAACTGTCTAGCCCCACTCCCATTCTTTGGGCAATAGTAGTGGCAGAAGGTACGGAGGCGATGGTAACTGTAAGTGTAAGAAAACTAGAAAAACCCAATGCCCAAGCAACTGGAACCCCAATCCCCATTAGAATAATAAAACTAACAATCAGTATAAGTATGCTTAAATATTCTTCCATGATTTAAATATTTTGGGAGTCTTTATTGTTCATTAAATTTTTAAGATCTGCCAATTGGTAAAAAAGTACCAGTAGACCTGAAAAAGGGATCATCATATAAACATAAGCCAGCGGCAATTGCAAAGTCGCTGATTTTTGTTCCAGAATGAAGGTGATGTAAACCAAGTTTGCCCCTCCCATTATCATCACAGGAATAACAAATAGTATGATGACAATATTAATAATTATTAATAATCTTCTTTTTGCTTCTCCAACCAACTTGGTTGGTAAAATATCTATGGCAAGGTGATTACCTTGTCCGGCCACATAGGCAGCACCTAACATACCTAACCACACTAATAAATACCTTGAAAGTTCATCCGTAAATGAACTCGGAGACTGGAGCACATACCTAGAAAAAACCTGCCAAGTAACATTAAGAACCATCACAGCCATAATGACCATCAGCATAATCCCTACAATTTTATCTAATTTTGATTTAAGACTGACCATTGCTTAATATTTTCTAATTTCTTGAACCAACTTATACATTTCCGGATCTGATTCTTTCATAAGTTCATAAACCTTTTCCGCCTCTTTTCTAAATGGCTCCTTATCTGGATAAAGTACCTCTACGCCAGCTTCTTCCAAAATTTTCATCGATTCAGCTACAGATTCTTCCCATAATTTGTATTGGTAAACGGCTGACTCATCAGCAGCTTCTTGAAGCCAGGTTCTTTCTTCCTCAGAAAGCAAGTCCCAAACCTTGGTACTTACAATCATCATATCAGGAATCGCAGTATGTTCATTTAAAGAGTAGTATTTACACACTTCATAGTGACGAGAAGTAACAAAACTTGGGGGATTATTCTCAGCGCCATCCACTATACCTTGTTGCAATGCCGTATAAAGTTCCCCAAAGGAAACTGGGGTAGGTGAACCTCCAAAACTCTGCACCATATTAACTGCAGTTGGACTTTCCATTACCCGGATTTTGAGTCCCTCTATATCTGAGGGTACCATTACGGGCTTGTCCTTGGTATAAAAACTACGTTTGCCACCATCATAAAAACACAAACCTTTAAGCCAGTATTTCTCACCAGCAGCCAAAAGTTGTTTGCCTATAGGTCCTTCAAGTACCTTAGCCTGCTGCTCATCATCGCGAAATAAATAAGGCTGACCTAATATTTTAATTTCCGGTGCAAATCCCTCCATTGCTGCAGTGGATACTTTGGTCATCGCCAAACTACCAATTTGTAGCAGTTCCACAAGCTCCCGCTCGGTACCTAATTGTTGGTTGGGATACACCTGAACAATCATTTTACCATTAGATTTTTCTTCAGCCTTTTCGGCTAAATACAGCATGGCAGCATGTACTGGATGGCTTGTATCCAATCCATGGCCAAGTTTTAATATCCTTACTCCTCCTGGTTTGGAGCAGCTCACCAAAATAGCCGCAAGAAACAGCATACTTAGGTAGTTCGGAAAATTCGTCTTTTTAAATTTCAACATATGAATTGCAATATTATTTGGGTTTCTATTACTCGTTTACTTCTTAAAATTATATCAATTAAGTTTTATTTCAATAATTCAATCACATTATATCATTGCTTTACTATTTCACTGAACTTGCTAAATTGAAAAACTTGGAAGAATAAGTACTGACTAATAATGATTTAACTGTACTATTTTAGGTAGTATTCCTTATTCATATAATACTTAGAGCAAGATACAATTAGCCCACAATTCATGTCTTGTTATTGCGCTTGTTTTTTCATCCATCAATAGAATAGATTTGGAAAACTGACAATAAACCATCAAAATTAATGGGGATTTAAAAAAAAAGAAGCCCTTAGCCTCTTTTCTTTTAATTTATTTATAAATTGTGCAATCGATTGCTCAAGATAATCAAATAATTGAAATGGTGCATAAAGTTTTACGAATTCATCCCGACGACAACGTTTTGGTTGCGTTAACGGACCTTAAAAAGGGCGAAATTATCCAATTTGAAAATAATGAAATTACTTTAAAAAGTAGTGTTAATGCCAAGCATAAATTCACCATTTCTGATTTAAATCAGGGGGATAAAGTGTATATGTATGGTATAATTGTAGGCAAGGCATTGTCTCCTATACCATCAGGTGATGTCATCACGACAAGTAACCTTGCTCATCAGACAGCTACCTACACTGGCCAAAGAAAGGCGTTTAAGTGGAATGCTCCTGATGTAAGCAAATGGAAAAATAGGACATTTGATGGTTTTCACCGACCAGATGGACAGGTTGGAACTGCCAATTATTGGCTGGTAGTGCCTTTGGTATTTTGCGAAAACCGAAACATAGAAATCATGAAACAGGCTTTTGTAGAAGAGCTGGGTTTTGCTAAGCCCAACCCCTACAAATCCTTCGTGAAACAAATGAAGCAGCTTTACCTTAACGGAGACAAGGAAGGTCTTCAGCAAGTGGGCGTAGAAGCCCTGGAACAGGCTGGAGAAGAAAAGTTATTTAAAAATTTAGACGGTATAAAATTCCTTACCCATAATGGAGGCTGTGGTGGCACCAGACAAGATTCTGAGGCCCTTTGTGCTTTGATCGCTGGGTACATCAACAACCCAAATGTGGCGGGTGCGACAATTTTAAGTCTGGGTTGTCAAAATGCACAACCTGCGATTTTAAAAGAAAAATTAGCCAATATCAACCCGGATCTCAAAAAACCGGTGATCATTTTAGAACAGCAGGAAGAGGGCACCGAACCTCAGCTACTCACTAAAGCCATACAATCTACATTCTTGGCAATGACAGAGGCAGATCAATTGGTAAGGGAGCCAGCACCATTGAGCCAATTGACCATAGGACTGGAATGTGGTGGATCTGATGGTTTCTCGGGAATTTCTGCTAATCCTTCTTTAGGACAGGTATCTGATATTCTAGCAGCCTTGGGAGGAAAAACCATCCTTTCTGAATTTCCAGAATTATGTGGTGTAGAACAGGAACTGATCAATAGGTGTACTACGGATGAAAATGCAGCAAAATTCGTAAAGTTAATGCGTGCCTATTCAGCATCTGCAGAAGCAGTAGGCTCAGGTTTTGACATGAATCCAAGTCCTGGGAACATAAAAGATGGTTTGATCACAGATGCGATAAAATCTGCTGGAGCAGCCAAAAAAGGTGGCACCTCTCCTATTGAAGATATCCTTGATTATACTGAAATTGTAACTAAACCTGGACTTAGCTTATTGTGCTCCCCAGGAAATGATGTAGAAAGCACCACTGCAATGGCAGGTTCTGGAGCCAATATCATATTATTTACCACAGGTTTAGGAACCCCTACAGGAAATCCTATTACCCCTGTCATCAAAGTATCTTCCAATCATAAACTTTCCGAGAGGATGTCTGACATCATAGATGTAGATACTGGTGGAATTATTTCAGGTGAAAAAACCATTCCTGAAATGGGCGATGAATTAATGGAACATATTATACAAGTGGCTAGTGGTAAGATAAAAGCAAAAGCTGTATTGTTGAATCAAGACGATTTCATACCTTGGAAACGAGGAGTTTCACTTTAAAATAAATAAAAACCATAATACATACAATGTCTCAATTATTTTCAGTAAAAAACAAAGTCATCATAATTAGTGGTGGAACTGGTGTTTTAGGCAAAGCAATAGCTAAACACCTAGCATTGGAAGGTGCACAGATGATAATCCTTGGAAGAAATGAGGAAAAGGTAAGTGCGCTCGTGAATGAAATTAAGGATGACGGCGGTTATGCCTATCCTGCTGTGGCAGATGTTACCAACGAAAAAGAACTAACCTTAGTCAAAGAGAATCTGGAGAAGAAATTTGAGCAGGTAGATGTCCTAATCAATGCAGCAGGAGGAAACATGCCTGGAGCTACAGTGATGCCAGATCAATTGGTTACAGACCTATCATCTGAGGCGGTAAAAACGATTATGGACCTCAATTATATGGGGACTTTCTTACCTATAAAAACCTTTTTGCCATTATTCACCAAAATCAAAAAAGCTTCCATCATCAATATTTCTTCAATGGCAGCTAGCAGGCCTATGACCCGAGTGATGGGATATGCTTCAGCTAAAGCTGCTATTGACAACATGACCAAATGGATGGCTGTGGAATTTGCGAAAAAATACGGCGCGGAAATGCGAGTAAATGCAGTAGCCCCTGGCTTTTTCCTAACCGCTCAAAATGAAGCTTTACTTACCAATAAGGATGGTAGTCTCACACAACGTGGCAATCAAATCATCGACCACACACCAATGGCCAGATTTGGCAATCCTGAGGAGCTTTTCGGTGCCGTGCAATGGCTCAGCAGCGAGGCTTCAAAGTTCGTAACAGGTACAATTACAGAAATAGATGGAGGATTTAGCGCTTTTTCAGGAGTATGAGTAATAACAAACAACCTATATACATGGAACAGACCATGCGTTGGTATGGTCCAAATGATCCCGTACAGTTGTCAGACATCCTTCAATCAGGAGCTACTGGCATAGTCACTGCCTTGCATCAAATACCTAATGGTCAGGTCTGGCCTAGGGAAGCAATCAGGGAGAGAAAAGAAATTATTGAAGCAGCAGGCCTGACTTGGTCCGTAGTTGAGAGTGTGCCTGTACATGAAAACATCAAAACCC
>TARA_R110002051_G_scaffold203371_1_pt1 | contig 14297 bp, 20 predicted proteins | sample TARA_R110002051 | Tara Oceans TARA_R110002051 (sample SAMEA4397023) | marine metagenome | biome: Polar Biome; feature: [MES] marine water layer (ENVO:01000295) within the mesopelagic zone...; material: water (ENVO:00002006), including particulate matter (ENVO:01000060) such...
AATGGCTAAGAAAGCAGAAACGAATGGAGCCGTACCTATCGAGGAGCGGATCGTGTTGAGCGCAGAGCAAGCTGCTATGGGACAGCAGCTCTTTGCGGCCTCCCAGCAGATCAACGAAAAGCTCCAAATTTGGATGGCTGGTGTTGGGATTAACGGGAACATTGTCGGCGGCGACTTTGGCGATGATCCGCACTTGGTGATCAGCAAGCCCGACCCCGCGAACGTCAACTAGGATGGGCAAGTTCATCCCCCTCGAACTCCCGCCGGGAGTCTTCGCGAACGGCACGAACCAGCAAGCCGCGCACAGATGGCGCGATTCGTCGCTGGTGCGTTGGGCCAGTGGCACACTCGGGCCTGTCGGGGGATGGCGGACTTGGACTAACCTGACGAACAAGGTCACCGGGATCCCGCGTTCCGGGATCGCGTGGACCGATAACTCAGGCAACCGCTGGGTCGCAGCTGGCTCCGCGTCGAACCTTTATATCTATGACGACAGCGCCGAGATCTACGATATAACCCCAAGCTCCGGGTTCACCCCTGGGACCGCCAATGCCGATGCGACGACAGGCTATGGGGAATGGATTTACGGCTGGAGTACCTACGGGGACGAGCGCCCCGACACCGGTATCCGTGTCCCGGCAACCATGTGGAAATTGAGTACATGGGGCGAAGACCTAATAGCCTCTACCCAGTATGACGGTGGCGACGGCAACCTCTGGTATTGGGACAGCAGCGCCGGTACAGGCACCAAGGCTGCATTGATCTCGAACGCTCCTACAAAAAACCTGTCTCACGTCGTTACCGGTGAACGCTTCTTGGTCGCGATCGGCGCAGACGAGGATCGCACAAAAGTGCAGTGGTCGGACCAAGAGCAGTACAACACTTGGACGCCGGCAAGCACGAACCAAGCCGGCAGCTTAGTCTTGGGCACCGATGGCGACCTACTCACCGGGGTTACGGTCAGGGGCCAGACGCTGATCCTGGGCACCCAGGATGTATTCACGATGACGTACATCGGGGCACCTTTCATTTTCGGCTTCGAGAAAGTCGGCGTCGATTGCGGGGTCGTCAGTCAAAACGCGGTAGTCGTCGCTGACGGTGTCGCGTATTGGATGGGCGAACGCGGCTTCTTCACGTTCGATGGGTATGTGCGTTCACTGCTCCCTTGTGATGTGATCGATTTCATCCAAGACAACGTCGAGACTGTCCAGATATCGAAGTCTATCGCATGGGCGAACGCCGAGTATGCGGAAATCTGGTGGGTGTTCCCCGACCAAGACACCGAAGAATGCTCGTTGGCCGTTAGCTATAACTACAGAGAGAAACATTGGGCTACCCACTCGTTTCCTCGCACAGCTGTCTGTGGCCGGGCACCATTCGCGAATCCGTTGCTCTGGTCATCGAACGGCCAGCCCTATGAACATGAGGTCGGCACAGCGTATCCACTGATCCCAAGCGGCGATGCGGACCTTTACGCAGAATCTGGCCCGATCCAGTTAATGGACGGTGACCGTCTACTGTCTTGTACCAGTTTGATACCGGACGAAAACACGCTCGCCAGCACGAATGTGACGTTCTACGGCAGGATGTACCCTACCGATAGCGACACGGTCTTGGGTCCGTATCAGCTAGAGGCCCCCACCGATGTGCGCTTCACACAGCGCAGTGTGCGCCTCCGGGTTACAGGCGCGACGGCTACCAATTGGCGTTGGGGTATCCCGCGCCTCGAAGTGACACCTGGAGGTAGGCGATGAGCAGTTTTGGCACAGGGCTACGGCTGCCGGTCCCTCAGATCCAGTACGACCAGGGTTCGGCTACCGAAGGGAACCTCGCCCTCGAGCAAGCAGACAACCAGAACCACAAACGTGGCCGCGACCTGGAAGTGGGTGGTCAGGGCGAGCGTCTGATTCTGACGAGCTCAGGCGGGACACGCTATGAACTTGCCGTCAGCGATGCCGGTGTTCTCTCTACTAGTGCGGTGTAATGGATGAATGGGAACGATGCGTTCCGTGGCTTAAAGCCGCGCTGGAGAAAAGCGGGAACACCCACACGATCTGGGATGTCTGGACTAAGATCTCTGAGGGCCATGCTCAGTTCTGGCCGTCACCTACTTGGGCGGCGGTTACTCAGCTGGCTGACTACCCTCGAAGAAAGGTGCTGCGAATATGGCTGGCCGGAGGAAACCTTGACGACCTGGTCAAAGAAGGGCTCCCAATCGCCTATGACTTCGCACAACACCATGGGTGCGATTCTGTGGAAGTCGAGGGTCGCAAAGGGTGGGCCAAGAAATTGAAAGAACACGGATTCAAGCAGGAAAAAGTCTTGCTCAGAAAAGAGGCATAGAAAATGGGTGCTGAAATACAAGACGTTACTGCGCGGACTGAGATCGATCCTTGGATCAAAGGTCAACAGCGGTATATAACGGAAGACGCTGGCACGTTCCTTCGTAAGCCCTACGAGCCGTACCGATATGACATGATCGCGGACCAGGGACGCTTGGGCGAACATTCGCGGAACGTGATGGGCAACCTCGCGGGCTATCGCGGCCAAGCATCGACGTTGTTCCAGCCGGTAGATCCAACGGTCGGCGGTTGGAACGAGAACAAGGTGAAAGGCCAGTTCTATCGCACAGGAGCCGGTCCATCCGGCGAGCTTCATCGCACGTTCGGGACGCAGGGAACGGACCCGAGTATAATAGGCATTGACCCCGGTCTTACCGACGATTCGCCGCCTTGGACGCCTCCTAACCCGACCAACCCGGGAACAGGCGATCCGCTATGGGACTCTCCTAGTTGGTGGTCGGAGCAAGGACTTGATCAACCAGATAACTGGGCTATATGGCCCGATTGGCGCAAACACGAATGGATGGAGAACTACGGAACGACTGAGTTCGGTAGCCAAAGATTCAGCACGGTAAACAACTTCCAGAACGTACTCAGCCAAGGAGGCGGCACTTTTACCGCCGATGACCGGGCGACGCTCAATGCCTTGTTGCAGAAACAAGGAACCGCTGCGCTAACTGACAGCGACCGGGCGTTACTGCTAAGTCTACAGCAACGTGCCAGTGGTGGTGGGTTCACCCCCCAGAATGCTTTGGCTGCCGGCACTGTGCCCGGCGTAGGCGGTGTGCCAACGATCGGCGATCCGAACCTGGGTTTCACGCCTTTCACGCGCTACGAGGATCAGTATGATCCAGCGACAGGCTTCGCAGGGTTCGGTGCTGGGCGAGCAGATTTTGGGCTTGGTGCCTCGCAACTCTGGGATGCTTCTGATCGTGCCCGTGCAGAAGCCGGCTACGCACCGATCGATGTCGGAGCTCAAAGCGTCGTCGGCCAAGCTGGTGCCGGTGGCCTGTTGGGTCGCCGCTACGTTGATCCGGGTACTGGCGAGTTCGTCGAAGGCCAGCAAGCACCCCCGGACTTGAGGACCGATCTCGCAACCGAAGGAACTCGGGTAAACTATCTCGATCCCGGCGTAGTCGGTTATGAACCTACCGGGTTCGATGATCTCCTTGCTCGCGGCGTAGCACCATCCGACCTGAGAACTGACTTGGCGGCTGAAGCGACCAAGGTCGATTATTTGGACCCCGGCGCAACTGATTATGAACCTACCGGGTTTGATGATTTGATTGCGCGAGGCGCGGCACCGTCTGATCTCCGGACAGACCTCGCCACCGAAGCGACCAGGGTTGGTTACACAGATACTGGTGCAACCGGCTACGCCCCTACCCGGGAGGCAGCGGTAAGGGGAGACCTAAGCACGTTTATCAATGACACCCAGAAACTCCAAGCGGCGCAGACGGCTGGAGCCGCTGTGGATCATCGCGAACTCAGCGCAGCCGACATCACCGGTTACATGAGTCCTTACACCGACAACGTGCTTGCGGAGACAATCGCCGACATCGAGGAGCAGCAAGCGATGGCTAACCTCGGTATCAGCGCCGCCGCCACAAGCCAGGGCGCATGGGGAGGCGATCGCGAGGTACTCGCCAGGCAACTGAGTGATCGCGACTTCGAGAGATTGAAAGCTCGGGAGACCGCGCTCTCAAATGAGCGGGCATTCCAATTTGCTACCGACCAAGCGCGTCAAGATGTGGACCTACAAGCCGCCAGGGAAGCACAGATGTATGAAGGCGGCAAGGCTGGGCGCTTGCAGGAAGGTACGGAGGGAACCCAGGTCTCGTTGGCGAATGCGGCTAGAATGGATGCCGCCAGACAAGCCGACCTGGATCGGGCCGCACAAGCGCAGATGGCGAACCAAGCTACCGGGTTGAGCGTGAGCCAGGCGAATCTGGCGTCACAGACCCAACAGCGCCAAGCAGACTATAACCGTGCAGCTCAAGCGATGGCTGCGAACCAGGCTACGGGACTGAATTTAAGCCAATCTAATCTGGCGGCTCAAACTCAAATGCGGCAAGCAGATTTTAACCGTGCAGCTCAAGCGATGGAGGCCAACCAGCGCACCGGGCTACAGACCTCGCTCGCGAACCAAGGGATGTTCGCAAGTGACGCAGACCGCGCACTCCAGGCGGCGATGGCACAGCAACAGGCTGGGCTCGCTGGCTCGCAAGTGCGGACAGCCGCTGCGCGTGATCTCGGGCTAGGCGGTCAAGCAATACAGCAAGCAGGGTACGGAGCAGTCAACCAACTGGATGCGTTAGCTGCGCGTGATGCCGCTATAAAACAAGCGCAGATCGATGCAGATATGCAGCAGTGGTACGAAAGCGTGTACGGGCCGCGTGACGATTTCGCGATGCGTAACGCACTACTCCAAGGCTTGCCTGTCGGACAGACAGAGACAACTCAATACCCCGGACAACCGCTATGGCAGCAGATACTGCAAGGCGTGACAGGCGCTGGCGCTACGGCGGCTGGAGCTTACGGGGCGATTAAGAATACATAATGGCTTACTACGGCGGTGGCCCCGGTGGGCTCAGGCGAGCGTTGTTCCCGCAGCTTAATTACGAGAACATGATAGGGCAGGAGCAACCTGACCAAATGCGTCAACTACAACCCAGGGTATTGCCCGACCCAGGCCAAGTACCGACACCACCACAGGTGGGACCGGGCACGATGAGCCCGCAGGAACTCGGCGCACTAGGGCGTGGTGGCACAGCGCAGTCCCTCTACCCGAACGAAAGACAGATTCGGCGCGGCGCAAATCGACCGAACGTCCAACCCACCGGCACCCAGAATCTGATGTCGGCCTTGGTCGGCGCTCGACCTCGCAGCGAAGCGGACTTAGGTCGCCTCGATATGGCGAAAAACATGGGCCTCATCGGGAGCGGGCTGTCGCTTATAGGCACCATCGGCGGCGTACAGCGTCCCGATCTACCGGGCCACCCAGGCAGCTTCGGTCGCAACCTGGCCGACGCACTCTCGGCGGGTATGGGTATGGCGCGAGGCGTTTACGGAGCATCAGAGCCAGCAGCTCCTGAGTTCATAAGTGGACCCGGTGGCGGCGTCTATCGCTACGACTCCGAGACAGACGCATTAACTCAGGCGGTTCCGGGTGTAGGCGAGCAATTCACGTTAACGCCAGGTGCCCGACGATTCGGACCAGGCGGTCAGCTGCTCGCAGAGGGCGCTCCTGAGACGACAACCGACGAAGCCAATTTTGAATACTTTGTGGGTCTTCCCGAAGGTCCAGAGAAGCAGTTCTTCCGCGAGATGCTTAAAGGCACTCCTGGGGTAACCGTTAACACGGGCTCGGAATACGGAGCGGTTAAGGAAGCCTACGACGGCATGATAGCCGGTGGCTTCACTCAGGCCAGCAACTTCATAAACCAATCGCTGCCTCGCATAAACCGCGCAATCACGATCTCCGAAGATCCCGAGCTGAGAGCCATGACCGGCCCGCTTTCAGACATCAAGCTCATCGTGGAGCGGCTGACTACAGGGGGCTACGACGAGAACAAGGGGTTAGCGTTGGCCCAAGAGTTTAACGTACTCACGGGCGCGGAAGGTCTGCGGATTCTTACAGCGTTCACTGGCCCGAAGACTGAAAAGGAACAGGAAATCGCGTGGAGGTTGGCGAGTGCGGATCTGAGCTTGAGTGCCGATGAAATAACTGCGGGGCTCCAGGTAATGCGGCGTGCGGAAATCTTCGCAAACAAAGCATGGGCAGATGAAGTGTTACTGGCTGGCCCTGCTATTGCGGGTGACGATCCACAGGCGTGGAGGTCGATTAGCTCGATGGCCCAACGTGCCAAGCAAGAGTACGACGAAGAACTCAAGCGGATGGAAGAGCTGGGGCTGGATAACCCTTACGCTCGTCTCCCCATCACAGAAAACCCGTACCTCAATCAATAATGCCACAAGTTCAAGACCCTCCTAGATCTGGTCGCGCTCCTGCTCCGGCAGCGCTGTTGGCGTTAGCCGCGCTCGACTTTGAGGGCGAACTCTACAACGCCGAGCAGGCCCTCTCGCAGGGAGTCAGTCCAGCTGCGGTCAATTCATTGATCAAGGGTCGCTCGAAAGGCTTCTTGTCGGACGTGCAGGAGCTGCGGAATTGGGTGGCTGGGCAAAAGCGCGGGCGCGAGTTGACCACACCTCCTCCTGGTGCAGCACAAGACCAAGAAAAGAGGGCTGCCCAAGAACGAATCTTCTCCACCTCGATGCAAGCTCGTAGCGAAGGACGCGACCCTTCGTTCTTAGAAAAGCTCAAAGAAACAGCCGGGATCGTTGCGCCGATGGCGGCACACGGTGCGACCTTCGGACTCGCACCCGACATCGTCGGCATGGTGAGCCCGGAGGCTGAAGAGAAGTACCGGAGCTTCGTCGGAGATGTCCGCACTGCCGCCCCTGTTGCAGCGGGACTAGCCGAACTCGGTGGCGGCCTACCACTCGGGGTTCTCGGGGCAGGCAAAGTCGCGGCCCCGATAATCGCTCGAACAGGATCACGGGCCCTAGGCGCTGCGGGTGCCGGTGCTGCGGGCGGTGCAACGATAGGCGCAGCCTACGGCTTCGGAGAATCACCAGAGGACCGCGTGGGTGGGACACTACGGGGTGCCGCGATGGGTGCTGGCGTAGGTGGCGCATTCGGAGTGGCTCCTCCGTTAATAGGGAGGGCAGCAGAGAGGTGGATGCCTAGCAGTGTACGTAACATGATGGGCACCCTAGGAAAGGCTGACCCATACGCTCAACGCACTATGGGGCCGCGTCCACCGCTTCAAGCTGCTGGCGCAGGAGCTGCCCCCACTACGGCTGGCGCTCCCGCTGCCCAACTATCGGCACAACGGAACTTGGCCCGGATTCTTCAAGAAGGTGAGATCTCTCCAGCGGATCTACCTAGACAGGTGCAGCAGATTGGTCCGCAGGCGACGGTAGTCGATCTTGGCCCTGGTGTCGCGAGAGAAACGCGAGCTGCTATATCGCAGGCACCTCGCCTCTCCAGACAAGGCGGCCCAGTAAGCCAGATCGAGCAGCGCGGCGCGGAACGCGGAACGAGGCTCACTGAAGCCGTCCAGGATGCTGGAATGGTTCCACCGGGCGTCACCCGTAAAATGTTTGAGGACGCGGCAGAGATTGATTTGCAAACTGTCAGGAGAACGATTTATCAGCCGCTAGAAGATCAGTTCCAGAGCGTGACGAGTCCGCGCATCACAGAAGCGATTCGTAGCCCGGCGATCCGTAAACATCTACCAGAAGCAGTCACCGGAAAGAATCCCAGGCCACCGTCCTTCACCGAACTCCAAGAAGCGATGTGGCAAGTAGATGATGACATCACTGAACTCGTCGCCAACCGGCGACCGAACACCGCTCGCACACTGCGCGGTACCTTAGAAGAATTTAAGGGAGCAATGAACGACGAGCTTCCAGGATTCCACCGCGCACAAACACGTTATGCGATAGCCCACGCTAACCGTGAGGCATACGAAGCTGGTATCAAAGCGATGAGGGGCAGTAAACCCGTCCATGAGGTCGAGGAGCAGATTAGGAAGCTCTCTCCGGGGGCGGCTGAACGCTTCCGGTACGGGATGATCGACCACCTCGAAACAACGCTAGGAGAGCGGGTAGGTGGTGGCGCAGCTGCTAATAGATTGACGATGGCCGGGGACACAATGTTAAGACGGCTTCGTTTGCTGGCGGCAGGCGACGACGAGTTCGGGCAGCTGCTCGGTGTACTCGAACGCGAGGGCATTTATCAGCGCACGCTCGCCGGACTTAGAGGTAATTCGACAACAGCCCAGCAAGCCTCGGATATCGGTTTCCAAATTGTGAACGTCCCAAGAGATACCGTTGGGTGGATTATGAAAGCGATTAACTCGATTGGTGGGATAACGCCCGCTGAACGGAGACAAGCTGCGAACATCCTGGGCGAAGTGCTGATGGGCTCGGGAGAGGAAGCTGCCGAGCTGCTGGCTGCTCAGTTGACGGTCGCCTCCGAACGGGCAGGCGGCGTTGCCAGTGTCCTTGCTGAACAGGCGCAGCGTCGAGTGGTTGGGCCACGAGGTTAATTCTTACCCTGACTAATTATGGACGACAGTTTTCTGCAAATGGTAGCACTGATCGCCGGGCCAACCGGCGGTGCTTGGATCGCCGTCAAGACGACCTTAAACGGTACCCGAGCGCAGGTGTCGGACATAGCTAAGGATGTTTCCGCGATCCGGGAGTCTCTGGGGGATCAGCGTGTCTTCATGTCACGCCTCGATGAGCGGCTCAAAAACATAGAAGAATGATCTTCCAGATCCTGAGCGACGAAAGCGGTAAGCCATCAGCTGCCCGCATCCTGCTCTGCGTCTGTCTCGCGTTCACTGCGGTCATCATCACAGCTGACGCGCTGCTGTGGGCTACTGTCCCGAACGCGGCGTACTCGCTGCTCACCACCGTGGAGATAGGACTCCTGAGCTGGGCTGCCGGGCCACGTATCGCTCAGTATCTACTTCCCGGTATCGGACAGGTAACGGCAGGGGTAGCGTCTGCGCTTATTCCGAACCCGAAGCGACCCGCTGTTCTGGACAACAATCCAGCTTTCCATGATGACGAGAGATGAGTAATGAAATGGTCTGAGTATGTGCCACTGCTTGAGAAATCGACGGGAAAGACCGTGTACGAAGGTGACTATCCTGATGAAGAATACGAAAATGGTGGCAAGCCAGAGTGGGTCAATGTCAGGAACTATAGGAACAAGACCTTCAACCACGCTTGCTCTCCTTGTTCGATTTGCTATCAGATGGCAGTAGGCATGGTTTGGTACAGCATCATATCAGACCAGGTGCGTTGTATGAAATGTTTCACACCTACGAACTATGACGAGAGATGAGTGGGGCGCAACGTGCCAGGCTGTCCTGGATGCAAGCGTGCCAGGTACGCACTTCTCTCCGTTCGAGATTGCGGACGTGGGTCGTCGAATCGAATCGGTCAGGCTCCAGGCCCCGCCGATCCCGCTCCTCGATAATGCGCTGCGCTTGATCGAGGTACTTGAATGGGTACGTAGCGAAAGCCGCGTAGCTCCTGTGTTGGTGAACAGCTTCTACAGAGATAAGTACTACAACGCAGCCTGCGGTGGCGTACCCGGGAGTATACACACCATGCTCGCAGCAGCTGATATCGTGAAGGGCGACACTTCTCCCGAAGAAGTCCAGGAGCTGCTCGAACAGCACCCCGACGCCGACAAGTTTGGGATCGGTTCCTACTCTAATTTTACGCACCTCGATGTGCGCTCTTACTTGGGTCGGACGGCCCCGGCACGATGGTGAGGAAGATCGGCGGCAGAGCCCTATATGCGGCGCTCGGGGCGGTGCTGGTCATCGTATTGGCTTGGCCGAACGAGGCGGTCATATACCGTGACGTGATTGTCGCGGACACAGTCATCCTCGAACGCGAAGTTCCCGGCGAAGTGCGCTTCCGCGACCGCATCGTCTACCGCTTCCCAAACGCGAGTGTGACCGCTACTGCCCCGGAAGCCGCTAGGAGCGACCTGGCGCGGTTCTGCGCCCCTACGGTGGCATTGGTGACCCGGACAGACACGGTGCAGTTGCCTGCGATACCCAGGCGCGAGTTGATCCGTTCGATTCAGCACGAACCGGCGATGTTCCCGTTGCAGCGTGCCGGATTATTTGTATCGAGCGTGACCAGTAACGGAGATTTGGTCGCAAGGGACTACAAGGTCAGGACCGGCTTCGGGGTGAGAGCTTCCGATTCGATTCTAGTGCGTTACTCGCGGTTTGGTATAGGGCGCGAACTCCTCCAAGGAGCCCTCTGGTATGGCCTCTTTCGAGCCATCGAAGCCACCATTAAGTGAGCTTTGGGAATGCGGGGTGTGCGGCCAGGTCGAACGGAACAATGGCCGTTGGTTGCATTGTTCTTTCTGTCACCGCGAAAGAGGTCTGTGGATGTGCGAATGCGGTAACATGAACCAGAAAAATACTATTATCTGTGGATCATGCTCAAAGACTCAGGACTCAACGTGAGGGTGAGTCCCGAGAGCTTAATAGCCGCACGTAAGCGGCTGCCAAAACCAAAGGTGGTGAATTCTTCGACCATCTTGTGGCCTTTTTGACAGGGTCCGGTTTGAAGCGTAAGATCCGCGAAGCCGTAACTATTAGTCCCGCGTATCCCCCTTCGTAGTTACAGGGGTTAAGCGGAATCCGCAAGCGGCCCCCGTGTCCGGGAAAGTATGCGGCGTCACCCTTAGTCTAGTTTTTTATGATCCATCATTCCGAATCGATAGCCAAACTTGCCGACGCTCTATGTCAGGCACAGTCCGAGGTTGAGAACGCACGATTGAATGCGACCAACCCTCACTTCAAGAATCAGTACGCTGACCTGCCAGCTGTACTCGAAGCGGTTAGGCCCGTACTCAACAAGCACGGGCTGAGTGTTGTGCAGCACCCTGGCTTCGAGGACGGCTTATGTACGCTCAGTACGATGCTGCTGCATAAGAGTGGCGAGTGGATGCAGTCCCAGGCAGCTGCTCCGGTGAGCAGGCAAGACCCGCAAGGTATCGGGAGCGCGGTCACCTACCTGAGACGCTACAGCCTGGCCTCGGTGATGGGCATCAGTCAGGCAGACGACGACGGCAATGCGGCGTCAGGCCCGAGGCGAGCCCCACCACCACCTCGCAAGCCTGCGTCCAGAAAAGAGACCAAGGCCGAAAAAGAAAAAATGGAAAAGCTCAAGGAGCTGCTGGCCGACCTCCCGAAAAAGAAGGCCGACACAAAAAAGGCAACATGGGATGATGCCGTCTCGAAGGCCGAGACCGCGAAAACAGAAAAAGACCACAAGAGGATACCGAACATTTTGCAGTGGTTCGCAGAGAACTCGGAGCCTCCGGCACTCGAAGTTAAGGAGAAGAATAAATGAACCAGGTAGTGTTGATCGGTCGGTTAGGAGCTGACCCTGAGTACCGCGCTTTCAAGGACGGCGAGGAGGGTGTAGTAAACTTCAGCTTGGCGACCGACAGGAAGCCAGCCGAAGGTGTCGATTGGCACCGTGTGAGCGCGTTCGGCAAGTCGGGCATCTTCGTCAGGGACTACTTGAAAAAGGGTCGCCTGGTCGCAGTGGCGGGCCGCATCCAGTACAAGAAAACAGACGAGGGTAAGTATTACACAGACATCATCGCTAATCGCGTGGAGGCGCTCGGTAGCAAGGCCGAGAACGCTCCAGAGAATAGCAAGGATGATGACGAGCTGCCCTTCTGATGGCGGTCGTTACAGGGGAAATACGGTGCCATCATTGTCGGCGCGAGTTCGATCCCGGAGCCTTCAAGGGCCCCGACGAGTTGAGTCATATGTATCGAACGGGAGACATGACGATCTGGATCTCGGTCGTGAACTACGACGATGGGCAAGCTCCCGCGACGATCTGTGCGCGATGCCTCCAGAAGGCGGCAGCTGAAGCAGAGACCGTGAGCTGGAACCTAGAGGACCGCCGGTCGAAACCAGGGGTGCCTCTCGATGGCTAACACACCTTGATCTCGTCCACAGTTAGCTCATCCGCGTTTTTAACTCGCCCGTTCTCAATTGAAGGTCGCGCTATTGCCGGTGTAAGATACCCGAAGGCTCCCGTGCCTATTTTAGAAGCGATCCTAGAATATGCCGAGAACGGAGGACCAGCTAGTCACTTCGTTACCGCTGTCCTGGAGAACGATTTAACGGAGGCAGTTTTTCGGGCAGATAGTAAAAGCCTTGCTGGCCTCGCTGACATCGTCCGTTTCGTACACCATGAGATTCCGCATTCCTGCCACGGCTCAAGGGAAAAGGTGCTTCGATACTCGCGGTTGGTAGGTAACGATGGCTAGGCCGTTCTGGAAGCTGCTTACCGAGGAGCAGATCACTCACCTCCGCGACCAGAAGGTTCGTAACGTCTCTGACTTCGTCGAGAACCGGCGTCTTCAAAAAGAGTTGGACGCTGACAGCGTCAGTGCTGTTTGCCCGGAGTGTAACAGCATCGAGGTACGTGTGGTGACCAACGGGCGCTTTGATCTCATCGAGCCCATCCACGGGCCAGGCATCGACCATTATGATTGGGCTCGCGACAACATGGCATGGCGGCGATAGTAGCGGTGGTAGCCTTTGTATTTGGGACCGTAGTTGGAGTGTGTTTTGGGTTTGCGTTAAAGAGATTTCAGATGATCGACGAGCTGCGTGACGATAGAGTCAAGCGAGCCCGTAGTGCCGGACTTTAATCGAAAAGAGATGAAGGTGATTAAACGTGCAGCAGATCAGATGCTGAAAATTCGGACCCACGAACTGCCGATGCCTCTTGTGGAGGCTTCGCCTGACTCGATGCTCATGGAGCTGACGCCCGACTACAGCGCCGACCCCGAGCAGAAGAAGCGATACCACCAGATCCTCGATGAGGTGTTCCTCAGAGTGAACAATATCCTGAGCCCCACCAAGCCGAGAAAGAAACGTAAGCGGGGCATACCCAGGAAGATCACCGACCAGGAGAAGACCTCAATCGTTAGGATGTACAATCGAGGCGACCCAATAGTCCAGATCACGCAGCGCGTGGGTCGGGCGTATGCGTCGGTCTACCTGGTGCTGAAGGAAGCTGGAATCGACTACAGGAATCCGAGGGGTCCGAAGCTCGGATGATGAAGTTCACGCTCGGCCTGCCGGCGAACATCGCGAACTCTAGGATGCACTGGTCCCAGAGAAACCGAGCGCGTAAAAACTACTTCGAGTTCTGTGATGTTTTGATGATGAGCAAGCACGTACCCGATCCGCCACAAGAGCCTCCCGAGAAAGCCAAGGTGCGCCTCTCCTTCTTCCTGCATAATACGATGGACGAGGACAACCTGACGGCCCGAGCGAAGTGGGTGCTGGACTGGCTGGTCACTCGCGGCTACCTGACCGACGACAAGCCTCAGAACTTGCGTCTGCTCAAACCGAGGCAGCGCATCGATCGAAAGGACAAGAGGATCGAGGTCGAGCTGACGGTGTTGAAACAATGAACACCTCGACCTACGAGAAGCTCTCACGCAAATGGCGAACGGAAGCAGAGGTCATAGCCAAGCGTGGTGTGTTCGGGGACGTGGGAAGCCTCTTGGAGTCGGTCGCCGATGAATTGGACGGTGCCATCGAGGCGCACGACGACGAGCTGCTGACGCTCGATGAGGCGGTCGAGGAGAGCGGCTACACGCGGAGGAAGATCGAGCGCGACCTGGAGAGGGGCAGGATACCCAACTCAGGTAAGCCGAGGCAGCCCCGAGTGCGGCGTGGTGATCTACCGTACAAGCCCCCGAGAACGAGGCCGAAGTCGAAGGGTCGGACGATTGCAGGGAAGATCAACAGCGCCCGGTGGCAGGCAGAGATGGGCGGTGCCAAGTGATTCCTCAAGGAAATTGGTTACACAAACGGTTACACACTTTTAGAAACCCAGTGTTTGCAGGGGTTCTGGGCGTGGACCGTCTGCCTCCTAAGCAGAAGGCCACAGGTTCGAGTCCTGTCGGGGGCATGGCCGGAAACCCTTTATTTGCAGGGGTTTCCGGTCTTTTGCATTTTACCTATACGACATTCTGTCGTGTAAGAATTACGGCAATACGAACGTTTTTCGGGTCCAAATGGTTACACAAATGGTTACACACTTCGGGTAGGCGACCGAGACTAGAGCAGCTCCTGGGAAAATTGCAGCTTAATCGAGGTGAGGTCCACGACCCTCGAACCAGGAGACATTATGCCGAAGGTAGGAAACAAGCATTTCTCGTACACAGCGAAGGGCTACGAAGCAGCGAAGAAGGAAGCTCGGCGCACGGGCAAGCGAATGGTAGTCGGCAAGAAGCAGAGGAAGAGTACACGCAAGAGACGGTAGCTCGATGAGCGACCGCCAGGGATGGATACCGGCGTATCG
>TARA_R110002051_G_scaffold874_2_pt1 | contig 14281 bp, 13 predicted proteins | sample TARA_R110002051 | Tara Oceans TARA_R110002051 (sample SAMEA4397023) | marine metagenome | biome: Polar Biome; feature: [MES] marine water layer (ENVO:01000295) within the mesopelagic zone...; material: water (ENVO:00002006), including particulate matter (ENVO:01000060) such as......
CGACGTATATAGAAAACAGTATATTGACAAGACTTTAAGTCAGAATCAATATGATAAAATTTTACTATTAATGTCGCAGCTAGATGTACAAGAAGCAGAGAAAGTAGAAATTGCTTTATCGTCTGGTAAAATAAACAAAGACAACTACACTAACGTAGTGTCTAAACTGACTAAAAAGGAGAGTAAATAATGAGCAATATAGGACAAATGATAGATAGCTTGGATGATAATCAAGCATATTATAACCCTGACTCAGATACATCCGGAGAAAAGAAAGCAGTCGTTAACGAGGGAACTTATGAAGCTGTTGTGTCTAAGATGTCAATTAAGAGAGATATTGTTGTAAAAAACAAATATCTATCTGACATTTTTGAAGCGCACTACACTTTAGAAGACGACAGATATCCGGAACTTAAAGGTAGAGAGGTTAAGTCTAAAGGCTACTTTAGGTTTAAGAACCCAAACAAAGATAAATATCCTAACCTAGAAGATAATCAAGGTAACAACAAAGGATATATGATCTTCGCAGAGGCTTGCGGATTTAAGATGCAAAAAGATGATCAAGGAAGATACTCTCTTCCAATGATTACAGAAGGAGATATTAATGGTAATTCTGTTACTATTAAGATTGTTCACGATAAGTGGACAGATAGTTCCGGAGAAGAAAGACAAACGCCTCTTGCAATTAACGTATTCAAATCAGATAGACCAGCTAAACCACAACCTTCAAAAGAGGAATTGCCATTCTAATGGCTTGGAAGCAGTTATATCAAATAACGTTAAACGAAGACGAATTTAAGTCTTTGATAGAAATGATAGAGCAACACAGATGTGAGGGTGAAGAAGAACTATGTTCTAGCATCAGAACATCTGTGAAGTCTCAGTTTCAAGCGCAGTTCAATGAACAAGAAGAAGATAGACCTATACAGATAGATGATATATTAGAGTCTACTAAGAAAACTCTTGGACCTGGATATTGCGACAATTGTGATTAATGGAGATCTCTAAGTGGAATAACATAATGAAGTCTTTTCAAGACTTACTAGGTTATGATAAGGGAACTACAGAAGTCATAGTAATTAAGCGACTTGCCCTTGGCAGAAAAAGTATATTAGAGATCCAGGGGCGAGAAGAGAAAATTATTGTACATTTACTCAGAAAACATTACAGACAGTACAAAAACACTAAAAATAAAGAATAACGCACGAGAATAGGCTTCTATCGAAATAACGCCTCCTAGACGATAGTGATATCGAATTGTTACTTTTATTGCTGTATAGAGGCCTTCTCGTTAACAAAATATAAGAAAACTATGAAAAAAAATGAATTAAAGATAATAGATAGACTTAATGAGCATTTACCTGAAAGTAAGTCAGTAAGTAATACTAGTACATACCATAGGTTTGACGCTTACAACGATGACTACATTATTGAAGTTAAATATAGGCATAAAATGTATAAAGACTTTATAATAGAGTTTGATAAGTATGCTTATAATCGGTTGTATGCAGAAATTAACAATAAAAAGTTTTTATACGTCGTTGGATTTGAAGATGACATATATGTATACAATATAACAAACCTAGATAAGTCTGGATATAATTACAATTGGCAGATGAGAGCTATGCCAAAACAAACAGAGTTTGAAAAAAATTGGGATATAAACAAATACGTTGGTTACCTAGATCTTTGGGCTGGTAAGAAATTAGTAGACAACAATTAGAACTAATGAGTATATTAATATATGGCAAACAAACAAAAAGCTAAAGGAACTAGATTTGAGAATGAGTGTGTTTCAATTGCGGAGCAACACGGATTTAACTCAAAGAGAGCCTGGGGCAGCGACGGAAGAAGTCTTGGACATTCTTCTGAAGTTGATCTTGTTATAAATTACTTATTATCTTCTGAGACTGAGAGAGAGATGAAGGTACAGTGTAAGGTTAGAAATAAGATAGCTAAATATCTTTTGCCACCAGAAGATTGCGATATTACTCTTATCAAGCAAGATAGAGGTGAAATATACGCGACTATCAGATATAAAGATTTGTTGGAGTTAATCCAACTTACTTTTCAATTGAATTAAATAATAAAACAGGGAGTTATTATGAGGACTAATTATGATTATAAATCAGACGATGAAGTTGGAGTCGAAAGGGCTATGTTTGAGTCTTGCAGGTACTATATGCAGCAAACAGAACCAGAATCTGCAGACGAATGGTTTGATCCGGAAGTTATAGATAGATGGGTACATAACAAGCAGAATGTACAGTTTAATATAAGAGGTAAAAATATAGACAGAATATCTACAACAAGAATACCTACTAGGTGTACTAAATGTAAGAGAGCTTGGGCTGTAGAGGTAGGTAAAAGAAATAAATTTGGACCTGAGTTTCTAGATCCTCACGTATATAATAATATACCTTGTGTTGAGGGAGACTGTCACGAATGTTCGGAGATAGTATAATGTTTGATGAACAGAAAGCATTAGCAATACATAGCGAAGAATCAGAGCAGGCGGTACTAGGGTCTATACTTGTTGACGAAAAATGTTTTGATTTAGTAAAGGATTGGATTCCAGAAGAAGATGTTTTTTATAATTTGAAACATAAAGAGATTTGGAAAGCTATATCAGAACTTAAAAAAGAAAATATACCCGTAGACTTTGTAAATGTATCCTCTAAAATAAGAGGTATAACTTACTATCTAACTGGATTAGTAGATAAGGTTCCAACAACTGCAAACGTTTCATCTTATGCAAGACAATTAAATGAAGACTGGCTAAGAAGAAAGCTGGTAAAACAATCTCAGGTAATAGCACAGCAGGCTCTAGATAACACTAATGATATAAGCACTCTTCTTGAAGAGGTACACGAAACAGCTGGATCATTAATGAATTTAGAGCCTGGACAAACTTTTGATATAAATGATCTTCTTAAAGAAACTAAGGAATCTTTATTTAATCAGAAGAATATGACTCCTACCGGCCTAGAGTCCTTGGATAATATAATATCTGGTATGACAAAGGGAGAAATAACTATATTTGCTGGACGTCCTGGTAATGCTAAGACTACTACCGTAGCAAACATAGCAAGAAATTTAGTATTGTCTGGAAAGAAAGTTATTATGTTTAATAGAGAGATGCCCAACACTGAGATGATGAAAAAGTTTATTGCTATGGAAGCGGACCACATTACATATAATATGTTAAGGCACAATGCAGTCACTAGAAAAGATGATATTGAAAAAAGCTTAGATATTATAAGGGAAAACTACACAGACAAACTATTTATGTATGATAATATTAGAAATTTAGAGGGAACTTTTAGGGAAATTAGGCGTATAAAGCCCGACATAGTTATTGATGATCATATAGGTCTTATTGAATATGCTAGTAATGATATGAGAGACTTAAGATTAAAAATCGGTGACACATCTAGAAGATACAAATGGTTATGCAAATCAGAGAAAATTTCCGTTATACTAGTATCTCAATTAAATCGTAATATAGAGTACAGAACAGAACGTATTCCTAAACTTAGTGATTTAGCGGAGTCTGGTAACTTAGAACAAGATGCTGAGATTGTAGCATTTACACATTATCCCTGGACAGTAGATTATCAAAATGCTAAAAATGGTAGGTATGGATTGGATATTGTTGTAGCTAAAAATAGATATGGGTCAACTGGAAAGGCAACTGTAGGGTTTTCACCCGATACTTGTACTCTCTATAACACCGTTGAAGAGGCAGAGGCTTTTAATTCAGAGCCTATGAACGACGTTCCTTTTTAATTTTTTAAAATATCATTAAGACTTTTAGGTACTGTAAACACTTTTTGATTAGTTTGAACTTCTAATAACATTTTAGCTAAAGATGGATTACGTAAAGCATCATCATACAAACTGTTCAGTGCCATATAAGAGTCATCTCCTATTGATATTCCTTTTTTAGCTTTAATTATGTCTTCACCTACGCCCATAATTCTCATTAGGGCACTAATTTCATCAGTGGTATATATTTCAATACCTTCCATAACTTGTTTATTAACTCGGTCAGCAGCAGCCAGCATATCATCACCAGCTAGCTTTGCTCCTTCTGGAGTCTTAGCTAAGTCTAAAAATGTTTTTTGTCTAAGTTGAAGAGCTTCAGATTCACTTATAATTCCTCTATCAGGCCTATTTCCTACATATAAATCATCCTTAGTTAAACCAGAGTCCTTTTTTAAATAATCATTTATAGTATCCAATTCTTTTTGTAGTGATTTTTTACCACCAGACATATTTACAAAATCAATTAATGCTTCATCGGATATCTCCCCACCTACGGAAGAAGGTAAATTTTTGTCTACATCTAAAAGAGCTTCAATCTCTTGTTTTCTTGTTCCAGCCTCTTCAGAAATCTGAGAATCAAACGTTTCATATATTTCATCAAGAGAGGATTCTTTATCTTTTCCTACTCTAAAATTCTCCTTCGCTCGCCTATTGATGTCGTCCCACGAAGGAGGTCCTATTCTTCTATCAACGACTGAAGCTTCGTTTCTAGAAATTAAAAGATCAGCAGCTTCGTCAAATTGCTCCATATTGTCAGATTGAGTCTTAAGGAAGTCGTTAAATGTTTTATTTGTAGATATCATATCTGTATCAACACCACTTTTTGTTTCTAAATCTAATACATCTCCTTCTGGAAATTCCAAGCTATACTGTTCCCCGGATTTTTTACTACCAGTCTCAACGTTGCCGGTGCGTTTTCTTATATTTTTAACTACACTTCTAGCAACAGAAGATACAGGTCCACCAAATCTTTTACTAGCATACATAAGACCTGCTATAGTAGCGCCTATACCAGCATCTGTAGCAGCTGTTTTTAATGGTTGTTCATAATAATCTTTAACTACGTCTCCTACAACATCTGTTGCAAATTGCCCTACTCCACCTACTACATTTGTTGCTGTTTCTAAAGGTTTCTCTATGCCGTACTTAATAGCGTTTGTAGGATATCTTTGTAGTAAACTGTGCAATGGATCTTGGGAAAATCTAACTCCCTCTTTCATAATGGAATCAGATATTTTACTTTTACGTCCAAATAGAGATAAAAGTAGTTGTGTGTTGTCTGGCATTATCTAGCCTCCCTTATAACTTCGTCTAATACATCAATTATTTCTTGGTATATTTTATCCGATTCAAACTCTTCGGCTTCTTTTAAATTTGATTTCCAAAGGTTTTTGTATTTTTCCATAGAAGATATGTCATCACCAAATATTTCTTTAATAAATGATTTTGAACCCTTCTTATCTAAAACCGCCTCTATCCTAAAATTATAAGCTTCTGGTCCAGTACTCACTTCTTTAAATGATTTAAAAAAAGTGTTTTTTATTTCATTAGCCCTTTTTCCGTGAATATTATTATAATAAAACATATCGGGAGCCTCCATAAAAGCATCAGAAAACTCACTTAACTTCAAAGTGCCTTGTTTAAATGGAGATTTATCTATAAGTACGTGGCTGTAAATATCTGTATCATAAGATTTATTAATTAGCCTTTTCTCCAAATCATCTGAAAAATATTTTAACCTATTAAAAATATCTTTATCTTTAATTTGTTCAGAAAAAAGTTTAAAATCATTTTCAAATAATTTTTTATTTCTCATAGCTGAACCAACTTCCGCAACATTTTCCGGACGTACTCCTTCAAAGAAAATTCTTTCGTCACCTGCAGGATTTTTAATAATCATATCTATTTGTTCATTAAATAATGATTTGTTTTTAGGTTTGAATAGTTGTAATTCTGATTTAGGAATAAGAGCTGGAAGGTTACCAGTGTTAGGGGATTTTCCAAGCAAACTATTTACAGTAGATCTAGGAACATCATTGACTCTACCTAAAGCATCTCCTATTGCTTCGGTAGGCTGATTAAAACCAGATACAGTTCCTGTTCTGTTTAACATAGAATCGGGGTTTTCTGATATCTGATTTTTCTGAGCTCTCGCAACGTCTTCTAAAGCGGTAGTTTCTTTACCAAACATTCTAGTTTTTGTTTTTAGAAGTTTCTTTAAAATCTCTTTTAATACTCCTGGATTCGCGGCTTGTCCAGCCATCATTTGATTTATTGTTGCCATAATCTATCTACGGTCTATACTCGTATTCTTCCTTTCTTCTATTTATTAAGTCATCATAATCTTTTAATAATGCTTTTATTGAAAAATCACTGTATGCAATACGTAAACTTGGATAGGTTAACGACCAAGTTCTGTTAAAATCATCTACTATAGATGCTGCTTCTTCTCCATATCCTCCCATAATTTGATCTTTAGCTGCTACAATAGCATTTCTTTTCATTTGTCTAATTCTGTCTTTTTCTTGCTTTGGAGTTTCAATTCTCTTAGCAAGCCTTGCTGGATAACCACCTACAATAGAAGCACCTGTTCTTATACCTGCTTTAGCTGGAGTTAAAAGACCTCCATCTGGATAATGTGTTTCTGCTGACTTTCTAAATGCTGTAAAAGTTCTTCCTATTTTTTGAATATCATCTAATACAACAGGTTTTACAAAAAAGCTAACTGCTCTCATAGGATCTTCGTCAGAAACTAGTTCACCTAGCATACCAAAAGCTCCTACACTAGCAACACCATTTAAATATTTATCAAAGGTAAGGTCACCAAATCCTTCTTTAAGAAGTTTTGCTCTTCTATTTCTAGTAGTAAATTGTTCTTCACCTGTTAAAGCTTGAGTAATCCATTCTTTTGATGCCAAGACAAACTGTCCACCAGCTAATCCAGCCATACCTAGAGAAAGAACTGGAACTACATTACCATTTAAAAATTCTTGTTTTAAGTTATCATATATAAAAGAAGGCTGCCTATATCCAAATCTTTTAAATATCAATAAAGGTTTTACGTTTTGATTGTAAAAAAGAATAGGGTCTCTTGTAAAACTTCTCTTAAGCTGAGTGTCTGCTGCAAATTTTTGCATTACTCTTAAAACTTCTTGTTGATTGTCTTTCATCCAAGCTTCAGTAGAAACTTGCTTACCTAGCTTTCTATCATAATACAATATAGATTTTTTATTCTTTGAATCTATATTTACTCCCATTCTTCTTAACTTTTCTGCTCCCCAAGCTTTTCTTTGTTCAGGAGCAATAGAGTTCATAGCCTTACCCCAAGCACCTTTGTTTCTACCTGAAACAGTTCTACCCATATCTAATAAAAGTTTTTCTGCGGTTGCTCCTGCTATAAGTGAATTAATTCTATTTATGGCATTAAACCCAGAAACACTTCCAGTCCAGTTAACAAAAGCTCCAATTCTATCTCCGCTAGTACCTAATATGCTATCTACAAACTGACCCATAACACCGGTAGACTCTCTTCTGAACTGAGAAGAAGCAATACCTAAGTCAGTATTACCTCCCATAACTTCATCTATTAACTGAAGATTGTTTGTAACAGAGTCAATTAGCTTCCTCTTTTTTGGGTCCATCAATAAGTGTTTATATGAAGCATCAACAGTTCTCCAAAATCCAGCTACGTTTGCTGTAGATATAAAGGTCTGAGCTACGTTAAGCAAGGATGCGAAACCTGAATTAATCTTCCAAGCCATCTCAAGATTATTCCATTTTTGTAATATTTCAGATGGTGTTGATGTTGGTACTAAAGCCATCTTATTAGTAATTACATCTAAAGATAACTGAAGTGCATCTCTTTCTGTTTGAGGTGTAACAAAATCTAACGGAGCGCCTCCTAAGAACTCCGGCATTTTAAGTGAACCTCTTAATCTTTTACTTGTTGGAATTCTTTGTAGGATAGCATTTATTTTCTCTCCCTTTCTTCCAAAATACTTTGCTTGCATCATTCTAGAAGCGTGCTGATTAACATAATCATTTAACACAACCATAGAGTTTCTTTCATAAAGAGCTTCTTGTACATCTGCAAGTCCTTTTTTGATATACTGAGTTCCAACTCCAGCTCTAGCAGCAGCCTTATTTATGTCTATCATTTCATAAGCACCCCTCATATTTCCTCTTTTTTTCTCAATACTCATCATAGGTCTCATCGTCTCATTGTGACCTCCTTGTCTTAGAGCAAAAAATACTTCTCTGTTACTAACATTTGGATTATCTTTTTTTAAATCTCTTTTAATAGAATCAAAAAGACCTAAGTAAGCAGCTTGTTCTTGTTCTTTTTTGCTTAATTGATTAAATGGTACAGGTTTTTTTCCACTTCCAGGGTTTAGCTTTCTTTGTATACCTGTTCTTATCCCATTTAAGTACTCAAGAAGAACTTTTTCAACTTTCTTTGCGTCCTCTCCTCCAAGTTTTGCTAACTTTGTTCCAGGTGCTATAAAATCTATACCAGAAGAAGTTCCCGTAAGTGCGTAAGTTAATGTCTTATTACCAGTAGCAGCAACCATATCCGTAGTAATTGCTTTATCTGCGTCTGCCATAAATGAAAATATTTCTTTCCTTACTCTAAATGGAAAGTAAAAATCTTCCTTTGGAGCTAAATTGGATTTACCTAAGTGATGTTCTGCTTGTGCCCACATATCATCCAAATGACCTCTAACTCCAGTTCTTACAGTCTTTCCATTTACTATACTAGTCTTACCTACAGAATTTTGTCTAAGAGTATGGAATTCAAATTCTTTCAAAGCTTTCTTGTGCCCAGCTTTATCGCCAGACTTTAATGTTTTGTTTACTTTTTTACCACTTTTTAATAAATCTTGACCTATATCATCGTCAAATTTTCGGTTTCTCATATCTTCACTAAACGAAGATCTTCCGTGCTTATGTTTATCTCCGTTTATGTACTTATACCAATCATCGTTATACTTCCTAGATCCTTTTCTGTATAAAGTTGAAAAGTGCATAGCATCTCTAAGCTTATTACCATTGTATCCAGACAGAGCATTTTGACCGCCATCAACCAAATCTATAAGCTGTAAACCCATCTTAGCTAATGGATTCTCTACATTATTAAGTGTTGATCTTGCTCCAGAAAAAAAAGAACTTATAGGACCGTAGTGGCTTGAATCTGTATATGGTCTATGTAACATATTTTTTCTTAGAGACTCTTCCATAATAAGATAGTCTGAGTGGTTATGTTTTTGATTTTCTAAATGGTGTATCATAAATTCTTTTTGAGTATCTGTTAATTTATGAAATTTTTTATTAGCTTTCACTGAATCTACGTTAAAAACAGTTTTATTTGACATACCTGGAGCACCACCTTTTTCATACTTAACATCAAAAGCTTCTCTAATTTTATATCTAGTTTTACCTTTTTCGTTTGTAACTGCAGCACCCAATCCCTCTACTTGTTCAAGTGATTTTATAGCTTTCATCAAAGCCTGTTCTCCATATATTTCAGGTTGAGCAGCAGCTTCGTCAATTAATTGTTTACCTATTGCATTCCTAGTTTTAGTTAATCCTACAATATTTTCACCTTTTGGAAAAGCTTGTTGATAAAGATCTTCTCTACCTGTATGATACAACCAATATTTTCTAGTATTTGTTTTGTCTAAGGCATATCTTACACCTTTTTCTCCGGTACTAAGATATATTCTAGTTCCATCCCCACTTACACCAGCAAATCTAGGTGTATCTGTTCCAAGTCTAAACATACCGTAGTCTGCTGTAGGACTTTTTCTTGAACCTGAAAAAGAAGGTGCCCAAACTTTTGGTCTAATAATACCTCCGCCATCAGCTGCAACAGAAGCTCTTTGAAGTCTTTCTTTTGTAACATAAATAGCCTTTGATTCGTTTATACTAGCAGCGTATCTACTTCTAAGTTCATCTCCACCTTTAAAGAAATCAGACTTTCTGGCTCTATTTAATGCCCAATTAGAATCTCTAGTTCTCTTTCCCTTTGGACCTATCTTTATATCATAATCTGGATCAAGAGCTTTTCTAATTGCAAGCTCTGCTTTAGCTTCTCCAGATTTAGCTCTTTGGCTTGAAAGTGGTAACTTAGTGCTTGCGTGTGCTTCGTCAACTATAATCCTCATTAATGCATCTGCAGATTCTTCTTTAGTTGCTCCTAATTTAGACAGTTTTTCACTGGCAAACTTAAGCCTATCCTCTACCATAGAAGAACCAAGAAATTGCTCCCAATTATTAATTCCTAGTTCCGCTGCAGTTTTATCGTCCATCATAGATCTAGTTTTTAAAAATTCTTCTTTAGCTAACTTAACATTCTTTCTAGATTGTGCTCCAAAAGAAAATGGAGCTGCTGCTAACTTAGGTGCGATGCTAAGTCCTCCTATAACAGCTCCGGCCATTGCATAATCAGTAAATGTAGGCATTCTACCTTCGTATAAAACTGGAGATACCGTTCCAAAAGCAGCTGCTTCGTTTAAAAGAGCTCCTTCTGTAGTACCTTTAAATTTTTTCAATGGATTATATTTTGCTCCATATAATTCTGTAAATCTAGCTCCTCTTGCAAGACCTAATACTTCTCCCATAACAGCTCCCTTACCAAAAGCTTTCATACCCTTGTTAGCCATCTCTCCTAAAATCTTTTCTCTATCCATTGCTTCAAACTTAGAAAGAGGTATTCCTAATTTCGATATCTCATCTGTTCCAGCCTTCATAGCCTCATATAAACCTTCGTAAGTTCCAAGAGCCGCGGATTGCATAGCTCCAGTAGAAGCAACACTCTTTGCAACTCTATCTGCAACCTTTTTATCCATTCCGCCCCTAGTTTGAAGTATCTTAGATGTCCTTGAAACTGCTTTAGTTGACTTTACTGCCTTAAGAGCTAAACCTCCAGGAACTACAACAGTAGCTAAGTCAATAGGCATTAAGAATGATAACAAGCTTGCAGTAATATCTTTTACTAACCCCGGCTCATACATAGGCATATTAAATCTTTTTTTACCTGTAGTCATTTGATGAACCATACCTGTTATAGATTCGTTATATGATTGTTTTAATAAAGGAGGTAGGACTCTATCCCACATATTTCTTTTTTTTCTGTCTTCAGATGACTCTCCAAATTTAAATGGAGTTCCCTCTATTTTAGCATTTATTTTTTCGGACAATGATGGCATTATAAACCTATTTCTGAAAGAGTTACATTTTGATTGTATTTCTTATTATATTGTTTTAGCGCTCCCTCAATAGCCCTTGTTCCCTTATTTGGATTCTTATTATATCTAGTTAAATAAGAACTTTCACCCGTTATTCTATCCCAATCATTTTTTTGCGCTCTAGACTTCATAGCAACACTAAGAGGAACCATACCTTTGTTTGTACGAGCATCACCAAGATTTGTTGATGGATCATTAAACCCAACTCTAATAAGAGCTCCTTTTTTAGAAAAATACATTCTAGCTTTTTGCTTCTCTTCTTCAGTTCCGAAAGTAAGCATATTTTGAAACTCTTCGTCTCTTGCATCTCCGGATCCAAGGGTGCTAGGCATAATTTGATTTGATATAGATGGATTCTCCATAACGACATCTACCGCCTCTGGAATATTTTCTGAATCAAGGTCTCCATCTACAGAGCCTCCAATAGCTTCTAGCTCTTCTCTAAGTCTTTTCTTTTTGCGAAACCGAATACCGCCTGTTCCTTCTAACTCATCTTCTAGTTTCTGTCTTTTTTCTGCAACTTCAATATCAGCAAGTTGCTCTGCTATTTTTTCAGATCGACCAACTCTTCTTATATTATCTTCTTGGTACTTAGGACCTAATATATTATATACTCTTTGAGTAATTTTATCTTCGTATCCAGGAAGTAATTTTAGTTCAGAAAGAGGTTTACTCTCTTGTTGTACATAATTTCTTTCAGCTATCGTCATAACCGCATCTTCTAAATTAGCTTTTGTTACCTCACTAGTAGCATTCTCATATCCTACTCGAAAATCTATTCCTTGTCTAGATGCTTCCGAAGCAAATTCATTTTGCAGGGGAACAACAAGAGAAGTAAAAAGTTCTTCATCTGTTGCTTTAGCTAATTCGTCAGGACCAAGCTCTAATCCTTCTTGTATTGATGCTGCTTGTATATTCTCATAAGTAGAAGCATATCTTTTATCATAGGTAGGACCATATTTTTCACTTGCCTTGTAAGCATCTATACTGCCTATTCCTTTAAATAATTCTCTAGATAATGTTGCATCATAATTTGATTCATCTAAATAATATGGTTTAAATTTTGTTAAATTTTTAAATTGATTACTTTTAATATTTTTTTCATATTCTTTTTGTAATAAAGGGTGAAGATCCGCGTCTTGTAACAAATGCCATCTATGAGCCATTATATCGCCTTGACCTATACCATTTTCAAATTGGTTTTTGGTAGGTTGTGCTGGGTCAAAGAAAAAACTTTGTAACAACTGACTATTTTGTTTATATTTTGTTTCTTTAGTATTAATATCTTCAAGTTGAGAATCTAAATCTACACCTATGTCTAAATTCGGATTGTTTTTAATTTGATTTATAGATAACTGAAGAACGCCTCTAGCTTTATGCCATTCTGCATTATCAAGAAATCCAGAAACATCTGACAAATCTTTTCTAATTCCAGATCTATCATACCTATCACCACTAAGATTAAACATCTTAAGGTCGTGAGCTTCTCTTCTAGATTGATTTTGTTCATCACGCTTATTTTTAAGAAGTGTTCCAAGTAAATCCATTACTCTGTCTGCGCCTTGACCTTGTTGATTTAAATTAATTTTTGCCATATTAAGCTCCGTATCCGTATCCACTCTGAGATGATTGGAAAATTTGTTTTACTTGTCCTATAGAAGGACTTCCTCCTAATTGCTCTAAAAAGTCATCAAATATGTCTCTTTGACCTTCTGATAACTGAGACCTCATATTTACAATAAAAGTATTGTCAGCAATTGTTGAATTATCTGCAGGGTTTATTCCTCCAGTAGGATCTGCTTGAGTAATACCTAGACCCATTTGAGCACTACCTCTCAAGAAAGAACCTATAGTTCCTGCTAATTGACCATACTTACTTCCAATAGTTTCTTCTATACCAGTAAGAGAAGATGTTCTTTGTGTGCTTAAAGATCCAAGTTTGTCTTGTCCCGCTTGATTTAGTTCTTGTCTATATCTATCAGATGAACCTGCTCCAGAAAATCCAGATTTTGCTTGCTGACCAAACGATTCTCCCATTTTTCCAGCAGTTGCACCTTGTAAATCTGTAAATGATTGAGAGTACTGGTCTCTAACACCGGAAAGTAATCCTTCTTGCAGTTGTCCTAAAGACTCTCTTGCTTGGTCAAACTGATCTATATTATAGTTACTAAAATATTTTCCATATTTAGTATTTTGTCCATACCCGTATTGTTCTCCCGGGTCTTGTAAATTTTGTATTGAAGCTCCATACTGACCTAGTATGTCATTCAATGTTGGTATACTCATTGGCATTAGTTGCCTCCTCCTATGTTTAATAATCCACCTAAATCTGAAAATAATGATTGGTAAAAACTTTTAGGGTCTGAAAGATAATTTTTACCCATATTCGTTAAAGATTTTTCTCCTAGACCTGCTGTCATTAAATCAAGTGGATTTGCTTTTGCTAAAGATGCATTATCTAAAACTTTACCAAAAGCTTTTTTATCAAATCCTTGTGAAAAATTACTTAGTCCGGGAAACTTATCTGAAAGAAAATTTCCTATCTTTCCTCCTCCAGGCATACCTTTCGTTTCTATTCCAAATTCTTTTGTTAGCATACTACCTGTCACAGCATCTCCTATTGCACTCATAAAAGCTTGTCTTTTTCGGTTATCATTAGCTTCTCGTACCATACTCTGAACTTCATTAACATCATTGAACATTTTCATTCTTTTTGTTTTTCCAAATAATCCTTGAGATAAATTTACATTAGCATTGTTTAAATTTCCTCCTGATCCAATTTCACTTCCAATGTAACTACCAGCAGCCATACCAATAGGTCCAAGAGGAGCCATTAATGCGGTTCCTAAAAGTCTTCCAACTCCAGACCCACTAGACGCACTTCTTTGTGCTCTTTCAATTCTTTTAATCTCTGCTTCAAGTTCTACAGCGTCCATTTGTATATCTTGATCTTCTCTACTTACATCACTACCAAGTTCAGCAGCTCCATAAGCTCTTTCTGTTTGACCAGTGTCTTTAAGCATTGATAGTAATGCTGAATAAGCCATTATAATTTTCCTTCCGTTAAAATTAAAAAATGTTCCACACTACCAGCGCCTTCTTCTGTATTGTAGTGTTCTTTCCAATATCTTGCTAACCCTTCTTTACCAGGCTCAATAGCTTCTGGTACACGCCAGTACTTAATACGACAATGAAGGATACCAGCA
>TARA_R110002051_G_scaffold325622_1_pt1 | contig 14271 bp, 14 predicted proteins | sample TARA_R110002051 | Tara Oceans TARA_R110002051 (sample SAMEA4397023) | marine metagenome | biome: Polar Biome; feature: [MES] marine water layer (ENVO:01000295) within the mesopelagic zone...; material: water (ENVO:00002006), including particulate matter (ENVO:01000060) such...
TTGGGTCTTGTTTAATATATTTGGGCCAATCATCTATGCCTACACATTTGAAAGCTGTATTGAGGAAATCTTTAATAGAATGATTTCTTCCAGTTGCAACTACAAAATCTTCTGGTTCATCTTGTTGTAACATTAACCACATTGCCTCAACATAATCAGGTGCATATCCCCAATCTCTTTTAGCTTCTAAATTGCCTAATGTTATATTGTCAGCCAATCCTAAATGTATTTTTGCAACTCCATCTGAAATTTTTCTTGTTACAAATTCAATACCTCTTCTTTCAGATTCATGATTAAATAATATTCCACTTACATTAAACATGCCATAAGCTTCTCTATAATTTTTTGTCATCCAATGACCATATAATTTTGAAATACCATAAGGACTTCTTGGATAAAAAGGAGTTGTTTCTCTTTGCGGTGTTTGTTGTACCTTACCAAACATTTCTGAACTACTTGCTTGATAATACTTGATAGGGTTTTTATACTCTTTAATTGCTTCTAACATTCTAGTTACTCCTAATCCTGTAACATCAGATGTTTGAATTGGCATTTGAAAACTAGCCTGTACAAATGACTGTGCCGCTAAATTATAAACTTCATCAGGTTGACTTTGTTCTAATGCTCTTAATAAAGAGGTTTGATCTGTTAAGTCTGCCGTGATAAAATTAATCTTATTTTCAATATGTTTTATATTAATTCTATTTTTTGATGAAGATCTTCGTTCTATGCCAAATACTTCATATCCTTTGTTTAATAACAAATCAGCTAGATGACTTCCATCCATACCATTTATTCCTGTAACTAGTGCTCTTTTTTTCATCTTAAAAATTTTTATATTCGTGAAATTTGTTTGGTCTATTACTGCTTAATGTGTGTATATTTTCTTGTGATAATTGTTTAAATCTTTTAAACTCATCGTGTTTCATATGTTCAAATGAATTTGGATTGTCTTCTTCTTTGACATATAATCTTTTATTTGGGTGTCTTCTTGCATGCATATGTATAATATTTTTACATATAAATTGTTTAAAATCTTTTCCACATAACTTTTCTGCCATGATAGATAAGCCATGATCATCATTATAAAGTAAACATAATGGAATGTTCACACCAAATTTGATTATATCTGCAGATAAAACTAAACATGACCCGCTGATTTTTGGATATGGTATACATCTAAAATCAAATTCATCTGTTTCGGCATTTATTTCATTCATTTTTTCTATTGGTAGTGGTGACTTTGCTTGATTTAAATTTAAATGTTGTTTATCATCATCTACAAACACATGATTTTCAAATTTTGGATGTACTAAGGGGTCCCATGAGGTGTCCCACATTTTTCTATCTGCAAAACTCATGATATATCTATGTATATTTTGTGAATCAGTATATTGAGATAATGATTCTACTGCCTGAAAAGCTTCCTTTGGAAAGAAACTATCTGTTTCCCCCCACATAACATAATCAACCTTTTTACAATAATTATAATTTAAATCTCGTCTATAATCTGCGTGAAAATAAAAATCATCATTATTAGTATGAATTCTTGTTTTAATATTATTCATACCAATATCTTTTAATCTTTGGATTCCATTTTCAAATTTTTCAATTAATTGGTCTACTGATATTTTATCTTTATCTATTTTTTCAATTTTTTCTGATATGTTAAAACAAAAATCTAATGTGATATTATCTTTATTTTCGATCGTATCTAATAGATTTATGAGTCCGTCAATATATTCTTTGTACATTTCAATTTCGAAAAACATGACATGTACACCAATTACATATTTTTTATTTAATTTAGTTTTCATTTTAAATATCCTATTATTTTATTAGCTGCATTAATACAATTGCCTACCTTTCCACTAAATAATACAAAATTATCTCCTTGTTTATTAACAATTGTAGGTCGTTCATCAGTAGCATCTTTATTTGGTAGTACTGTTCTTATGGTATACATTGAACCAATATGTTCTGCTTTTTCTATACCCGGAAAGAATTTTTTTGCTGATTCAATAAATCTATCTATGTTTGTATATTTTGGGTTTTTAATTATTCCTTTATTCAAATACTCTTTATACGCAGTTGGAATTTCGGGATTCAAACCTATATTTCTTACGTGTATTGCATGGACTACATTTCCTGCTACATGATATTCTGTATCTGCGTATGGGTCAAAACACATAAAAGGGCCATCCATTATTACTATACTTTTATCTTGATATTCTTTTGGTAATTTAAGTACGGGTTTTTCACATAACTCAAATTGATATTCTCGAGTATTATCTACTAATTCATTCAAATGAGCGTATGTTGCATAAACAATATGTTTATATCCTGTTATGTTTTTATTTACCTTAGTATTTAAAATTACGGAGACTCCAGTCCCTTTAAGTCTTTCTTTACAAATTTCTGTTAATATATTTGGGTTATATAAATTTTCTCTTACTTTAATTGTAAGATCGCAATTTGGTGATGTTTCAACAATTTTCCATTCTAATTCTGCATCATCTAATACTTTAAGGTATTCTTCAGGGGATACTAAACTTTCTTTAGATGCTATACTATAATAATGTTTTATACCCCCATTTACAATTGCCTTTCCATAATATTTTAAAAAACTTTGTACTCCATTTTTACATGATTCTATTGTATTAAAACTTCTAGGATAATGATATCCTCTATGTAATCTATATTGATTAATAGATGATGTAGATTTTAATATATCATCTTCTTTTTCAAACAAATCAACCGTATACCCCGCATCCCTTAATTTTATAGCTGCAGTGATTCCATAAATACCCGCCCCAACAACTGCACACTTTCCATATAAATTTTCTTTTACAAATTCACTTAATTCGGTTGCAAATAAACTTCTTTGGTGGTTTAATTCAAAATCAGCTGTTTTATTTAATACCTGTTTTAACATTTGTAATAAAGCATCATTATCTTCATATTTAACAGTGTCTATTTTTTTCCCATACCCCTCTAAATTATATTCAAAATCATATGTAACTACTTCTTTCTCTAATGAATATATAAGTTGGAATTTTTTGTGTAATGGTGTATTATATTCTCCAATTTTTATCTTGCAAGATTGATATCCAATTTGATTATATATTAAATAAAAATGGTGATATGCGATTCTATCTATTATATTGGACCCATATCCCCCCCATTTTTTATAGCAAAACTTTCTTAGTGTAGGATTAATATTTTGATATGACAATATATCATCTATATAGAATTTAGCTTTATTTTTGTCTGCTATTGTTATTAATTCATTTAAAGACCATGATGACAATGTGCCCGGTTTTTCACAAAATACATTTATACCCTTTTGTAAAAAATGTTTTGCTTGTTCATAATGAAATTCATTAGGTGTTGCAATTATTACCCAATCTAAATCATATCTATTATTTGCCCACCATTCGTCTTGGGAACCACATACCCATTCTATAGAAACATCTGATATGGTTTCTAATTTAGAAAGTATCTTTTTACCAAAACTGCCATTTCCTATTTGTCCTACTTTAATCATATAAACACTTGTACGTTTTTTCCATCCAATATGGGACTGATTTATCTTTATCAGGTAAACCATTAAAATGCATCACATACCCCATTTTAGTATGTAACATATCATCACCTATTATTTCTCTTTTTGGCATGCAGGTCATATTATATTTCCAAGGCAATAAATTTATATCAATATTATGTTTTCTTAACATAAAATTTAAGGGAGTTTGATCGGTACCAATCCCATAATTTTTTTGTATAAATTGTATTGTTTGTTGGTTTTGGAAATAAAATTCTCTCATTATATCAAAAAATGGTCTATGTTTTTTATTTACTATTTGGAATCCACTATTCCCGTATTCCCAAAAATGAAACCATTCATTATGGAATATATGTTTCTTATAATGTTCCATACCTCTTAAAATCCAATCATAACTCCCATTATCATGGACTAAACAGTAATCATGGTTGGTTTTTTCAAAGAAATTAGGACAATCTGGATGAACTATTGTATCAGCGTCTACTAATAATATTTGGTCATAATCAATTTCATTATGATCTAAAATATCAAATAGATAATATCTTTGCCAAATAATATGCATTTCGGCTGTATCTAGCACGGGTTCTTCCATTAAAAACAATTCTGCATTATGTTTATCGCAGAAATGTTTCCAAGAATCAATTGAGATTTGGTATTCCTTTTTTAATTGTCCATCTTTTTTGAACGCTATTATAAATACTATATTTTTTTTCATATTATTTAAAATTACAAATACACCCCTCCATATCAAAGAATTTAGACGTGCTGCTTGCAGATACTAAACCTTCCGGAGTTTCGCCTATAAACTTATATAATTTTAGTTCATTTTTATTAATCTTTTCATCTATTGCTTGTTTAACTTCACCTTTATCTGACCCTGGATCAAGATACCCATAGTCATCAAAAATGAATATAGGATCATCAAAACATTCTAAAGAATTTTCAATATCCATTTTAACTTGATTATATTGATGCCCTGCATCTATAAAAACCACATCTACCTCTTTAGGTAAAAAGTTCTCCCATTTATCATTATAAAGATCCATCTTTACAAATTCTATATTTGGTCGATCTACATTACGGTTCTTTGCTTGTTCTAAGTTCCAATCATCCCATTCAACGGCAATTACCTTACCAAAAATATAACTTAACATTCGAGTTGATTGTCCTTGTGATGCACCTATCTCAACAATTGTTTTATCTTTAAATTTATCAGTTCTAAATGTTTCTAATATATCTTGTTTCATTTTTCTAGACGTAGTATATTTAGCCGTGTCTTTATGATCCATTTCATTTAATATCTCATCATTTGATAGCTCATTAATGTTATAATGATGTTTTACTATATCCCATGTTTGTTTCATTACAACTGATCTTTGGTCTTTTGGTATTCCATTGAAAACCCAATTATAACCATATTTAATAAAAAATGGTGTTTTATCATCTCCATCTTGCCAATTATGATTAAATAATTCTGATCTATGCATATGAGTTAACTTGAATCCTTTTGGTAAATCTAATTTCATATTAATATTATTTATTTGAAGCCAGTAATTAAAGGGAGTTTGTTCTGTTCCTTTTTGTACTGTTTGATCTTGTAACTTAATAAATGTATCAATATTATTATAATATAATTGTTTAAATGATTCAAAAAATTCTTTATGTGATTCGTTGAAAATAATTACACCTGAGCTTACATATTTATCTTGGTCTAATTCAAACCCATCAAAAACTTCTTTATAACCCTGAATACTATCATGAATCCATCTCATGTTATCAGCATCAGGCCAACCAACAAATTTATGGTCTGTTAATTCGAAAATATTTGGGGCATTCCATTTTATCATACATGAACTATCCACTAAAAATATTTGATCATAGTTTATCTCTCTACGATCTAATTCATCAAAACAAAATATTGCTTTTTGCCAATTGATTCTAAATCTAAATAGATCTTTTTCGACAGGTTCATTAAATTCAACAAATTCAATATTATTTTTCTCACACCAATATTTCCAAGTATTTTTTGAATATTCAAAATATTCAAAATTCCCATATTTATCTGCTAGTTGTGGATTCTTAACTCCTATCCAAAATACTACATTTCTTTTTTTAGTTTTCATATTATAATATATAATAAATCTTTTTCAGTTATCCAAAATAATATTTGATATTTTGTGTATATCTTTTTCAGTTAATCCGGGATGATTAGGCACATAAAACCCATACTTGTCTATTCTTCTTACAACTGGTAATATTTTTACACCATATTTTTTAACATAAAATGGTTGAGTTCCCATCGAACCACAAATCATAGGTCTAACTTCTATATTAGCTTTTTGTAATCGTTTAACTATTTCATCTTTATCAATTGATATAACGGGATATGCAAAATTAGATATAAAATTTTTAGTGTTATCTATAATATAAGGTCTATAATCTGATAATAAATCTTGGTATAACTTAAAGTTATGGTTTCTTTTCTTACATATTTCATCTAATTTATCTATTTGTCCTAATCCAATATAAGCTTGTAGGTCCGTAGACCTTAAGTTAAACCCCGAATAGTAGAACGTATATAAAGATTCAAAGTCCTTGGTATTCCACTGTTTACGTAAATGACTACTAAATTTTGGAGCGGCATCTCTATCCCAACCATGACTTCTAATTGCCTTAAGTATCTCATATAATTCCTCGTCATTAGTAGATACAAATCCTCCTTCAATAGTAGATATATGATGTCCAAAATAAGTTGAAAAACTAGACATCAAACCAAATGTACCTAATTTTTTATCTCTAAATTTTGACCCCATACTTTCACAAGTATCTTCTAAAAGTATTACATTATGTTCTTCACATAAATCTAATATCTTTTGCATATTAGGTACTAAACCTAATACAGAAACTAATAATAATACTTCTGGATTTGTTTCCTTAAATATTCTTTCTAAATGATTTAAATCTACAGATAAATCTTTTTGATTGGAATCACATAATATAGGAGTCATTCCTAATTGTATTACTGGAGCCAAATCGGTTGCCCAAGCTACTGAAGGGACTACTATTTTAGAATCTCTGGTAATTCTACCTGCTTCAACTAATGCCCATAACATCAAAAGATTTGCAGATGACCCTGAATTACAAAATATAGAATAATCTATGTCCAACCAATTAGACCATTTTTCTTCTAATTTGGGAGTTAAATGACCTTTTGTTAATCTAGGATATGTCTTTAACCAATTTATTAGGCTATCAATATCTTTATTGTCTATTGTATCATTAACTAATTTTATCATAAACCTTTTTTATTCCTTCTGAAAAGGAGGTGAATTTAAAATTAGGTAGTAATTTATCCATTTTCCCACAACTAACATCTTTACGGTATTGTCCATCTAATTCTGGTTGAGAATATTCTAGAGTTAACTCTGGTTTTAATTCTTTTATTGCTATCTTTGACATATCATCTATTGAAAGATTTTCAGGACATGCTACATTAAAACTATCTGTAATATTATTATCTATAATTCTTTTAATTACCAAAGCCAAATCTCCTGCATACATAAATTGTCTTAAGGGGGTACCTGTGCCTAGTAAATTTATTTTGGTATTTGATTCTTTGATTTTTTTGAGTAAGGCTGTGATAAAATGCATCTTATTCCCATGTTCAAAATTATCTAATTCGCTATATAAATTACAGGGAATAAGATAATTATATTTAGTTCCATATTGTTTATTATATGCATCTATTTGTACTGCTAAACATCTTTTTGCATAACCATAACTAAAATTAGTTGGTGTAGGTGGTCCTAAAAATAAATCCGTTTCTTTCATTGGGTATGCTTCAACTACATCTGGGTAAATACATGTACTTAATATTCCAATAAATCTTTTAACTCCAAATTTTCTACTAGCCTTTAATATATGTGTATTCATTAATACATTGTCATCAAAATATTCGGCTGGTCTTTGTATATTATCTTGAATTCCTCCTACTTTAGCTGCAAGATGAATCACATGAGTTGGTTGGTGCAATGCAAATAAATTTTCAACCTCATAATAGTCTCTCAAATCAAATTCGCTTCCTACGTAAGAGGCGTTAGGTAAAATCTCTTGTAAATGTTTACCTACCATTCCTGTTCCACCTGTGACTAATATTCTGCTCATATTATTTCTTTATCTAACATTTCGTTCATTGTTTCTTTATCTAAAGATCTATGATATTCATTATCAAATCTAAAATCTAACTCAGAGAAGTTTCCTCTTCTAATAGCTAATGATAAATGAATAGGAAAGTCAGAATTTAACCCAAGTATTTTATAACCATCGTTCCTTGTTTCAATTGATCCTTGTATTTCAAATTCCCATGGTGTCCTTTCTGGTAGCAAATATTTTAACATATATTCTCGATTCCATATAGAGTAAATGCAAGAGATCCTGTAGTCTGCTGTTTGAGATAATTCTATAACATTATCTTCAAGTGTTGAACATTTTTTACGACAAGCATCGTTTGTTATACTAATCCTACCTGTTCCACTTTTCATATATTTTTTTAATTTATCTAAAGACTTAAAATTAACGGGATATACTAAAAACATATCTTCAGTACCATAAATAAACCATTCATCATTAATAGATTCAAAATATTTTCGTAAATCTGTAGACCACTCTTTTGGGTCGTTTCTAGAAATCCCCATAGATACAAATTCAAAATTTTTTGGTAATTTAAAATCAGGCTTAGTATATCCTAATATAACTACTTTTTGATCTTTTGACCAAAATTTATTAAATAAATACGCAAAGGGTTTTAATAGAGATACATACTTATCTGATGTTGAGATATAAATTGTCATGTATATGCTAAAAGGTTTTTAATTTTACTAATTTGTTATAAGTTTCTTCTAATTTATGATGTGTGTCAAAATTTAAATCTTTATTTTCATGCTTTAATAAAGCATTAAAGTCATGGGAGTTATTATGTTTTGGTAATTCTAATCCTTTAAATAAATTATTAACCTGTTCATTCATATTATTGTTAAATTCTAGCATAAACTTAGGTTTATCGGTATTTTTAAAAATATGTAATAACGATTGATTAAATCTTAACCAATAATTTAACATAATCTCATATCCTTGCTCCTTTGATGAATTATCAAAATATACCCCTAATAACTTCATATATGATTCAGCTACCTCATAAGGGTTTCGAAATACTCCTACTATATAATCAGCATGTTTAACCCACATATCATGTAATATTGTAGTTCGAGGGTCTTTAAAGCCCCAATATTTGCCAGGGCATTCTGAATTCATTTTGTTAGCAAACTGGCTGGTTTTTTCTTGGGCATAATCTAATACTTCTATTTCTGTATTTGGTAATTCACCATAAGGCATACTACTATTTTTGATGGCTTTGAAATGGGATGATAAATAAGGGTCATTAATTGACCTAGCATCTAAGTTTTCTAATGTTCCTCCTGTACAGTTCCCTACATAAACTCCATTAGCGTGTAATATTTTTATTAAAAAGGATGTACCACTACGCCCACACCCAAATATTCCTATTCCCTTACAAGGAGCAACCGCTCCCCATTCTGATGATCCCATTCCTTGTGATGTTATTTTCATATTAATTTTTTGTTTTTATATCTTGTGTGATAAGACCTTGAATGTACTGGATTTTTTATAAAAGGTTCCCATATTGAACCAAAATCAATCATCCAACATTTATCTCCTATAATAGGATATAATTCATCTACAATAACATTAGTAGCCATTGAAGCAGATAATGCAAATACTGGATTATTATATTTTTCACACATTGTGATTATTTTTTGTTTAATTAGTTCTTTTTCTAAGTAACAATTAACTGATGGAGTTTCTATAAAATCTTTATATTTTATAGGTAAAGAGCGTTTACTAGCTTCTGATACAATAATAAGATCCATTTTTTCTAATTGTTTTATTAATGGGATTAATGTTCCTGTCATAGCCGCTTCTTCCCATACCCGAGCATCAACCCAATCAAAATTTAATTTATTATGGTTTAAAAATGTTTCAATTCTACTAGATATCCCCCTCATCATTGGTCTGTCATAAGGCCATGTGGCTAAAAAATATCCTTTATGATTTTTAAACACATTATTAAGTTCTTTAGACATTTCTGGAAAATATGTGTGTTTATCACAATTATGTCCTTCTACACCAAATAAACAACTCCATTCACCATCCCCCCAACGGGTAAATGAGAATTTTTCATCTGATTTTAGTTTGTCAATATAATGTTGTAGAGGATTATTTTTTATATTCATTATGTATTTTTATTAAACTTAACAACTACCCATCTAGAAATTGTACCATCCCCTATGGACACTGGTTCTTCATAAATAATTTTCACTGGAATTTTGCTGTAATGGGAAACACCACTTTTAAAAGAATTATATTGTTCTTCATTAAGCATTGTTACAAAATAATCAAAATTTGATGATATTCCATTTTCTAATTTTTCCATAAAATATTTTACTTTTTTATCATTGGATTGATTTTTTCCATCCACCCAAAATACACCTGGGGCATGATATAAATTTAACATTAATGCTATATCACATTGAAAGTCTGATTTCAATAATTTTATAAAATCTAATTGATAAAATTTAAAAACATCTTTTATATCACGATTTGGATCATCATGGCCATAAGGAAATACATCAACTCCATATAAATTTGAATCTGGGAATTCTTTTTTGATTGCTTTCAATATTCCTGCATAACCGCACCCTAAATCTATTAATGAGAAGTCTTTTGGTAGTCCTAATTTTTGGTTTTGTTTAATTTTTTTTAACAATTTTAGAATTTTTGGATATCTTAAAACGTCATCACCCCTCTTTGGAAAACTAATTAAGGGAAAGATTCTATCGTCATGCCGCACAAAATATTGATGTTTTGAAAAATCCTCCATATCAAATTGTTTTTCAACCTTATGTAGTATGTCTTTTATTCCCATAATAGATTCTCTTTCATTTCTTTTTCATATTGTAACCAAATATCAAAGGCAGGTTTATCTATTAATATTGGTACATTACCTGTTTCTTTATTTGGATAAGGATATGGTGGGACATCTTGAAATAATTCAACCTTATCTCTCCAATAATCTAAAGTCCATGGCTTTATATGGTCGTAATGAGCCCAGTGTAAAATTCTACTATCTTCATTCATTTTACTTAAGGGGTAACAATTGTATTTCATTGGTAATGTTTGATATATCTGACTAAATGCCTTTTCAATTAAACCTTGGTCCATAAACTTACCATCATGGGAATATATTTTAGATGTTAAATGTTTATAAATCTCTTCACTTCTGTATTTTTTCCCTAAAACAACAAATCCTGTATTTCTATGGTGTATTCCAAACTGCATGTCATTATTGAATAAATCTGATAAATCACCAACACATAACATATCTACATCAAACATTATAACTTTATTGTATTCTGTCTCATTAAATGATTCTAGGGTTAGATATGCTGATTTGCACCCTTGAGCCCTATTACCCGCTGGAGGTAACTTACTATTAAAATAACATTCTTTATCTACATGTTCAAAAATAATATTAGGTATTATTTTTTTAAATTTATCTTGGTTCTCTTGAGATAATAAAGCGAATTCATTATTATAATAAATTTTAAAATCACAATTATCTAGGTTTTTTATATTCTTTTTCATTGAATACAGCATAACTTGACCCCCTAAAGCATAGTCATCGTTACATACTGTTGCGAATAATGTTTTCATTGATGTTTTCATTACTTAAATTCTTTTATTGATTCTATTATTTTATGTACATCTTTTTGTGATAGTCCTTGATGTAAGGGAATACATAATGTATGTTTAGCTAAATATTCTGTATTTGTTAATTTATTATTACAATTAAAATATTCAACCCAATGTAGTGGATAGTATCTGAATGTCGTATAAATTCCTTTATCACGTAAATATTTGGCTAATTTATCTCTATCATTTTCTGTTTTTGTTTGAATATGATACATGTAATATGAACTAGTTGTTGTTGGGTCAATTGGTTCTGGGACTAGTAACCAATTTAAGTCTCCTAATTCTTTTGTATATGCATCATGAATTAATCTACGTTTTGCAATTTGGGTATCTATTTTTTTCAATTGTTCTATTCCAATTGCTGCTTGAATGTCATTTGTAATAGATCTTCGGGAGGGGGAGGATATATCAAATTCCCACCATTTTTTATCTACAATATTTGAAAATCCACTTTTAGATTCTAATCCCATATATGTTAACTTATCTAATTTTTTCTTATCTTCATAATTTTTACAATACACCATTCCCCCATCTCCCATTACTAATTGTTTCATTGAATCAAAAGACCATAATCCTATATCACCAAAAGTACCAGTACTTTTTACATTCACTCTGCTGAAAGGGCTATTAGCATTATCCTCTATTAATTTGATATTATATTGACTACAAAGGTTCATTATACGTTCGATATCACATGGCACACCGGCATAATGTATAACAATTACGGCCTTTGTTTTTTTGGTAATTTTACTTTCTATATCTTCAACACTAGGATTCAATGTTCTTTTATTAACATCACAAAAAACTGGAATAGCTTTTTTGGATACTACTGCATTTGCCGCCCCAATAAAACTTACCGAAGGTAATATGACTTCATCTCCTTCTTTTACATATAATTCTACAGCTTGAAATAATCCTTCTGTACAACTAGATATTGTTAATAGGTTTTTTTCTGAAGCTTGGATAAATCCCATTGATTCGAAACAATCAGTTGTTAGTTTAGTTGCAAACTGTTTTATAAATTCTTTTGTTTTAGGTCCTCTACCTAACCAGTTAGACTTAAAAACCTCTTCAACAGCTTTTAATTCTTCTTTTCCTAATGTAGGTTGATATATATTAATCATCTTCTGGAAATACCTCTATCATTAGTACATTAGCATCATTAACCATTACCCAAGCACCATTCTTACATTTGAATTTTGTAAATTGTCCTTGTCTCATTGATTTAGATATAACACCATCATACGTGCGTTTAATACCACCAACAAAATGAATTATTTGCGTAACATATTCACCTTGTTCATTTACTGTTGATTTTAAATCTTGAAATTTCATAACTATAATTTTAATTTTAATTCATCTTCTAATACATGAGGAATTATTTGTCCCCCAAACTTAAATATATTTTTATTCCAAAATTGATAGGGGGCTGAATGTAGATTCCAAACATCTTGTGGTGCAATTATATGAACATCTTTTCCCATCATAGGGGGTAAGTATAAATGACTTCTAAAATCACCTTCTGTAAAAAATATACATTTGTCTGCATTTGCTATCAAAGCAGATTGCTCATTGAACGATTCACATTGGTAATTCATATATTTATTTTCAAACTTTGAATGACTATCATGAGATCTTCCTGTTTCAAAATCTAACAAAATTACATTATGATTTTTAATAAATTCTGATAGATATGATTCGTAATCTATTTCTACGTGAGATATTCCTATATGTGATCTCCAGCCTGTTTGGCATAATATATACGGTTCTTCTAAATTGAACTTTAATTTATTTTCAATTTTGTCTCTACAATCTGCAGGTTGTACTTGAATATATTCATTATTATTTATATCTAATTTATTTGTAGGTTCATTATATATTCCACCTCTACCACCTGGGCGTTCTAATCCAAATGCTAATCCCTTCATTTCTATAAAATCAGAACTCCAAATCCATTTTATATTTTTGTCTTGTACTTTGTTTGTAACTAATTTTTGTACATCCTCTTTAGTATTATCTAAATGTAATCCAGTTCTAGTAATCTGCCATTCATTTCTAGGTGCCTTATCAGCTCCAGGATTAGTAAATACATAACATGTATAACAATCACCAATAGTATTATTATATGAATCTAATTCTGATATATTAATATATACATCCGCAAATTCATATAATTGTTCTAATCCTTTTCTACTACAGATAATTATTTTATCCCCAGGTTGTTTATATAATTTAGACCATTTACGAATAGTACCTTGCCAATTTAATAACTCATAACCAAACTCACCTAAAAAAGTAAATACGTACGTTATCATATGCCAACTCCTTTTAAATTTTTTAATATACTATGTAAATGAAGAGCTATATTTTCAGGTTTCATTTGTTCTTCAAACCTTTTTCTTGCATTTTCTATAATATACGAATAATCATTCCAAGAACCTAATATTATATCGATTTTTTCTTCTAAGTCAGAATAATCGTGTTTACATGCTATATATGTTTGTTTATCTTCAAATACATTTGGTACTGTATCAATAAAACTCATATCCGGTTTAATTAATACCGCACCAAATTGTGCCGCATCTAAATCACGTGGAGCCATTTCGCCATACCCAAAAGGTGCAAGTAATATTTTAGCTGAAGATATTTTTTGGTAATATTCTTGTTGGGGTACTCTTACTCCATTTTCTAATTTTGCTATATTATAATTTAATTTAGATAAAACATCCATCATGGGTTTTCTGTGATTGTCGTAATGTATACTCTGTAGTTGGTCATGTTCATAAACATCTACACCTTGTGGGTACTGAAACATAGCTGATACATCATATTGTTTATTAGGGATATTATGCCATTGTGCTTTTATCCCTGCCCAATGA
>TARA_R110002051_G_scaffold190_1_pt1 | contig 14256 bp, 12 predicted proteins | sample TARA_R110002051 | Tara Oceans TARA_R110002051 (sample SAMEA4397023) | marine metagenome | biome: Polar Biome; feature: [MES] marine water layer (ENVO:01000295) within the mesopelagic zone...; material: water (ENVO:00002006), including particulate matter (ENVO:01000060) such as......
TCTATTTGAAGCAGCAATCATAAATATGAGTTTTCACACGGCCTGTACGTATTGCAGACATTGACGGTGTCAAATAGAAATGACAGCTTTGAGGCGAGAAGTGGAGGTTAATTCACTCTAATACTCTTCAGGACGATGGTAAGCCAGATTGATTCTTAATCGTGATAGATAAACCCTAATTCACCTATCGAATCTCTAACTGCTACCATGTCCTCTTTAGCGAGTAAGTCATGATCCAATGCTAAGACCAGCCTCTTTTTGGCACGAGTTAGAGCTACGTAAACCCGTTTCCATTCTTTATTAAAACGATTTGCTTTGCCAATACCATTTTGGGTTAGGTATTTCAGGGTGTTAGAGCTGAGTATGATCATACAAGTATCGGCATCCAATCCCTTAATAGAGTCAATACTTTGAACTTTGAATTGAACGTCATCTTTTGTGCAAGAGTTGCACAGCTCATGTAATTGGGCGAAGTGCTGTCTTTTAAGGGTTAATGAATACCGAACAATGAGCTTTTGTATGGCTCGCTTATTATCCTCATTGACAACAGTGTCCATAAAGTCAGAAAAAGCGGCTTTAACAAACAGAGTTTTGTCTTTCTTGTGGTTAGACTCACGAATCATTTCCTCAATCTCTCGTGGGAATGCGTGTTTGTGTTTAGACGAAGTTGTATAACGACCATTCTTTTGGTCGATACAAACAAGTTGTTTTGCATCTATGTAATTCGTTAGTAGCTCGTCATATCGTTCGTCCACCGATTCTATGTACATGAGTTCACCAACTACTTCTGATAGAGATTCTTGCTGTTGGTCTTCATAACAGAAGCTGTTTGATACAGCTAAAATCTCTTTTGGTACTCGTCTGCTTTGATTGTTGATTGGTAAGATATTTGCGTGCTCTTTCGGAGCTATTTTTTTAACGAAAGTCTCAAGTGCTTGGGGGTACTTGATTGCTTGTTTTGGATCTCCAATCATGTATACGTCAATATTGTTGCTGCCCATTACCTCAAAAAAGCGGAGAGCATCGACATCTAAGTCTTGGACTTCGTCGATGAATATCTTGTCAAAGCAACTTTCTAGAATAGCTAGTAGCCTCTGGACTTTTGCTTTCTTAGCTTTGTTGTTGTGCTTGCTGACGGTTTCATCAACAATCTGTTTAGCAATGTTGTATACATTATCTGTATGAATAACATTTATTTTTCTAAGTCGTGCAAAAAGGCTATTTTTGTACTGAGGAGGAGGCAAAATCATTATTGATGTGTCGTTGTAGACATCACCGAGAGTGAATAACGAAAACGGGTAGATGATTTCGTTCAACAAAAAGCTATGGACAGTCTGTATACAAAGGTTCGACGGAATAAAACCATGTCGTTTTATTATCTCTTGCTCTATCTTCGCTGTTGCTGAGTTTGTGTATGTCAGTGCGAATGTCTTTTTGTGACTAGCGCAAGCTTTGATATGCTCTATCAACGATACAGCTAAACCATAAGTTTTACCCGCACCAGCTCCAGCGATTTGGACTTCGATCATGATAGAGCCTCAACCACCTCTGCGATATGAGATGGTAATTTAATTCCCAGAGGGTTATGTTCATCAATCATCGCATCACAGACATCCAGCATTCTTGCTGTTTTACCGTTAATCATGTGTTCAGACACTTCTTCAAGGTCGCCATCCATTTCGAATAAACCATTTAGCAAGGCTAGGTTTTCTTCTGCTTCTACTAAATCAATTTCAAGTGTGTAATTTGTCGTTGTTCTTACAGTGACATTATTGTGTGCTGCGTCATATGCATCGTGTCTGGCTTTAGCTGCATCTGAATTGTCATAATCACGGATAACACCAATCTTCTTGTTCTGGTTATCTTTGTTCAAGGTGAGCCATATATCTAAGAAAGTGGCGTAACCACGTTGACCAATCGGAATAACATCAATGTCGTTGAGGGTTGTTTGTTTAGACAAATAAGTGTTGATAAGCATTTCTTCAGTCGGCCCCTCTACGAGAATGACTTTATTTGCGAACAGCAGCTTTAGTATGTCGAAATTAGGTCTCTTTCTTAGGTAGTCAACTAGCTTTGTTGGAGTATCGGACAAACTAATTGCTTTCTCGCCAGTAAACGCCAAAACATTAGAGATCTTCAGTTTGTTGATAATCGATGGGTTATGAGTAGAAATGATAGTTTGTACAAGCGAACCACTGTTGCTTCCGCTTTTCTCGATAAAGTCTCTTACTAAACGAAGGTTATTAACGCTTAAGTGCGCTTCTGGCTCCTCTATACAGCACAAGTTGAATGTATCACCACATGACTTGTAGTAAGCAAAGAGGATAAGTATGTAGATAAGATTTCGTTGTCCCAAGCCTTTTTGGTACAGAAATTCATCACCATATTTCAAAGTGATGTTCGATAAGATGTTCTTCAAGTTAGGCAGGTTAGGAGTGCACTCAAGCTGTTTGATAATACTGTCGTAGTTCTCAAAATCTTCATTAGTTCCAATAACTTTGTCGAATGTATCAGTATTTTCAATAGCACTAAAAAACTCAGAGTAGGCTGAGTTGATCTGACCTTTGTCGTCATCGCTTAGTGTGTTCATAAGCAGCTTTGTGAAAATGCTATTGGACTTCATTGAACTGCTTTCAGAGAAGTCATCTCGCTCTGCATTGATTCTATGAACACTAACGTGTCTTAAGTCACTGTATGCGATAGGCTTTTCGTTGTTCACAGATACGATTTGGTAGTCGTAAAGCTCCACAGGTAGAGTAAACCAGTTAATCTCGTGTAACTCTTTACCAGCGAGTGATTTCTTCATGACCTCAAGCAAGTCTTTGTCGTCTTTAGGCTTAAAGTCGTATCTGATTTTGTAAGTTTCTTCATCACCATCAGCCACAATCCACTTGGCTAATAAAGCTGTTTCGTAAGCATCTTTAGGATCAGCGAACTCTACAGTTACTGATACTTTAGGAATCCTATTAAGCAGATTCTCTGCAGTGTCTTCATTAACAATAGACGTCAGAAAATCAATTACGGCATCTTTATTGATGTCAGAAACACTCAAACGTTTATGTTTGAAGTCTATTTGGTTCCCACTCAACGCTAACGAAAGTGCAGTGAAAAAGTTCGTCTTGCCAGTATCGTTTTCACCAATGATAAGTGTTAGCTGATTAAGCTTGGCTTCGAAAGAGCGATAGCTACGGTAGTTGTTAATCGTTACCTTTTTGATATACATAAAAATTTCCATATAAAAACATATAAGCGCGATTACCGCTAATGTATCACAGGAAATAGTATTAAAATAAACCACTTCGTGTAAATTGCTTCGACTACTTGAGCAAATACATAGAGGCGCATCCTACACTGGTGCATAATATAGATAATTAACGACCGCTCCTTGTCTATTTGAGTCAGTGACTCCGTAGGGCCGAAGCGAACGTATTGCAGACATACAATGCTTTCCCATGAAAACACTAAGCAGTTTTTTTATGGAAAGGAGTGTTACTATGAAGTATCAGCTATAAGCTGCTACATTGCGAGGAAGCTATGAAGAAGGAATTTCCTACAAAAGAAAAATTATTGAAATGGCTCAAAAAGGCCACATCAGCAGTTTTATTGAGTATATCTTTAATAGGAGGTGTAAACGAGGTTTATTTCCAAGCTTCATCAGCTCGCGCTCTAAGTGAAATATCTCAATTATCCCCTGAATATGTCCGTGAGGGAACTTACGTTGTCGAGTATGAAGAAAGCGAGGAAGACAACGATAGTGAAGAGCTGGATTATACGAGCATGGCTACTGCATTTACCTTTCAAGCTCGCTTAGCTAATCATCCAGATAAGATAATTGGCGGTCTAGATAGTTTGAGAGATAGTCTCTCCGATTATGAGTACACTGCAAAAGTTGAATTGGAAGAATCCGGTTATGTCGGCCATTTGCTTATCGTTATACCTGAAAGTCCCGAAGAACTTGAAACTTTAAAAGAAACACTGCATGCCTTGTCCATTGCCTATACATTTCCTGATGGCACGGGAACTATAAATCTAAACAATATAAAAATGGGTCGCGGGATTTGGGCATAACACGTAACGAGCCAATCAATGTCGCATTCGGCTGGACGCGCTACAGCGAGCGGCTTTTTGAGCCGTTGAACGTAGGTTGTTTGTCTTTTGATGCCAGCTAATGCAGGCTGTAGGTCAACTGTGTACGTGAAGTGGAAGTCAGCGGATTCAAAACTAAATAGCTTCTGTGTGAGCGAGAAACGTCTTATCGCTTTCTCTATTTTATGGAGCAAGCGGCTTCACCTCTTTGCTTTTTAACAAAGAGAAGCAATAAAGCAATAGCCGATGCTAAGAAGTAAAATCCAACTGGCAGCCCCTAAAAACAAAGCAGAGCCTCTCAGCACAACAGGCGGAAATCCTTCCAGCGAATATAATTTTAATTTTCTTGTTTCGCTTTCTCGAAATCAGGCGAGATGTAAAAAGAAAATAAGAGTGTGATAATGCTTCGCGATAACACTATATGTAGAATTACGCCAATAATGGTAAACAAATCAGGACTTTTCTGACAAAACCTGCATAGACTTTAAAAGGAATAACAAATGTCTCAGCACATATTGATTGAACATGCCAAACGAAAGCCATACACCTCTTCACCTGAAATGCCTGAAGGAGCCGTTTTTGATGCTACTAAGGGTTACTGGGTATCAGATGATAAGCCACTAATTTCTTCAACTTCTAAATACGGTGCATTAACAACTAAAAAGTGTGATCAAGAAACTGGCGAGGATCAAAAGGGCGAATGAAAGTAGATGTCCTCGTTATATCAAGTATTTATGACTTTTCTACAGACCTCGTAGTTCAGGAATTGGAAAAGCGTAAGGTCAGCTATTTTAGACTGAATAAAGAAAATTTTTCAGACTATAGAGTAACAATAGATATGCAAAATAAGCTGTTGGAAATATTAGTTGATGAAAATAGCTATATCGTATCTGAAACAACTAAATCAGTTTATTACAGGCAGCCAATATTCCTTCGAAATACGCCTAGTCAGGCGTTAAGTATTGATGAACAGCTTATACGTAGTCAATGGATGGGGTTTTTAAGAAGTTTGACGATCTTCGATAAAGCCAAATGGCTAAATCCACCTGAATCAACATATTTAGGTGAAACCAAAGCATACCAACTCAGTATTGCTAGAGAAATCGGATTTAATATTCCATCAACATTAATAGGTAATAACGCTGCTCGTTTTAAAGAGCTTGGATCGAAGCTAATTATCAAGTCTTTAGATACAATTTTGTTAAAAGAAGATAATGATTGTCTGTTTACCTATTCTACAGTTAAAAACTCCGATGATCTTAATGACGGTAATGTAGCAGCAGCACCATTCACAGCCCAAGAGTATATTAAACCTAAGATCGATGTAAGAGTTACCGTAATAGGGAAAGTAATCCATGCTGTGAAAATTACTAAGGCCGGGGTTGGAATAGAAGAAGACTGGCGCACAGTTGATCGAGAAAAGATAGAATATACTGATATAATGCTGCCCAATGAAATAGAGCAGTATTGCTTTGATTTACTTTCCCGTCTCAAGCTGCATTTTGGAGCTATAGACTTAATAATTCGAAATGATGAATATATATTTATTGAGATTAACCCAACGGGCGAGTGGGGTTGGCTAACTTCGAATGAAAGAAAATTCGACAAATATATAGCTGATTGGTTACAGGAGTCTAAATGAAAGCTTTTTTATCTAGATTGCTGGAAGAAATTTTTCCATTTATATATTTTATCAAAAATAAAGCTAATACGCTGAAAAAAGTAGCTAACATATCAGAAATTGAACAAAAGTCAGAGCAATATGCGGATTTATCTCGTGGAGAGTTAAATAATAGGCTTGAAGAAGAGCATGAACGAGCTAAAAAAATCGATGATAAAACATCAAAGTTTACTTTAGGACTTAGTGTAAGTTTAACTGTGTTAGCGGCTGCGAGTGGTTCATTTGTAAAGTTTGTTTCTGCGGGAAGTTATGCTCCATTTATAACGTTACTCTGTGGTTTCGCTTCCATATACATGCTTTTAGCAGGGATTACAGCTTTAGGTTCATTAAAAACTTTACCTACATACGGGTACGGTACTCATCACTTAATAAACCTAAACCAATATGGAGTTAGCTACTTGCGGCAAGCTCTATATGCTCAGGAATTGATGAATCTTATTAGGCAATTACGGAATGAGTCAGCTTACCAACTCTTAAGGAATGGCTTCTTTACATTGTTAATTGCATTAAGTTTGTCTTTTGTCATATTAACCGTAAAGCAGCAAAGTAATCCTGTCAAAAAGGCCGAAGAGCAGCCAGTTATTGGTCAACCAAAGCAAACACCGAAACAAGTAAAAGAGAAGATTGATAACCAAGAAGAAGTAAACTACAAGGTAAGTGTAAGCCCTGATAAAAAATTTCTTCTAAACCCAGAATCTGAAAATTCAGAAGCGACTGAGAAAACTAGTGATAGCAAAGACCCTGCTACTACTAACAAACAATTATAATTAACATCTAAACATATTGATTTTAGAATGAATTGTAAATTAAATCAACGTCTCGCCTTTGGTGACCGACTCAGCAAATTTTACCAATAATTGACCTTTTGAATGTCCGCTATTTGTCTATAGTTGACCATCGGTAGTACTCTGGTCTGATTAATGCTCAAAGAGGAAGTAAAAACCATCAAATATAATATGTTGCACGAGAAAAAAAGAATATTTACCTACTTCTGCTTCTATAGTCCCGCTGAAAAATACACTAAACAAACGTTCCATGCTCAAGTTTTCCTATTAGATCCTTAACCATCTGGGTGCCGACACTTGACGAAACTAGATCGATAGGCCTTTTGTAAGCAAGCCCTTTTACGTTAGATCTCAGCCAACGTAAAGCATCTTTCTGATCACCATTGAAATAATCAATAACGATGGTAAGTATATTAACTATGCGATATAGCTTGTCGCTTTCACACTGAGTGAAATTTCTATTTTCAGCTTGTTGTAGCGCTGATGGAGATATAGCTAAACTATCAATAAGCTCATTCTGTTGAATATCCGTCTCGCTAAGAATGTTTGAGAACACTGAGTAAGGTAGACCCTTACCAATTGCTTCGTGGAGGGACAATTCGTCTGTAGGTATCCCTACCTTTTCCATCAATATTCGATCGTTGCGCATTAGTCACCATAGTCAATTTTTACTATTTGATGTTAAGCGGCCAGTTCATTCTGTTTAGTTGAACCCAAGAATAATAATGGTCATTAATGCGAATAAAAGCAAGTAAGAAGAATTTGTTGGCGATCATATAGAGTAAAATAATAGTGTAAATATAACGACCATTTACTTTACACGCCTTTCATACCTTCAATATCAAACAAATTTTCTTGTTTTAATGTAAATAAACCCGTAAATTAAACTATGTAAATTAAACGTACGTTTTTTGGTGGGATTGCAGTGAAATTGGGATATGCAAGAGTCAGCACAGATGAACAATCTGACAATGCTCAATTAGATGCATTAAACGGCGCTGGATGCAAGCGCATATATAGCGAGAAGTTTAGTGGCAAGTCAAAACAACGCCCCGAGCTTGAACGTTTGATCGACTCGCTAAGAGCTGGAGATACCGTCGTAGTGCAGCGTCTCGACCGACTCGGCCGTAGTCTAAAAGATCTGATTGAATTGTTAGATGGCTTTAAATCGCAGCAGGTGAGCTTTATTAGCCTCAATGAGAATATCGACACCACGACTGCGGTTGGTGAGTTAGCGTTTCATATGATTGGCTCTATCGCGCAATTTGAGCGCCGCTTGATATCAGAAAGAACCAAGGCGGGTTTAGATGCAGCGCGAGCCAGAGGTCGTAAAGGCGGGCGACGAGTAAAACTAACGCCCTCAGATATAAAAAAGGCTCAAGCAATGTTGCTTGACCCTACCGTTACAAAAAGTGAAGTTGCTGCGCATTTTGGTGTTAGCCGACCAACATTAAATAAATCATTGAGCACAGCACCTCCACCACAAGAGCGCTCACTATTTGAAAAGTGAGCTGAACGACTTTTAAACGGTTAAGTTTTAGGGCAAGGTTGCTTAGCTTTAGAAATTAATAGCAATAACAATTATTTGGATTAGAAATATAGATGTTTGAACAAACTTTTAAAAATATTGACGACATACTTCACAAGGACGCGGGCTGTTCAAGCGAATTAGACTATACAGAACAAACTTCCTGGATGCTGTTTTTAAAGTATTTGGATGACTTAGAGTTTGCTAAGTCGCAAGAAGCTGAGCTGATGGAGCAGGAATACAGCTACATCATTGACGAAGCGCACCGCTGGAGCAAGTGGGCAGCGCCTAAAAAAACCGATGGCAGTTTTGATCACGATAACGCTTTAACCGGTGATGATTTAATGGAATATGTCGACGGCGAATTATTCCCCTACCTCAAAGGCTTTAAGCAACGCGCAGAAAGCCCCAACACCATTGAATACAAAATAGGTGAAATATTTGGTGAGATAAAAAACAAAATTCAAAGTGGTTATTCGCTGCGTGACGCGCTTGAAAAAGTAGACGAATTGCAATTTCGCTCGCAAGAAGCAAAGCACGAATTATCGCACCTGTATGAAGTAAAAATTAAAAACATGGGTAACGCAGGACGTAACGGTGGCGAATATTACACCCCGCGCCCTTTGATTCGCGCCATGATAGACGTGATAAAACCGCAAATAGGTGAAACCATTTACGACCCAGCCGCAGGCTCAGCCGGCTTTTTATGTGAAACTTTTGATTATTTACGCCAAGGCGGTGCTGAAAAACGCCAACTTAAATCTAGTGATTTAACGGTATTGCAAGAAAGCACTTTTTACGCCAAAGAGAAAAAGTCATTGGCTTATGTAATTGCCATCATGAACATGATTTTACATGGTATTGAAGCGCCCAATGTTGTCCACACAAATACCTTAGCTGAAAACCTGCAAGACATTACGCCTAATAAGCAACGTGACATTATTTTGGCTAATCCGCCTTTTGGTGGAAAAGAGCGCCCCGAGGTCCAGCAAAACTTCCCAATTAAAACCGGTGAAACAGCCTTTCTGTTTTTACAGCATTTTATCAAATCACTTAAACCTGGAGGTCGCGCTGCCGTCGTTATTAAAAACACCTTTTTATCCAATACTGATAATGCAGCCGTTGCCCTGCGTAAAGAGCTGCTCGAAAACTGTAACCTACATACCATTTTGGATTGTCCAGGTGGCACTTTTATTGGTGCGGGTGTTAAAACCGTGGTCCTGTTTTTTACAAAAGGCGAGCCAACACAAAGCACTTGGTTTTATCAGCTCAATGTCGGCCGTAACATGGGTAAAACCAACCCGCTGAATGACAATGACTTAAAAGAGTTTATAGAGTTACAAGAAGATTATGCTGATTCAAACAATTCATGGTCAGTTGCCATAAATGAATTGGATAGCAGTACTTGGGATTTGTCGGTCAAAAATCCTAATGCAAAGGAAGAAGCGCCTTTGCGTGAACCTAAAGCTATTATTGCAGAAATTATTGCATTGGATAAAGAAAGTGAGACTATTCTGGATAGTATTCAGGAGTTGTTATAGTGGGTTATCTTTTCAATAGTTGGAATTGCAAAACACTTGAAGAATTGATTGACGATAAAACTATCGGTTTGGTTAAGGGAGCAAGAGAGCAAGATAATAATTTCGCATATGATTACGTTAAAATGCATAACATATCAAATCAAAATAGCTGGAACCCTTTTAAAATAGCTAAAGTGAATGCGACGGAATCTGAGATTGAAAAATTTAGGTTACGGGATGACGACCTTTTATTCAATACTAGGAATAGCTTCGAGCTTGTAGGGAAAAGTTGTTTGTTCAAATCGACTTCAAACAATCCGGTTCTTTTTAACAACAATATAATGAGAATACGCTTCGGCCCAGATATCGACCAAAGGTTCGCGGCATATGCATTCTGTTCTCCAGATGTATTGAGGCAACTTGAAGAGATGAAGCAGGGTACAACCAATGTTTCAGCCATATACTTCAAGACTTTAAAAACACTAAAGATTAGATTTCCTCCCATCGCTGAGCAATTATACATTGTCGCCATTCTCGACCAAGTCTTTGCCGATATTGAAAAAGCTCGCGCTACCGCAGAGACAAACCTGAAAAATGCCCATGAGTTGTTTGATAGCTATTTGCGACAAGTGTTTAGTCAGCGTGGTGAGGGTTGGAAGAACAAAAAATGGGCTGAGATTTTAGAAATAAAAAATGGGAAAAATCAAAGAGCAGTAGAAAGTTCAGCAGGTAAATATCCAATTATAGGCAGTGCCGGTAAAGTTATGGCATATGCAGATGATTATATTTGCGATGAAGGCACTACAATCATTGGAAGGAAGGGGACAATAAACAATCCTATTTTCATAGATACGAAGTTTTGGAATGTCGATACTGCTTTTGGACTGCAAGCTTCAGATCGCCTTGACAAAAAATTCTTGTACTATTTCTGTTTAAACTATGATTTCACTACGAGGGATAAGGGTTCTGGCCGGCCAAGTTTAGTTAAATCCGACTTGTTAACGGTGGAAATGCCAGTCCCTGAGATTAATGAGCAAAGAAGATTAGTTTCAGAAATTGAACGTCTCAACAGTTTGTTAGCTGAAGTATTTAGTATTTATGAAAAGAAGTTAGACTGCCTCGATGAACTCAAGAAATCTATCTTAAATAAAGCCTTTACTGGCGAATTAACCAAAAGCAAAGGAATTGCCGCGTGACACTTACTCCTAAGAATAAAGCGAACCGCAACGAAGCCGATACCCGTGCCGATTTAATTGATCCCCAATTAATCAGTGACGGTTGGGGCGAAGTAGACAAAAGCTTTATTCGACGGGAAGTGATTTGCCCTGGACGTATACTCACCGGAGGTAAACGCAGTCAACCTGTAAACAGTGATTATGTGTTGGTGTACAAAGGTCGCAAATTAGCAGCGGTAGAAGCAAAAAAAGAAGCTTTAAGCTATACCGAGGGGGTACGCCAAGCTAAAGATTATGCCGAGCGCCTACAATGCCGATTAGCCTATGCCACCAATGGCCATGACATTTACCAGATTGATATGCTCACCGGTGATGAAAAGTTAGTTGAGCGATACCTATCGCCTGAGGAACTTTGGACACTTACTTTTGCTGAGCAAGACAAAGCCGCTCCTGATTTTAAAAAAATTTGGCGTGAACGTTTCGCCGCCGTTCCTTTCGAGGTAAAGGGCGACTGGCAACCTCGTTATTATCAAGAAAACGCCATTAACAATGCGCTTGAAGCCATTGCCGAGGGTAAACAAAAAGTCTTACTTACTTTGGCCACTGGCACAGGTAAAACCTGTATTGCCTTTCAAACCGCGTGGAAGCTATTCCAAAGCCGCTGGAGTTTAACTGCGCAAAAAAGTCCAGAACTAGCCAAACGCCGCCCGCGCATTTTGTTTTTAGCTGACCGCAACATATTAGCGAATCAGGCATTTAACGATTTTGGCCCTTTTGGTGAAGACGCGTTAGTGCGGATTAACCCTAATGAAATACGCAAAAAAGGTGCTGTGCCGAAAAACGCTAGTGTGTTTTTCACTATTTTCCAAACTTTCATGAGCGGCCCCAAAGACGGTGACGGCAATGAAACTCCATACTTCGGTGATTACCCGCCCGACTTCTTCGACTTAATAATCATAGATGAGTGTCACCGTGGCGGCGCGAACGATGAAGGTAACTGGCGCAGAATTCTCACGCATTTTTCACCTGCGGTTCAGTTAGGCTTAACTGCCACGCCAAAGCGCACAGATAACGTAGACACCTATAATTACTTTGGCGAACCAGTTTACAGCTACACCCTTAAGCAAGGCATCAACGATGGTTTTTTAACTCCGTTTAAGGTTTATCCAACTGTGGGTACGATGGACGAGTACGTATATACCCCAGGCGATGGAGTAGTGGTGCGCGGCGAGCCTGAGCCTGGCAGAGTTTACACAGAGGGCGACTTCAATCGTATTATTACTATCCCAGAACGTGAACAAAAGCGTGTTCATTATTGGATGGATCTATTTAAACCCAATGAGAAAACTATCGTCTTTTGTGCCACCCAAGAGCACGCTGGCATGGTACGCGACTTTATCAATCAGTATGCTAGACAAAAAGGTTGGACAACCAACACCAACTACTGTGTTCGAGTAACTGCCAATGACGGTGCAGCTGGTGAAAACGACCTAAAAACATTTCAAGATAACGAAAAGACTATCCCCACCATTCTCACTACATCACGTAAGCTTTCTACCGGTGTCGATGCCCGCAATGTGCGCAATATTGTTCTAATGCGCCTATGCAACAACATGATTGAGTTTAAACAGATAGTCGGCCGTGGCACCCGTATGTATGAAGGCAAAGATTACTTCACTATCTATGATTTTGTAAAAGCTCACCACAACTTTGCCGACCCCGAATGGGACGGTGAGCCATTGCCACCAGAAAACATCTGTGAGGTCTGCGGTGACTCGCCCTGTAGCTGTGTAAAAGTGCCTTGTGAAGTGTGCGGCTTTAGTCCTTGTACTTGCCCCAAAGAGCCTTGCACTGACTGTGGAAGTGAGCCTTGTGTATGTGAACAACCGCCTTGTGGCTTATGTGGTGCTTCTCCCTGTGAATGCGAGCCTGTTGAATGTCCAGACTGCAACAACACACCATGTATATGCGATAAATCGGAAAAAATTACGATTAAACTCAGTGACGGTAAAACCCGTCAAATCAAACATATCTCGTCAGTTATGTACTGGTTTGGCGATAAGCCAATCACAGCTAAGGAATTTGTAGAGCGGCTCTTTTCAGATCTGCCACAGTTCTTCAAAGACGAAGATCAACTCCGCGACATCTGGAGTGACCCAACAACGCGGGAACAGTTACTAGAAAGCCTTGCTGAGGCCGGTTACGACGAAGATAAGCTCGAAGGGTTGAAAGAGCTAATAGATGCCGAGCAAAGCGACGTATACGACGTACTGCGATACGTTGCATATGCAAGAGAAGCTATTAGCCGTGAAAATCGCGTAAGCACAACGAGGCCAAAAATCAACACCGCCTTTGGGAATTACAAACAACAAGAATTTATCGCATTCGTTTTAGAAAAATATATCGAAGATGGCGTAAGCGAATTAGCCACCAGTAAAATGCGCAGCTTAATAGAATTAAAATACCACACCATTGGCGACGCTGTACAAGAGTTCGGTACTACCGCTGCGATTCGAGAGACTTTTGTTGGTTTTCAGAAATACTTGTACAAGTAATTTAAACTTTCAAGAACCTGTATGAATTAATGTGTTTAATCCCTGTTTCACATCTCCTGTAAATAGCTGTTTTGATAGTTTTAGCTGGAAACTATTTTTCGCAACTCCTGAAGAAAATACAGCGATGTAGTCGCTACTTTTACTCTTAATCGCCATTGCCATTAACTCTCAGATAACTTACATGAGATAACCTTTCAGTCTACGTTAAATCTGATCTCTATAGTTCCAGTCCGATTAAGAGTCAGTTCATATAACAAATCACGCAAAGCCTCCTATTTCGATGGCGTCTAAGTAAGCCATCAAAGCCTCGTAGTGACCGCCTTCAACTGCTTGGCTAGGCGTACAACCAAATGAAGCGATCCTCTCTGACTCATACCAAGCTAACGCATTATGTGAGTCACCAGCCCATTCTTGAACACGTTTTAGTATGCGCTGTTTTTGTTCTTTCTTTGAAGGCATGCTATCTCCATATCAAATTTTAAATATAACTGGCCTCGAACTTTATCTTGTTGAGGCAATAAAGTTCTCATACAGGTTTTTGAAACAATCAGAACATATCTCTTCCACATTAGCGCACCAAGATAAATAGCCTTCTCTTCTATCCAAGGTTCACGCAGGGGGTATTAGCAATGCATTGATTGCTGCGTTGGCAAGTTTTATCATTTTTGTCTGCTACCCGCTGAGGATATTAGATTTGAGCAATTTAGCCTTTTTGTCCTCCGCATTTTTAGATTCTGTACAGGACATTTGGCCAACCGCAGTCGCGACCTCTACTCCAAACAATAACTCAACTGCCTCTATAGTTACCGTGGGGAGATGACCAGTATTTTCGGCCATCAACCAGCTCAAATCACTCTAATTGCCATAGAGCTTACTTCCTCAAGGTGAATGGATATAGGCCGCTTCACGCCTATTCTAACCCCAAA
>TARA_R110002051_G_scaffold319086_1_pt1 | contig 14255 bp, 9 predicted proteins | sample TARA_R110002051 | Tara Oceans TARA_R110002051 (sample SAMEA4397023) | marine metagenome | biome: Polar Biome; feature: [MES] marine water layer (ENVO:01000295) within the mesopelagic zone...; material: water (ENVO:00002006), including particulate matter (ENVO:01000060) such as......
TTACCCCCTTAGTTACTAAAAATCAACCTATTAACAGGATTGGCATAGATTAAATACTCTATAATATTCCTGGTTAATATTATTCACTAATTCATCTTGGAAAAGTATCGCACCTCAAATCTGTTTTGGTTTTTACCTTTAAAAATTGGCTTTTTGTCCGTTCTTAGCACCATATTTTTCCCATCAATGGATAATATATCATAGATATTTACCAGCTCTCCATTACTATCAAAATACTTAAGACGCTTGTCCTCAATGGAAAACTTGTTACTTACAGAAGAATTTACCGCACTGGTGATTGCCTCACCAGTGGGTAAATATTTATAGGTTTCCTCTTGGTGCCAACCATGGCTAGAGAAATTGAATTGGTTATAATGGTAATAGGCAGAATCCAATCTCCATTCACCTATTATCTTTTGTTCGTAACTGGTCTCACATGAAAGGGTAAAACCAATAATTAAGCAAAAGATTAATCCTGTTTTCAGCATTAATATCCGGGATTTTGGCTCAACACACCGTTACTCAAATCAATTTCTCTTTGAGGAATGGCAAAAAGATAATGTTTAGGCCTTTCAAAATTTCTCGGTGGCTTTAATGGCCCCAGATCTTTTTTATACAAGGCCACAATATCCACCAAATTGTCTTTATCCCAACGGATAAGATCTTGGTGACGCTGATTTTCCCCAGCCAATTCTACTCTTCGTTCATGGATCAGGTCTTCCATAGTGGCATTTGAAAGTTCAGTTCTGTCTGCTCTTTCTCTGACCGCATTGATTTCAGCATCTCCATTTTGACCTGATCTTATTTTGGCTTCTGCCACCATAAGCAAGACATCTGCTGTTCTTAAAATCGGATTGTTATGGCTCATATTTAGTCCTCCCTGAGGATTCCAAGAAGAGTATTTTCTAAAATGATAGCCTGTAGAAGAAAGGTCTGCGGTGTATTCTGTCACTCCCTTGTCTCCACCCAAATCTACCATGTCTCCAGGTTTATAAACTGTATAATCCAGTCTGGGATCTCCATCCTCAAACTCTTCAATCAAATCCTGCACAGGTTCATGAAAATCCCAACCACCCCAAGGTCTTGGTGTAGTGTAAATAATATGGGTATTGTCCTGCCATCCTTGCAAACTTTGTATAGAAAACAATACCTCAGGATTATTTTGCGTTTCCACGCGGAAATTGTCCTGATAATTATCCGCTAATGGATAAGGACCATCTAAAACCTTCTGACCGAAGGAAATGGTTTTGTCAAAGGCTTTCTGGTACAGGTACAACTTGGCCAATAAACCATTGGCCGATCCTTTATTGGGTCTACCTAAATCATCCGCATCATGAGAAATGGGCAAAAGATCGGCAGCCTTTAATAAATCAGCCTCTATCTGTGCATGGGTTTCCTCCAATGATGACCTGGGTTTGTTGTAATTGTTTGCGATGACATCCTCCTCAAGAATTATAGGTACACCGCCATAGATAACAGCAAACCTCCAATACATAAAACCTCTCAGAAAATAAGCTTCACCTAAGGTCCTGTCTTTAAGTGTTTGATCCATGTTGATATCTGGAACATTTATTAAAACGGCATTGGCCCTGGAGATTACCTCATATTTGTGTCTCCAGCTATAATACAATTGGGGATTACCTGCATCAAAAGTAAAAGACTCTATTGCTTGGTCCTCGCCATGATCTCCTGCCCTGAACTGATCGTCAGAAGGAATGTCAAAGGTATGTTCAGCATGTCCGTAAAAGTCTTCCACCACTAGTGGCTCATACATGGCATTGGCAGCAGCTACAGCATCTTCTCCATTTCTCCAAAATTGTGATGAGGTAGATTGTCCATAGGGTGTAGTATCGAGTATATTGTCTTCACAAGCTGTAGTAATTAATACTAGCAACAAAAGAAGTTGAATTGAATTTTTCATATTCTTACATTAGAAAGTTATCGTTGTACCAATGGTCCAGCTTCTGGCTTGGGGATATTGTGCATAATCTGCATTCAATTGCAGGTTACCATCTGTATACCCTAACTCAGGATCCATTCCCGAGTAGCCTGTAAGGACAAATACATTTTGTCCCGTGACATAAAACCTGGCCTTTGAAATCCCAATTCTGTCGGTGATTGGTGTGGGTAAAGTATAACCAAGCACCACATTTTTTAACCTAAGAAAATCTCCATCTTCCAAAAACAAGTCAGAAGTCCTGTGGTTTAGGTTATCTCTTTTAGTCGTCATTCTAGGTATTTCATTGCTTGTTCCTTGACCATTCCATCGATTGATGGTCTCTGCATACATATTGAAAGGGTAAGTTGGATCGATGCCTTGCATCCTGTCAGCATTGTAAATATCAAATCCAGCATTGCCAAGGAAAAATAAGCTTAGGTCAAAATTGCCATATCCTAACTGGGCATTTAAACCATATACCACTTTAGGATGGGGATTTCCGATGATTTCCCTGTCTGACTCATCAATGATTCCGTCACTGTTTAAATCCAGAAACTTCACATCCCCGGGTTGTATCAATCCGCCAGTTTTTCGTGGATCATTGGCAATGTTAGGGTCATTCTGAATTTCCTCGGAACTTTGGTATAATCCATCTGCTCTCCACCCATAAAAACTTGCTATTGGTGACCCCTCATAAGTTCTTGACAATTCCTGACTAGACCTGCCGTATAATCTGGAACCTATAAAATTACCATCTACCAATTTGGTGACTTCATTTTGAATAAAGGAAGCATTTCCACTCAAGGTATAGGTAAGTTTCCCTTGGGTTTCTCTAAATAAAACCTCCACTTCGAGTCCCTTATTTCTCAACTCACCAAGATTTTGGTTGGGTATCTGTGCTGTACCTATGGATCCAATGGTAGGAGGAGCTATAAGCATGTCCTTGGTGTCTTTTATAAAGTAATTGAAATTGGCTAGCAATCGATTGTCTAAAAACCCTAAATCCAAGCCAATATTTGTCATTTGGGCTGTTTCCCAAGTAATCCCAAGGTTTGGCACTCTAGTTTGTGCGGCTCCTACGGTTTGATTGCCCCCAAAAGAATACCTTCTTCCAGAACTTATTAGGGCCAAATATTGTAAACCAGGAACATTTTGATTGCCCAAGCTACCCCATCCTCCTGTAAGTTTCATATTGGAAATAAAGCCAACATTTTGAAAGAAATCCTCTTCCGAGATTCTCCAACCAAGTGAAAACGCAGGAAAATACCCCCAGCGATTTCCTGGTGCAAATTTTGAAGACCCATCACTTCTAAAAGTGGCTGTTACCAAATAGCGTTCATCATAATTGTAAGTAGCCCTACCAAAATAGGAAGCAAGCGCATCATACGATTTCCCTCCATCTATTCCATTCAAAGTTTGTCCCACACTTAAAAACCTTTGGTCAAATGATTCATCCAGAAAATCTCTTTTGCTGGCACTGAATCCATCTGAATTAAAGGTCTGAGTAGTATAGCCGCCTACGAAATTAAATTTGTGCAAATCATTGAATACTTTATCATAAGAAACAAAGTATTCTGCCAATACTGAATAGTATTCATTATAACTTCTTGAAAGGGAATTTATAGAACTGGCCCTTATCTGGTCATTGACAATAATATTGAAATTATAACCATCACTAATGAAGCCATCCAGACCAAAATTAACCCGAAATTTCAACCCTTCCATTAGCTCATATTCAGCATTTAGATTGCCTAATATTTTGTGGCTTGTATTGTTATTGTCTTGTGTATTTTGGGTAAAAATCGGATTGTTAATGTCTCCAAATTCTCCAGATATTTGAGAGGAGCTATAAGAACCATCTGGATTCATTACAGGCAAGCCAGGATGGAAACGTATTGCGCTCCATAAGACACCCGTTTGGGCCGAAAGGGTATTAGGACTCCTTTGATTGACGGAAACAAGCTGCAGGTTCTGACCTATCTTAAACTTATCGCTGATCTTGTGGTCAGAATTTATTCTAAAGCTTAGACGCCTAAAGTCAGAATTAGAGATCATCCCTTCTTCTTTAAAATATCCACCCGCCAGCATAAAAGAAGAATTATTGTTCCCTCCCCTAAGGGTAAGATCCACATTTTGTGTTGTGCCTTGGCCAAGAAGTTCCTCTTGCCAGTTGGTCTTTTGCGTTTGGTAAGCTGAATTTTCCCAAATGGGGTTGATCGCTAATCCATCGTTGGTATACCGCTCTCTTTTGAGGCTGGCCAATGTCGGGGCATCCAACACATCGATGGTCTTGATCGCATTGGAAATGCCGGTGTAACCATTCAACTCAACTTTCAAGGGTTGGTTAAAATCACCTCGTTTGGTAGTTACTATAACTACCCCATTGGCTGCTCTTGTTCCATATATTGCAGAAGCAGAAGCGTCTTTTAATACTTCTATGGATTCAATATTGTTTGGATTTACATCATTAAGGTTTCCCCCAGGTACCCCATCAATAATTATTAAAGGGTCTGCATTGTTAAGTGTGCCCGTTCCTCTAATTCTTATAGATCCTTGGTTTCCCGGGGCTCCTCCATTTCTAACCACATTGACACCAGCAGCCCTTCCTTGCAATGCCTGTGCGGCTCCGGATACAGGTAAATTCTCAAGGTTATCCCCTTTTATTGAAGATACAGCACCTGTTACATCTCGTTTTTCCTGTGTACCATACCCTACCACCAATACCTCATTGAGAGAGGATTCATCCTGAACCATTTGCACATTCAGTATGCTTTCATTTCCAATTGTGATAACTTGTGTTTTATACCCTATAAAGGATATCACCAAGGTGCCATTTTCCGGTACATCAATGGAGAAATTACCATCAATATCTGACACTGTACCTTTGGTAGTTCCTTGTAGGGTAATGGTAGCTCCTGGCAATGGTGCTCCTGTTTCATCCACAACAGTACCTTTAAGGTCTGCCATAACAATATTTTCTAGTGCCACTGCTGCGGCCGAAATAGGCCGAACAAGAATTACTAAAAAAAGAAGTGGGGCAAACACCCAAATAATAGAATGTATGCTCATTTTAGGAATAGTTTTTTTCATAGGGTGTATATTAGACGTTTATTATATTTGGATTTATAGTCTCAATCATTTGAACTGCTTATAAGACAGTCTAGTTCTTTTTATCAATTGGCTCCTGTTGCTAATTCCTGGATTATGTAAAAAAAATCGATGTATTTATTTAAGAGTCGATAAAAGAAAATCCATTTTTTATAATGGCTTTGCCTCAATCCCACCCAACCAATTTCTTAAGTTTCTATCAAATTTAAAACCGATTAAAAATTGGATAATAAATTTTGTGAAAAATTATCAAATCATCAAATTAATTCGTTAAAATAATATTATTAAAATATTATTAAATCATAAATCCACATTTGAAAAATTAAACAATAGAATTTAGTTTGGCTAATCCAGATAGGTTCTCGCTTACTAAGATTAATCTTTAAACCTCGAATTTTCATAAAATATGGATAGTTACAATCCTATTGAAATGAGGGAATGTCTCCATTGAAATATTTCATTTAACTCTAAAAAATCAAAAGACCAATTGCTCGTTTAATATTCACAAAAAATCGTAATGCAGATAATATTCAAAGACTTACATTAAAAAATATCACTCTAACAATTGTCTTTCTCCCACTTATCCTTAAGAAGTCTAAATACAAAGAGTTGGTTTACAGCTATTTAAATTGATTCTATCTACCTATTAATGTATTTTTATATTGAAACTTAAACCAGAAAATTATGTCTATTAGATTAGCGAGTAACTGCAATAACTGTGAAAATTTAGATGCCAGTGGTGTATGCAAAGTTCATGGCGTAAAAGTCAATAATAGCTATACCTGTGATACTTTCGAAATGAAGGCCGCATTAAAGGACAATAGAAACTGTGATTCCTGCTTAAGGTATGAAACAGATGATTGTGCCAATCCTCAGAAAGCGGCTCCTGGAATGCTCTGCTCCCATTGGGCACCTCAAAGCGCCAATGCTTAGGAATACATAAAACATAATACAAAAAAGGTCAGCATTAAAATGCTGACCTTTTTTGATTTTATGAAGGAATTTAGTGCCTTAAAATCATATTAAGGGGTTAATTAAAACCATTATTTATATGAGTTAGATGGAATAGGTAATAGAGTGTCTCCTGAATATTTCGGGCTTCAAACAAACCTGATACTTTTTAATCAATCCGTTCAAATTCCACCCACAAAGGGAAAATACTTTTTCCTCCATTCATAAAATGAGGCGTAACACTGCCTTTGTAATTCTTCAAATGAACATTCTTCAATTCAATCACATCGGTAGGCATTTGATTCATTTGCGATTGGATGATTTGTGTTTTGGTTTCCAGCATTACTTTACCTGCCTTTTTCAGCGGTTCAATAAACTTATACCGGATATTGTAATTCCCCTCAAGAATTTCAACATTCCAATAACCATAAATATCTTCTTGTGTCCAGATGCCTCTTTGTCCGGAAGCGTCATTGCGATTCAATATTAGTGGATTCTCATATTTTGTTCCAATTATTGGCATATGGTCCTTCATCAAGTTTGGTGAATTAGTCAACTCATCAACCATTTGATCCATAGCTCTTTTTAGTTCTTTTGCCTTCTCAGGATGGCTAGCTACCATGTTATCCAATTCGTAGGGATCATTTTCCAAATGGAACAACTCGAAGTCTTTTGGCGCAGCATCATAGCCAATATTCCCCACCAATTTATATGGGCCTTTTTGAATGGCTATGTTCTCATACAATTCGGGTAGCTTTCGTGTCCAGTAAAAAAACAAAGGTCTCTCCTCAAAGGCCGCTTCATTTTTATTTTTCCCTTCTAATAATACCGCAAAACTAAGCCCATCTATTTCCCTGTCATTAGGTACTTTTGCCTGACATAACTCAGCCAAAGTAGGCAATACATCAATATGCGCCAGGGTAGCATTTACCTCTTTGTTTGGTTTTAATCCATCGGGATATTTGATAAGAAACGGGACCCGCACTCCTCCACGGTAAACGTTCCCCTTCTTCCCTCTCATGCCAGCAACATACCTGAACTGCTGCGGCCCATTGTCTGTCATAAAAATAAGGATGGTATTCTCTGAGATGCCCATATCCTCCAACTTCTGAACTAGCTTCCCTATATTGTCATCAATATTGGAAACCATTGCATAGACTTTTCTAGCATCTTCTTTGTCTTTTTCACTCATTTTAGGCATTGGCATTCCATTACCCCCGAAGCCTGATGCCGGATCAATGTCCTTGTATTTTTGGTAATATTCATCGGGCACCTGTAAAGGAGTGTGTGGCGCATTAAAAGCCAAATACAAGAAAAATGGTTTTTCCAGACTTTGATTTTCTACAAAACGAATCGCTTCATCGGTAAATATATCTGAACAATAACCCTGAAATGACTTCTGCTTGCCATTGGACCAGAGCGTAGGGTCAAAATAACTGCGGTCTTTCTGAAAATAAGTCGTGAAATCTCCAGGTTGCCCCATACCTCCGGCAAGGTGAATCAACGATTCATCAAAACCCTGATCACCTGGACGGAAAGGATAATTGTCTCCCAAATGCCATTTTCCAAATGCTCCAGTTTCATAGCCTGCATCTTTAAGCATTTCAGCCAGAGTGATTTCTTCGGTAGCCATGGTTGCTCCACCATTATAGGTATCCCTGACCCCTGTACGTAAGGAATACCTGCCTGTCATTAGACTTGACCTGGTAGGTGCGCAAACTGGGGAAACATAAAAATTATTTAGCCTAACACTTTCTTTTGCCAATTGATCGATCACAGGTGTCTTTACATGAGGGTTCCCTGTAAATCCAAAGTCACCATAGCCTTGGTCATCTGTAATTATTAAAATTACATTGGGTGGATCTTTTTTCGTTTGCTCCAGACTTGCATGCACCGAAGTACTGATGAGTACAATGAAGAGAAAACAAAAGGTATTGAAAATTCTCATTTATTTTTAGGGTTTATCAATGACAAGATTCGTTTATCAATACTTTTCTAGCTGATTTTCCACAGGCACAATTCCAGCCTGGTGCTCGGTCAATGCCTTTCTTATATCAGCGATAATCTTAGGATGGTCTTCAGCAATATTAAATCGCTCCCCTGGATCTACATTCACATTGTACAATAATGGGGTTTCTAAAACCGTGGCTTTGTTCTCTACAGTCACCGCAGGAAAGGTCACCGGATGTGCGGTTGGGTTTCCATATTCAAGTTGAGTAATGAAATGGGCTTTATAATCTCCTTTTCTTACAGCAAATACTCTTTGACCTCGGTAATAAAATACAGTTTCTCGCTCACTTTTCCCGGTACCTTTGATAAGCCCAGAAATATCATAACCATCATAAACACGGTCATCAGGCAATTCAGTCCCTGATATGGCGCAAAAGGTGGGCAATAAATCCATGGTAGTGGCCATGTCTCTAACTACACCAGGTTTGATTTGTGCTGGCCACCAGAAAACAGTTGGCTCTCTCATACCCCCTTCGAAAGTTCCTCCCTTAGCTCCTCTTAGTAAGCCAGACGTTCCACCATGGGTTCTGAAAGTGTGCCAAGGTCCATTGTCAGAAGTAAAGACCACTAAGGTATTGTCGGCGATACCTTCTTCTTTTAGAGCAGATAGGACCTGACCTACAGACCAATCTATTTCCTCAATAACATCCCCATAAATACCTCCTAGAGATTGGTCTTTAAATGCTGCAGACCTAAATAATGGGATATGGGGGAGATTGTGTGCCAAATAAATGAAAAATGGACCATTTTTAAAATCCTTGATTTTAGACACTGCTTCCTCTGTATATCTTTTGGTAAGGGTTCGCTGATCAGTTGGGCGCTCCACTATCTCCTTATCTCTCATTAGGGGAACATTGTACCCTTCATACTTTTCATTCTCAGTAAGTGTAAAATGATCTGTTTTCTCCACCTTATCCATGTCATTGGAATAAGGAATACCAAAATAACTATCAAAACCATGATCTGTAGGCAAGAAGGGAGATTTATGCCCCAGGTGCCATTTTCCTATGGCAGCTGTTTGGTAACCATTTCCTTTTAAGGCCTTGGCAATGGTGATTTCCGATTGAGGAAGTCCTCCATTTGAATCGGGGAAAAGTACCCTTCTGTTGTCACTGCTCATTCCAGAACGAATTGGCAATCTTCCAGTTAGTATCCCCGCTCTACTTGGGGTACAAACCGGTGCAGCTACATAGAAATTGGTCCACTTTTGTCCTTCATAAGCCATCCTATCTAAATTAGGAGTATTTATCGATGGGTGTCCAAAAACACCAAGATCTCCATAACCCAAATCATCTGCAAAAATCACTATAATGTTTGGTGGATTCTTTTTTTGCCTGGCTTCAGTTAGGCTTATTGAGCACACTAAACAACTGAAAAGTAAACCTAAGAGTAATTTAAGATTAAAGGGTTTCATATTTTTGACTGGGTCTAATTTGGGTAATAATAATATGGTTCTAATCCGGCTTCTGCCAGGGTACTTTGCCACCTTCCTGAATACGGGACATTAAATAAGCATTTAATTTTTGAAAAATGGTATTGTTATCCGCTATAATATTGTTTTCTTCAAAAGGGTCTTCTTTTAAATTATAAAGTTCCATAGGCTGAAAAGGACTATTTTGCAGCAATTTCCAATCTCCCAAGCGAAGGGCATGGTAAGCTTTTCCTCCATACCTAGTCCCACCTTCCCTACGGACAAAATACAAAGGTCGGGCATCCTCTTCCATGGTTTCGCCAAGAAGTGTAGGCAAAAAGCTTCTTCCGTTGATTTTATGCGTGATGGATACCCCTGCGATTTCCGTAAGTGTTGGGACAATGTCCATGGAAAGGTTTACTTGATCTGAGGTAGATCCAGCCTGAATTTTTGCAGGCCATGAAATTGCCGTAGGCACTCTTAATCCTCCTTCATACATGCTTTGCTTGCCATCACGCAGGGGACCATTATTGGCCAAGTCGGGAAGGTGGCCTCCATTGTCACTTGTAAAAATAATTAAGGTATTTTCATATTGGCCGGATTCCTTAAGGGCATTAATCACCTGTCCGATACCGTCATCTAGGTGTTCAATAAAAGCAATCAAATTGGCCCTTTTCTCAGGCAAACCAGGTTCTCTCTTTTTTACTTTATCTACCCATGCTTTAGGAGGTTGTACTGGAAAGTGAGGGGCATTGTAAGCCAAATAAAGAAAAAATGGATCTTCTTCTTTTCCTCTTTCTTTAATATAATTCACTGACCATTCGGTAAAAAGGTCTGTAGCATGACCTCTTGGATCTATGGTTTCCTCGTTTAATCGCATATAGTTTTCACCATGTCTCCTGTGGGTCAAGTAATCATCCATCATGTCTTCCAACCAACCATGAAAGTAATCGAAGCCATGGTCATTGGGTAGGTTGGGGTGTTCCAATCCAAGGTTCCATTTTCCTATATGTGCTGTATGGTATCCACCTTTTTTCAGCATTGCAGGCAAAAGAATTGTTTCAGGATTTAAATAGCCCCAATTGTTAGCTTGTTTGGACCTTACCAAACCAGGCACACCAACATGATCAGGGTATCGGCCAGACATCAGTGATGCCCTGGTAGGAGCACAAACAGGTGAATTGGCATAGAAAAAATCCATCTGCATACCATCATTTCTAATGGCATCTATATGCGGTGTTTGAATGTCCTGGGTTCCATAATAGGATACGTCATGGTACCCTTGATCATCCGTAAAGATGAGCAGTATATTGGGCTTATCAGATTTCTTATTGGTTTGTGCCTGCACTACTGCACTTCCTAGTAACAGGAAACTTAAGCATAACTTCTTCCATTTAAATAATCTCATTTTCAGTCTAATTGAATTCATTTTTTAATTATTTGTCCATGAAAAATCTCTCCAATCCATCGCTTCTTCTACAATTTCCTGGTTCAATTTGATCATTTCCTTTATCATTTTTTCAAATACCTCTGGATTTTCGGCCGAAACATCCTTAGTTTGTTTTGGGTCATTCCTTAAATTATAAAGCCTAAAATTCTGCAATTTAGTCTCCTTAATCATTCCAATATACGCTTCCTGAAACATATTCCCCCTAGGAATGTCCAATTCGGGATCGGCAATTAGGTTCCAAGGTCCTTCCCTGATCACAGCTATTGGTCGAGAGGGAGGGTAAAACCAATAAAGTGGTTTTTGTCGTTCAAAACTCTTCTGTTCAAAAATGGGCAATAGGCTTGATCCATCAATTGTGATTTTAGGGTCTATTTCACCTCCAATAATTTCTTTAATGGTTGGGAAAATATCAACAACTCCTGCAGGTCGGTTTTCAATGGTACCTTCGGCTATTACACCTGGCCAGCTAAATATTCCAGGCACCCGTATTCCTCCTTCCCAAAGGGTTGTTTTGCCATTGGCTAATTCACCGTTACTACCACTTCTGCCTCTATAGCTTCCATTGTCTGACATAAAAACAATAAGTGTCTGCTCAATAAGTCCCTGTTTTTCCAGCTCCATCAAAACCCGACCAATTGCGGCATCCATGTTTTCAATACTGCCATAATAGGCCGGTAAATCGGTGTCCTGGTGCTTTTCCAAATATACATCCGGTGCCGCCACTTTTTGGTGGGGCTCATGAAACCACATGTTAATGAAGAAAGGCTGGTCCTTTGGTCTTCTTTCAAGCCAGTCTATGGCCTCATCAGCCAATAAATGGGAGGAGTAGCCTTTCACCTCTCCCAAGGCAAGGCCATTGCGAACAAAGTTGTCAGGATTGTGGTGAGAAGGGATCGCGTTATTCCCTGTTGCTATCCAATGGTCAAAACCCTGGTCTCCTGGATTTGGTCCTGGTCCGGCACCCTCTTCCAGGTCATAGCCTAAATGCCATTTGCCAATATGCGCGGTAGCATAACCTGCTTGTTTTAATAATTCAGCCGTGGTAAATTCTGTCTTGGCCAAATGCATTTTATGCGAAGTATGAATCCAACTATAAATGCCTGCCCTCACCGAAGAACGACCAGTCATCAAAGCCGCTCTTGAGGGTGAGCAAACTGCTGAACCAGCATAAAAATCCGTGAACCGCATTCCTTTTGAAGCCAGTTTATCAAGGTTTGGAGTAATTACCTGAGTACTTCCATAGCAACTTAAATCTCTGTACCCCAAATCATCAGCCAAAAGTAGCAGTATATTCGGTCTTGACTGGCCTTGCGCAATTAGCCCTGCACCAGAAACTAAAAAAGCTATGAGCAAATTTACAATGTATTTAATCAGCATGGGTTTGTATGGTTTTCTATTCATTATATGGTTTTCATAGCTGTAACTGGACCTACCTCTTTTTCCCAAGCCTCCAGTTTTTTAAGGAGGTCTTTTACAATTTCTGGCCTTTCTTTGGACAAGTTATTAAATTCCAATACATCCTTATTGAGATTTATCAACAGGGTATCTTTGTCTGATAGAAGTAATTTCCACTCCTTATGTCGAGCAACTTTTTGATTCCTGTATCTCCAGAATAAATCTCTATCCTCAATTGATTTATTGTGCAAAAGGTGCTTGGAAAGGTCGACCCCATCAAATTGTAGCTTTTCGGAATAAGAATCTTGGCTCATCGCAAGCAGTGTTGGCAATACATCCATGCTAAGTACAGTGGCAGAGGATTCTCTTGGTGTGATTTTCCCTTTCCAATAAGCTATACCCGGAACACGGTGTCCTCCTTCCAGAAGGTTTCCTTTTTGCCCGCTCAATTTGCCATTGTTTCCAAAGATCTCTGCCCCGTTGTCCGATATAAACAATACTAAAGTATTTTCTTCAATACCATTTTTTCTTAAAGCATTTAAAATTTCCCCAACACCTTCATCCATCACCTCTACCATTTCATTGTACACTTTTACAGTATCCTCCACAGGTCCATGGTAGCTAAATTTCTTGCCAGGAAATCTATAGGCAGGGTTATTTCTACCTTGAAATGGCACATGTGGGGCTTCATGGGAAACATACAAAAAGAAAGGTTTTTCCTTATTTTCATTTATAAAATCTACCGCATGCGCACTGATCAAATCAGTCGCATAACCCTCTTCATATATTGAATCTAAGTTATGCCACCAATCATAAATGCCTGCGTTGTCATAATGCGAATGGTAATCTACATTGCCACTCAAATACCCATAAAAAGTATCGAAGCCATGATAGACGGGATTATACTCTTTTTGATATCCTAAGTGCCATTTTCCCATGATTCCAGTCGCATAGCCTGCTGTTTTCAATAGTTTTGCTATTGACACCTGACTACTGTCAAGGCCTACCTCTCTTGTCTCCCCTCTCACGTAAATAACTCCTTCCAAACCTGCTCTTTGCTGGTAATTTCCCGTCAGCAATGCTGCCCGAGTTGGTGAACAAACAGGGGCGTTGGAATGAAAATCGGTGAATCGAATGCCTTTTGCTGCCAGGTAGTCAATATTTGGTGTACGAAGACGTGGATCACCATAGGAAGCAAGACCTCCAAAGCCTAGGTCATCAGCCATGATGATCACAAAATTAGGCTGTACTTTTTCTTTGGTAGCTGAGTTACTGCAACTGCTTAAAATCCCAGCCAATAAAAATACCCAAGTAGCATTTTTCAATACATTCATTTTAATTGTTGTTAACTTACAATTCAAGTATTTATTGATTTTAACCCAGACCATGAGCTATACTTTTTCATGGTCCGGGAATAAAAAAGCTATTTACCAACCTGGATTTTGTGTTAAATTTCCATTTAAGGATATTTCACTGTCCGGGATAGGAAGTAAACGATAAAAATCAAGGTATCCATTCGGGAATTTGGTTTCAATTACATCCCCATTGTGGTCTTTTATCTCCAATGGATAAAGTTCATCACCAATTTCCCACCTTTTAATATCTGCCCAATACAAACCTTCTAAGGCAAATTCTATCCTTCTTTCATGCCGTAATTTGGCACGAGCTTCTTCTTGAGAAAGTCCCATTGGCAAAGAAGTAATCTTCACATCATCTCTTTCCGTACGAATTCGATTGATAAGGTTGATGGCCTCATCTATATCGCCATTGGTTTCGATAATCGCCTCCGCTTTTGACAAAAGCACATCTGCATACCTAATGACAATGTTGTTTAGGCCAGATTGGCCTGAAGGAGGTAAATCTGCTTCCGGTTCTATGCGGTATTTTCTCGCACTCAAGTGCTTTAACCTATTTCCTGGGTGATTAAATGCGCCGCCTGGATAGGTATAATTTGGAAACCTGTATCCCAATATATAAGCACCAGGAACCAC
>TARA_R110002051_G_scaffold325854_1_pt1 | contig 14241 bp, 14 predicted proteins | sample TARA_R110002051 | Tara Oceans TARA_R110002051 (sample SAMEA4397023) | marine metagenome | biome: Polar Biome; feature: [MES] marine water layer (ENVO:01000295) within the mesopelagic zone...; material: water (ENVO:00002006), including particulate matter (ENVO:01000060) such...
GCACCATGTACAGATGCAACCGCAATGGTAACGGTCACAGAGCAAATAATGCTTTTGGCCGATGCTCCAGTAGATGTAGAATCTTGTGATAATTATGTGCTTCCAGCGTTGACCAATGGGAATTACTTTGATGCTCCTAATGGAGGAGGTAATGCACTTAGTACAGGGAATGTGATTACGACAAGCCAGACTGTTTATGTATTCAGTGCAGGAACAGGCTCTTGTCCTGATGTGGAGAATAGTTTTGATGTAAATATAGTCAACCTTAATGCAATAGTACAACCTAAATATAGTTGTGAGTATAATACTCTTAATATTGTTTTGGAAGACCCATCCATAGCATCACGTGTTATGTATGCATTGGATTCCACAGATCCAAATGATTTTATATTAACTCCAAACTTTATAAACATAAATCCAGGAGAACATTTCTTAGCTATTTTACATACCAATGGTTGTCAACAAACTATTCCTTTTGAAATAGATGATAATGTTCCGTTAAAACTTAGTTTGATAAATACAAATATCAATGAAATTACTGCGGTAGCTACTGGTGGAGTTCCTAACTATACCTATTATTTTGATGGAATAGAAACAGTTGAGAATTCTTTCAATATAAAAAATACTGGTAATCATACTGTAATGGTAGTGGATGAAAATGGTTGTACAGTTTCTAGAAGTATTTATATAGAATTTAAAAATATAGAAATACCAAATTTTTTCACACCTAACGGAGATGGTCAAAATGATTATTGGAAACCAAAAAACACAACAGCTTATCCAAAAATAAGTACGAAAATTTTCGATAGATATGGTAGAGAGATTTATTTAATATTAGAAAATAGTAATGGATGGGACGGATCGTATAATTCTAAAAAAATGCCTACTGGAGATTATTGGTATATCATAAAATTAAATGACTCAGAAGATAATCGAGAGTATGTAGGACATTTTACATTATATAGATAACAGGATTTAAGTCAAATTGAATATGAATAATAAAACAATATATCTAATACTGATAATTATATTCTTGTGTCCAATATTAAGGGCACAAGAACTTACAATACCTCAGCTTTCTCAATATTTATCAGATAACCCTTTTATGATGTCACCTACATATGCCGGTATTGGAGATCATGTTAAGATTAGGATGAATGGACTTACTCAATGGGTTGGTATAAAAGATGCTCCAGATACTCAGTCTCTTTCTGCTGATGCTCGATTAGGAAATAGATCAGGCATAGGCTTCGTTCTTTATAATGACTCTAATGGTGAAACAAAGCAAAAAGGGGCTAAAATTTCTTTTGCCCATCATCTTACTATTGATAAGTATAATGATGAATACCTGTCTTTAGGATTATCTTTTAATCTTAATCAATTTAAATTAGATACACATAATTTCATCAATAATGATGACCCAGCAATTGTAGATGATAAATCTTCTACTAATCCAAATTTTGATTTAGGAGTGCTTTATAGAAAAGAAAATTTTTATCTGAGTTTTAATGCTTCAAATTTACTTAATAAAAATTTTAAAAATTTCAATCCTATATTCGAACCTAATACCTTAAGAAACTATTATCTATATAGTGGATATAAGTATAAAAAGAGTAGAAGAGATGATTTTGAAATAGAACCCTCTTTATTTATACAGTTTTTTGAAAGTGATGGACGTTCTGTAACAGATTTCAGCACAAAATTTAGATGGTATGATTTTAAAGACAATTATTATGTTGGGTTAACATATAGATTTCTTAATGATCAAATAGGAAATCCTTTGTACATAGCACCAATTATAGGACTTACAAAAGGCGATTTTTATTTTGGATATTCTTACCAAATTATTCTCAATGAAATCTTAGGATATTCAAATGGAACACATGTTTTTACAGTAGGAATTGACCTTTTTCAAGGTATTTCTAATTGCACTTGTACTTATTAAAAAATACTTTAAATCTCTTTTATATGAAGCCATTTTTTCAATTCGGTATTTTCTTTATAGTTTTTTGGTTTTTGATAGTCTTTTCTTCTTGTCATAAAAATGATGATACATTTTTTTTAAATACAGATAATGATGAAATTTTTATTCCATTAAAAACAACAGATACAATTTTATACGCTCTTGTAGATAATATAAAAATCCCTATTTATCTATCTATTCCAAAGATTTGTAATAATGAAAGTTATCCAGCAGTTGTTGTACTCCATGGTTCTGATGGTATGTGGAAAAACAATAATTTTCAAGAAGGTATTATGTCAGGTCAAAGTAATGAATGGAGAAAATTATTTGATCAGAATTGTATAGTAGGTGCATTTGTAGATAGTTATTCTACTAGAGGTTGCACAGAAAGAACTGGAAAATGGATTACAGCTCCTGATAATTTTAAAATAAGCTCTCAGTTTATTCGTAATAGAGACGCAAATGAAGCATTATCATTACTAAGAAGACTAAGGTTTAATAATGGTACTCGTGTAGTGAGATCTACAGATATAGGCCTTCTTGGGTTTTCTGATGGAGCTAGCGCTGTTGCTGCTACATTGTATGATTCTAAATCAACTCCTTCAAATTGGAAATGGAGCCAAAAGTTTGACGGAAAGGAATATAGTATTTCATCTGGAGTTAAAAGCCCACCTGAAATTCCTGAAGCTGGGGGGTTCGCATGTGGTGTATTTTATTATGGAGGTTCACTAGGAAATGACTATTGGGGAGGTACTCCCTGTGGTGATAATGGGTCAAGTAATTTTATTTATAGAAATTATGCGCCAATACTCTATCAAATACCAAATGAGGGTTATCTTACTGAAAACAACCTTTGTGCATATAATCTTTTAAAAGCTAAAGGAGCAGCCGTTGAATTAAAAATGTATTATGGTGTGAGTCATGGTTTTGATTTTGATCATTTAGAACAGAGTTACCAAGCTAGAGAAAATACAATAAAATGGTTTAAAGATATTTTGAATATAGATTGATTTTTGAATCTATTAGGCTAAGAATTGTAACAAATTAAATTTAATAAAAATAGTAATGAACAAATAAATGAAAAAGAGAATATTCTTATCAGGAAAGACATCAATTTTATTGTTATCGATTGTATTTCTTACAAGTTGTGCTGAATCACCTTCTTCAACTTGTTTTTCAGGCACAGTTTATGGTTTTTGGAGTGGACTATGGCATGGTATTATAACACCATTTGCATTTTTAGGCAGTTTGCTTATTGAAAGTATATCTTTTTATGCAAAAAATAATGATGGCAGTTTATATGATTTTGGCTTTGTTTTAGGAATTTCAATTTGGATTATAGGCGGGTACTATTCCAATAAACTATGAAATAAAAAATAATATGTTCAAAATGAATAATTCAATTTGAATACTTAAACGGGAACAGAATTGTAAATTCGTTTAAATACAAAAAAATATAAAAGGAATACTTATCCGTCAATTAATAGATAGCTTTCATATATTTCCTATTAATACTATATATTTTAATTTGTTACTTCGATATTAAATTTAAAAAACATCAAATTTTAATAAATAGCTTTATGTTTCAATTTACTATTATTTGGACACTATTTTGTGCTGTTATAATTATTGGATATTCTTTGTATCTTAATAAAAAGGCAACTTTATCATCAATATGTGATAAGAAAGGATTTAATTCGAATTTAGTAAACAACTCAATTGAATTAATTTCATTTGATTTACAAAACGAATTTCCAGGAATGTCTTGTACATTAAATGTGCCAGAAATTACAGATGATGTTTTAAAAAATTATCCTATTTTGTTTTATGTAAAAATGGACAACAATTATCGCAAATTACCTTTGGTAAATTCCAAATGTGGTTATACAGCAATAGTTTATAAAAATACTGGAAAGATATACTTGGTTATTAAATCTTTAGCAGATAGTGTATCTAATTACTATTTACCAGCAATGCATTTAGATAGTTTGAAAATTTTAATAATCAAATCTAGAGGTGAACAATCAAGCACTAATTGGGGCGCAAGACCAAATAAATTATCAATTTTTAAAGAATTGGCACAGATGGGAATTGATATAGACAATTATGATGAAGTTTTAGGATACTTTAGTAATATGGCAAAAATTGAGTTTAAAGGTCATTTTACAAAATCCGAAATACTATTTAAGAGTGTTTAGTTTATAATTCACTTCAAAAAGAGGAATTAAGAACTTATAAAGTACAGGTTGAAATGATGTTAATCATTTTTTTTTTAAAGCTGAGTTAATTCGTTAACTCAGTTTTTTTAATTTATAATTAAAATAGGAACAGTTTTAAATGTGTATTTATTTTAAAAGTTACTTTATCTGTAATTTAATTCTGAAAAAAATGAAAATATTTATGGAATTTATATATAAAGGAATGCTATTTATTTCGTTAGTCTTAATTTATTTTGCTTATAAAAATTGGACTGAATCAAGAGAATTAGTAATTAAAGGAATAAAAACAACTGCAAAAGTCGTACAATTAATTACAGTAACGGATAATGAAGGCAATACTTTTAGACCAGTTTTTCAATATACTGATACGACAAATAACAAAATAACATTTGAAAGCGAAATTAGCTCAAGTCCATCAGCATATAATGTTGGAGATAATGTTCATATTGTATATTCAAAAAGCAATAATATTATAAAAATTATATCCTTTTGGAGTTTGTATAGATGGTCTATTTTATTATTGGTAATGGCTTCTCCATTATTAATTATTGGTGTAGGTCATTTATTGTATACTTTATTTTGATAATAAAGTATATAAAGAACAAAAAGGATGATTTTTATTTATTAAACGAGTCCTATTCTTAAAATTCGTCACTATTTATTTGATCAATTAATACGCTGCGTTATTTTAAATGTCAATTCAAAAAAAGCTTTTGTCAATTCAAAGGCATCTTTCATTAGTTTAAAAAAAATAAGCATTTAGTAAATACTACCTTTTAAAAAAAATTGAGTAGGCCATCTAATTACTGAACTTCTCTCCAATTTTTGTTAGGTTATGAAAACTAAGCTACTAGATTTTGAAAAACTTGCGGAAACGTTAATTTATTTTTCTCAGTTAATATATGGTTTAGATAATGAGAATACTATTTTACAGCAAATCACCAAAAATTGTATTAATAAATTAGACTTTTTTTATGCTTCAATTTATATAGTTAAAAAAAAAAGCTAGTTCAAAAGGCTTCATCAATTTCAAAAAGCATGAGAAATGACATTATAAGATATCCAAATGAAATTTCTTTGGATACTGGAATTTTAAGGAATATAGTATTAACACAAAAAGCAGAAATAATTAATGATCTTAGTAAAGATTCAAGAAATACTCGCGTTAATCAAACTAATCTTTCAAAAATTTGTGTTCCAATTATAATTAAAGAAAATGTGTTTGCTATAATTAATTGTGAGTCCCCATCAAAGGATTTTTTTTCAAAGCAACATTTAATAACATTAACAGCAATTGCATCTATTTGTGCTATAAAAGTTGAAAATTTAAAAGCAAATAGAAAATTAAAAAAAAGTAATGAAAAACTTCAACAAATTAATTTTGGTCTTACAGTGCTAAAATTAAAGACTTTCAATTCTTTTATGAATTCCCATTTTGTATTTAATACATTAAACTCTATTCAGTCTCTAATTACATCAGAAAATAAATTAAGAGCATTAAGGTATTTATCCTTTTTTAGTAAACTAATTAGATTTTGTTTAAAAAGCTTAGAAAAGGAAAAAGTAAGCTTAGTTTCGGAAGTTGAAATGTTGAATTGGTATTTAAATCTTCAAAAATTACGTTACAATAACAGATTTGATTTTTCTATACAAATTGATGGTGATAGTACGGATACTAAAGCAGAAATACCATCTTATATTTTTCAAATATTCCTTGAGAATGTTATCGAACAAGTAATATATAACCAGTATAAAAATTATTTTATTAAGATTTTTTTTAGAGTTAATAAGAAAATTATTGTTGCAGATATCAGTTATAATTATGATAAGGATAGCCCTAAAAATAAGCAAATACCAGAGTATAGGGTGGGTATGTTAAAATGGGAAGATCAAGTACGTACTCTTAATAGTACTAAAAACTATAATATAAAAAAAAAGATTACTTATAGGCAAAAAGGGGATACTACCTACGGAAGTATTTTATTAAAGCTGCCAAATTTAAATTTCTATGAACAATCATAGTAAATTTTTATTATTCATTTTCTTTTTCATAACTATTTCTAGTACTCTTTTGCATTCTCAAAATCTAAAACATGGGAATGCTTACGAGTTACCTTTTTCTATTTTTAAAACATCTAATGATACACTTTCAATTGAGTCAATTTTAAGATCCAATTATAAATTTGTATCTAAGAAATCTTTAAAAGATAAAACAAGTCCGTCAGAGGTATATTGGTTAAAAGTAGATTTTAAAGATCAAATAGACACCCTTAAAACGAAAGATTTGTGGTTTTTGAAATTGAATACCTTTAGTTATAGTTCTTTATTTTATTTAAAGAACAATGAGATTGAAAAAAAAGTATTTGGAGTATTTGAAGTAACTAATGAAACAGAATCTATAGCTTATAATTCTAACATTTCATTTAACAAGAATTCTTTAATAAATGATAGGTTTTTATACTTAAAAGTAAGAAGAGTTAGATTTTTTGAAAATGTTGATAATTGGCAAGTTGCATATATTTCTAAAACTACAAATGATATAATAAATAATCAATATTCATGGAAAACTTTAAAACTATTGATTCCCATTTATTTATTTGCCGGAATTTGCATTATTATGTTTGTAATAACATTTGCTTTTTATACTTACTTTAAAGAAAAACAATATTTGTTCTACGCATTATACATACTATCTATGTGTGTTTATTTATGTGGTAATTCATTAAAAATATATGACGCACTATTTAATAATAATAATTTCATTAGCTTTTGGTTAAGTCAAATATTACAAATATTAATTAATATTTGTTATGTAAGTTTTATTTTATGTTACTTAAAAACAAAAGTATTTTATCCTAAACTTCATAGAGCAATAAAGGCTATGATATATTTGCTTATAATAATTTTAGTCTTTGATTCATTATTTATTTTTCTAAAAAACTTTACAACTCATATTTATATAATGGATTTTCATCGATTCATTATGATTCTATTTGGAATATCTGGAATGATTTACCTTTTAAAATATAATAAAGAGCGTCTAGCATATTTTATAGTGGGCGGCTCTTTTTGTTATATGATGGGTTCATTAGGGGATATCTTTTTAGAAAGTCTTTCTATTATGTTAATAGGAGTATCTCTAGAAATAATAATATTTGCTTTTGGATTGACATATAAAATGCAGCAGGAACATAAACAAAAAATGCATTTTGAAAAGGAGTCATATGTTAACAAAACAAAAGCTTTAAGGGCTCAAATAAATCCACATTTTATATTTAACTCTTTAAGTTCAATACAGAATTTAGTTACTAAAAATGATAAAAAGCAAGCATTAAATTACCTTTCTAAATTTGGCCGATTAACTAGAAATATATTAGAAAGTTCAATAGATACAAATGTTTTACTTTCTGATGAGATAAAAATGTTAAATGATTATCTAGAATTAGAATCTCTACGATTTAATGAAAATTTTAAGTTTTATATTAATGTAGATAATGAACTTAATACAATGAATATTGAAATGCCAATGTTAATTTTCCAGCCATTTGTTGAAAACGCAATATTACATGGTCTTTTAAACAAAATTTCTAAAGATAAAGTTCTAACAATCAATTTTAAAAAAGAAAGATACTTTATGATATGTGAGATTGATGATAATGGTATCGGTAGGAAGGCATCTCTTGAAAAAAAATCAGTATACAAGAAAAAATCAAGAGGATTAGAAGTAACAGAAGAACGACTAATGATGCTTAATCAAATGGAAAAAAATAAAGCAAATATTAAAATCCTTGATAAATATGATTTTAAAGGAGAACCTACAGGGACAAAAGTAATTATTGGGATTCCAATAGATTAAAAAAAAAATATGATGTTGAAAGCAGTTATAGTTGAAGATGAGAAGAATAGCAGAGAAACACTTAAAAATTTACTTGAAGAGTTTTGTGATAATGTAAAAGTTATAGCAATAGCAACGTCAGTGAAAGAGGCAATTAAAGCATTGTCTGATTATGAACCTGATGTAGTTTTTTTAGATATAGAATTACAATCAGAAACAGGATTTGATGTATTGAGTCAAATAGTTAAGCCAAAATTTGAAATTATTTTCACAACTGCATTTGAACAATACGCCATAAAGGCAATAAAGTTTAGTTCACTTGATTATTTACTAAAACCTATTGATTTGGACGAGTTACAGTATGCAATTGAAAAAGCAAAAAATAAAAAAAATGAAGAAGCTAAAAATCAGTATATAAAACAGATAGAAACTTTAATGTTTAATTTGAATCATGATCCTAATAGACAAAAAAAAATATGTCTGGCTACTACGGTAGAGATGGCATTTATAGCCATTGAAGATATTATTTGCTGTAAGGCCGAAGGCTCCTATACATCATTCATTATAAAAAATAAAGAACCCTTATTGGTAAGTAAGCACCTTAAAGAATATGAAAACCTGTTGTCTGAGCAACAATTTATGAGAGTACATAATAGCTTTTTAGTTAATTTAAAAGAAGTTAAAAAATATATTAAATCTGATGGAGGCTACATTGTTATGAGTAATAATATGCAAGTAAATATTTCTCCTAAGAAAAAAGAAGAATTTATAGAATCAATGAAGCATTTATTTTAAGTTTTTTTTACTTCTTACAAAAGTTTAAGAAGAATTTTCTTATACTTTTTTAATTGATTTATATGTAAATTCACAAAAGGTAGGTTATAAAGAGACCCCTTCTTTATTCATAGGTCATACACTTATACTATTGTATTTTTCAAACTTCAATTTGCATGACTAAACAATTTATTTTTTTTGTATTTATTTTTATTTATGCTAGTATTTTTCCAAGATATTTAAATGCTCAAAATTCACAAAGAAAAGGAGTAAAAACATTACCTTTTTCTGTTTATATAACTAAGAATGATACACTATCTATAGAGACTATTTTAAAGTCAGATTTTCCATCTGAATCTTTAAAAGTAAAGCCAACGCCATCAGAGGTTTACTGGATAAAAGTAAATTTTAAAATGACCTAGATGTTTTAAAGAAGAATAGTATATGGAGCTTAAGGTGTAACATATTTGATTATGAAGCTATCTATTATAAAGATTTCGATAGCATAAAAATATTAATATTTAAAATAAATATTGCCCAAGATATTGATTCAGATAGTGTTGAAGTGCCATTACTTGTAATTCAACCATTTTTTGAAAATGCAATTATTTATGGATTATTTAATAAGAAAGATCAAGAAAAATTTATGAAAATATGATATGCGAAATAGATGATAAAGGTATTGGAAAAGAAGCATTTAATAAAATAAATTCAGGTTTAAACAAACAAAAAAAGTCTAGAGGCATAGAAATAGCAAAAAAAAGATTAGAATTACAAGAAGTTTCACAATTAGGAGAAAAAAGAATACAAATTGTAGACAAATATGATGTAAATGGGATTCCAACTTGGGACAAAAGTGATAATTAAAGATACCAATTGCATAAAAAGTAGAATTATGATATTAAAAGCCGTTATAGTTGAAGATGAAAAGCATAGTAGAGAAACAATAAAAAACTTACTTGAAGAATACTGTGATAATGTAAGTGTTATTGCAACGGCGGGTTCGGTAGAAGAAGCTGTTGATGTATTAACTTTATATAAACCTGATGTGGTTTTTTTAGATATAGAACTACAGTCAGGAACAGGTTTTGATGTTTTAATGAAAGTTAAAGCTTTAAATTTTGAAGTTATTTTCACTACTGCTTTTGAACAATATGCAATAAAGGCCATAAAATTTAGCTCACTTGATTATTTACTCAAACCAATAGATTTAGAGGAGTTACAGCAAGCAGTTGAAAAAGCAAGAAGCAAGAAAAATAAAGAAACATATAAGCAGCAAATAGATACTTTAATGTTAAACTTGAATCAAGAGACTCCAAAAGAAAAAAAAATATGTTTAGCTACAACAGTTGAAATGGAGTTTATTGCAACTGGAGATATTATATTTTGTAAAGCTGATGGTTCATATACTTCATTTATATTAAAAAATAATGATTCTTTATTAGTGAGTAAGCATCTTAAAGAATATGAAAACCTATTGTCCGACCAACAATTTATGAGAGTTCATAATAGTTATCTAATTAATTTAAAAGAGGTTAAAAAGTATGTTAAATCAGATGGAGGCTATATAATTATGAGTAATAATATGCATGTTAGTCTTTCACCTAAAAAGAAGGATGAATTTATGGAATTGATGAAAAATATTTAACTTTTCAAGATAATTACAATTGATTGTATATTTAAAAAGGCAGGTTTTATTTGAAGACCTGCCTTTTTAAATATATTTACTAAATACTATTTAGTTTTTTATAATGAATATAGACCGTCTATTTAATTGATGTTCTTTCTCTGAACAGATTTTACTGTCGGAACAATTATTCATAAGTTTTGATTCTCCATAGCCTTTGGCAGAAAGTCTGTTTCTATCAATTCCTTTACGAACTAACCATTCTAATGTAGATTGAGCTCTTCTTTCAGAAAGTATTTCATTATATGAATTGTCTCCTCTTGAATCTGTATGTGATTCAATATGAATAATCATTTTTGGATACTCTTTCATAGCTTGTAATATTTTTGCTAACTCGACTTCTGCATCTGGTCTTATACTATGTTTATCGAAATCAAAATATATTGGTTGTAGAGCCAATCTGCAACCTAAATCATTTACAGGACAATCAGGAGGAGATAATGCTAAATCAACTTTTAAAACATTGCTAGTAAGGGGAGTGGTTATTATTTTTTCATCTGGTTGGTATTCTTTTTCTTTATTAATACCTCGAACAGAATAACGCATACCACAATCTATATCTCCATTAAAACTATATGTTGCATCAATTCCTATTTTCATTTGAGATACAATAGTATTATCACTATCAATTAACAAAACAGTTGAACCAGGTAGTAATTCCCCAGTGTTTTTATCAGAAACAATACCTTTGATAATGATATTACAATTTTCTGTTACCAAATATATATCGTCGGATATACTCCCCTCAACTCCTTCGCGATTAGACGAAAGATACCCAACACGCTTTGTCTCATTTATAATGAAACCAAAATCGTCGAGATTAGTATTTATGGGTTTTTTTAAGTTCACTATTTTTTTTGAATCTTCATCCAAAGACACGACGAAAATATCTAAACCTCCTAACCCTATATGCCCATCACTGGAAAAATATAAATTATTATTTTCGCTTATGAAAGGAAAATTTTCTCTAGCTTCAGTATTGATTTTAGAGCCTAGATTGATTGGACTACCATAAAGGCCATTTTGTAAAATATCTACATACCATAAATCAGACTTTCCTATTGTACCAGGCATATCAGAAGAGAAATATAAACGTTTTTCATCTATACTCAAAGCAGGGTGAGCAACGGAATAGGAGTCGTCATTGAAAGGTAATTCCTTTATATTACTCCAAGAACCATCGGCTTTTTTTGTAGCCTTGAATATCTTTAAACTTATAAGTTTATTTTTACCTCTTTTTTTCTTTCCATTAATAAAATTATTTCTAGTGAAATAAACGGTTTTTCCATCTTTAGTGAAAGTAGCAGAAGATTCGTGATAGGAAGTATTTATATCACCAGGAAGTGGAATAGAGTTAGTGAGCATTCCATTTTTGTCTATTTCAGTTACAAACAGATCTAAATATGGCAACCCGTTCCAATCATGTATCTTATCACCTGTAGTATTGACGGAAGTAGAAGCATAAACTATTTTATCTCCATAAAAAGAGGGTCCAAAGTCTGAACTTGATAAATCACTGGTTAAGTTTTTGACTTCGTAATTTTTAGATTCAAGATTAATTGTATTCTCTATTTTATTGTAATTATTTTTATATTCTCTAGCTATTGAACTATTTGCAGAAGAACTGATATATGAAGACATTAATTTTTCAGATGCTTCATAAGCTCCTATGCTTTTAAATGACTGAGCAATTCTATATGTATATTCAGGTTCAATAGTATCAGGGTATTTTTCTATTAGTTTTTTATACCATTTAGATGCCTCTTTATATTCACTATTATAATAGTAAGTATCTCCTAATTTTTGATATACTTGAGCAGATTCATACCCATCTTCTATTACTTTTAGATATATTTTTCTAGCATCTATATATGAATAGCTTTCAAAATCTTCATTTGCTTTTTTAACTTTTCCGTTCTGTGCATATGTTCCACTTACCATCAAGATTATAAGTAACTTTATAAACACTGTTTGTTTAACTACATTTTTTTTCATGCTTATTATATGTTTTAAAAGAATCTTGGTGTTATTACTCTATCTGTTTTATTGAAAATATCGAATCTTAAGAATACTTCATATGAACCATCACTATAATTTTCAATGCTAGTTGACTCATAATCATATGCCATTCCTATAAAAATAGAATTTGATATTTGAAAACCAGCCAATGCACTAAGTGAAGCATTCCAACGATAGGAAGTTCCTAAAGTGAATTTTTCATTGATTAGAAAATTTGCAGATAAATCCCACTGTAATGGGGAACCGCTTACAGCTTTAACTAAAGTTGCAGGCTTGAATTTTAGGTTATTATTCAAATCAAATACATATCCAGCGATTAAGAAATAATGTAGTCGTTCTACTGCAACACTATTTTCTATATTTTGTAAGGCACTCTCATCAAAATGTTTAGAGTTCAAAAGGTTTGGAACGGATAGACCAGTATAAAATTTTTCAGTATTGTAATACAATCCTACACCAATTTGTGGCTGTAGTTTGTTATCAATATTATTCTGAAAAAAAGGATCATTCTGATTATATATGTTCAATTTGGTATAATCGACATCTAATATATCTACACCACCTTTTACTCCAAATGCAAGTTTTCCTGTTTGCGATACTTCAATGGAATAGGAATAGTCTATAACCACATTTGATTCAATTGCAGGTCCAATTTGATCATGGACAATTGATAATCCAAGTCCCATATTATCATATAACCCTATAGGAGAATTGATTGTAAAAGTTCCCGTTTTTGGCGATCCTTCAAAACCTACCCATTGTGTACGACCAAGTAAACCAATACTTAGCATATCTCTAGATCCTGCATACGCAGGATTTACTACCTGCGTATTATACATGTATTGTGTATATTGTGGGTCTTGTTGTGCTTTACTCAAAAAAGTACTGAGTATGCATAATGCAAAAAGTAAATGGTGCTTTTTTTGCATACTTAATAGTAAGCTTTTCTTTATTTTTATTTGATTCTTCATTATTATAGTATTAATCTCTATTGATGTATAGGTATCCTTTGTAGTTGACCATGCCTGGATTTTCTACAGGAAATGTCAAAATGTAGAAGTAAGTTCCACTAGGTAGTTCGTTATCTTCCGTAATAGTAGCTCTAGCGTTAGAGATACCTTTAAAAACATTTATTCCTTGATCATAGCCATTTGTCTCATAGACCAAAATCCCCCATCTGTTATATATTTTGACATTATTGTTAGGATAGTTTTCTATTCCTTTTATTTCGAAGAAATCGTTTAAACCATCACCATTAGGAGTAATTCCATTGAAAATTTCAAAATCTTTACTTCCATTATCTTCACAAGCTCCTAATACCGATAGTATAGTAGGTTCATTTTGATCATAATGGTCATCATCAGAGAGGTCGAAAATTTGAACGTCAACACCAATGGGTTTAGCGGTTACAGTAGCTTGGTTTATTACTTGCCCTTTATCGATGTCTGCTTGAGTAATGTCATATATAGCCTCGTAAGTCCATGTCTCATCAATTTTCAATATACCATCTTCTATATCACTTTCAGTAATTGGTCCAATGATTATGCCGCCAAAAAGATCATCTTTAAGAGATACTTCTTCGAGATCGACTCCTCCAAGATTGGCAACTGTGAAGGTGTAGACAATAGTATCATCGCAGTCATCACCATTGACATCAACAAGTGTGGCTTGTTTGATTAGTGCAATATCACCAGCACCATCGGTACATGCATCATCAGGAATAGGAGTTCTGTTAGGTCTATCT
>TARA_R110002051_G_scaffold202266_1_pt1 | contig 14238 bp, 10 predicted proteins | sample TARA_R110002051 | Tara Oceans TARA_R110002051 (sample SAMEA4397023) | marine metagenome | biome: Polar Biome; feature: [MES] marine water layer (ENVO:01000295) within the mesopelagic zone...; material: water (ENVO:00002006), including particulate matter (ENVO:01000060) such...
CTCCGGTGGTCGTGGGTTCAAGTCCCATCATCCACCCCATTACCCGCATGTACTCTTCTTGTTATCTCCTCCTGTTTTTAGTTTCTATTTTTCGGTTTTTATGCCCTTTATTGGGTTTTTTTGTTTTCGCCTTTTAAGCGCTCTCGTTTTTCTAACGAGGCATCACTCGAATACGGTTGCCGGCCATATTGGTAAGCGGTTCAGGCATTCCTAATAAATACCCCTGCGCATAATCAATCCCTATCTGATGCAGTGTGTCCAGCGTAGCCTGGGTTTCAACAAACTCTGCGATCGTCTTGATCCCCAGTGCCTTACCCACCGAGTGAATTGCCTCCACCATTGCCCGATCAATCGGGTCTTGATGCACATTGCGGATGAAGTTACCGTCAATTTTTAGATAATCAACGGGTAGCTGTTTCAAATAACTAAACGAGGAGAGTCCGGTACCAAAGTCATCAAGAGCAAAACGGCAGCCATAAACTCTCAAGGTATTAATGAGTGTCTTTACGCTGGATAGCTGGGCGATCGCGGTACTTTCAGTAATTTCAAAACAGAGCGTGCCGTGGGGTAGGTCTGCTGTAGAGACCTTGGTAATCAGATCCTGACAAAAATCAGCATCGGACAGCGAAGCCCCTGATAAATTGATACCCCACAGGCTATATGTTGGTGGAGAGGATTGGCGATTTTGATCTCCTAGCCATGCCAGGGTATTACGAATTACCCAACGATCAATGCGCACCATAAAGTGATAGCGCTCAGCGGCAGGTAAAAAGCTTCCAGGGGCGATAAGTTCACCATGCTCTTCCAGGCGGAGCAAAATCTCACGATAAGCGGGAGCGTCACCGTATATAGCTTTAATCGGCTGGGCAAAAAGTCGAAAGGCATCGTTATCAAGACCATTTTGCAAGCGCTGAACCCACTGCAGTTCACCATGCCTCTCTAGTAACAAATGGTCATCGGGTTGATAGCAGTGGATGCGATTGCGTCCCGCCTCCTTTGCGGCGTAGCAAGCTGCGTCAGAAGCGTGAAGTGCTTGACTAAGCTGCATGGGTTGAGCAGCGTTGAGTTCAACCAAGCCAATGCTAACCCCAATCCCAAAGGTGTGCTCTTGCCAGGCAAATCGGTAATTTTCGATATCGCTGCGCAGAGCTTCGGTAATGACAAGCGCTCTATCAAGACCGCAGTCGGGTAGCAGCAGGGCAAACTCATCACCACCCAGGCGAGCGGCAATATCGCTACTGCGCACATGGGATTTCAGCTTTAATGACACTTGCCGTAACAGCTCGTCACCCGCTAGATGGCCGCAGGTATCGTTGACTATTTTGAACTGATCAAGATCGAGGTAGCAGAGGACATGTTGGCCATCATCGCGATTAAGCAACGCGTTAAGCGCTGATTCAAATGCACGCCGATTGAGTAAGTCGGTTAGATTATCGTGACTTACTTGGTAACTCAGTTGTTCTGTCAGTTGGCGAGTGAGGCTTACATCTTGAAAGACAACGACTGCCCCTAGAGTGATACCGCTGCGAGAGCGTATCGGTGAGGCACTGTGTTGGATGGGTGTGTACGATTGGTCACACTTTACCAGTAGGCAATGCTCAGTGGAGTGCACTGAAGTTAATTGCGTTAGCACTTGCCGGGCTGGGTTGCTGAGCAGTTCGCCACTGGCTTCCTCGAGTAATTGATATACCACATGAATGGGTTTATCCATTGCCTCTTTGAGTGACCAGCCGGTTAAGCGTTGCGCTTCTGTGTTGAGAAACGTGACGTTGCCGCTGGCATCGCAGGTGATAACGCCATCACCTATAGAAGCCAGCGTCGTGCGGGCAAGATCACGCTCCCGGTTTAACTGCTCTTGGAGCTGTCTGCGCTCAGTAATATCGCGCACCATTCCAGAACGCTCTGATGCAGAGCCGCTAGCGCCTTCGCTAACCTGAATTTCCAAATAGCGAATACGCTTGTCATCGCAGCGTCGTTTAATTTCATGCCGCGCCCCAGGGGTTAACGTAAAGCCAGGCAACAGATGTGAGACGGGTTGACCCATAAGGCTGGCTGCATTGATGTTGAAAAGCTGCTCTGCTCCAGGGTTAAGGCTGGTTAAGGTCCCGTCTGCTTGCCAAGTGATCACTCCATCGCGCAGGTTCCGCAGCATGACGCGAGTGTGACCAACGGCGGTTTCAAGAGCCGCCGTTACCCGGTTATAGCTGGCCGCTATTTCACCCACTTCGGTAAACGGGTCGGCTTCAATGCGTTGGCGTATATCGCCCTGTTGTTCATGTTGGCGCATATGTTCGAGCAGTTGGTTCAGCTCGTTGTTGGCGCCATGCTCGGCTAAATTGAGGCCCATTTTTTCTGCGTCAGGTGAGACGCGTAAGGGCAGGAAGCGCCGGGTGATGCGAAAAATCAGCCATGCGCTGCCAAAACTCCAAACACCGCAAACGACAACGCCAAGTAGCTGAATGCCGAATTGAGCGGGTCGGGACAGGCCGCTATCCAGTAGTGCCATATCCGCCACCCAGGGGAGTGCGAGCGTGCCCCAAATGCCGGATATCAAATGGGCAGGTATGGCGCCCACGGCATCATCGATACGCTTACTCAGCAGCCATTCGCTGGTCAGTACCATTAGCACGCCGCTAACCGCCCCCAAGCCAAATGCCGCCGGGAGCGAGATCACATGCGCGCTGGCGGTGACGGCGACTAGGCCTGCAATGGCGCCATTAATTGCGTACATCACATCGGCGTAACGACGTGTTCGCATTCCCATGAGCATACCGGAGAGAATGCCGCCCACGGCTCCAAGCACGGTATTAGCCAATATGCCTGGTATCTGGTCGGTAACCGCCAGCGTGCTACCGCCGTTAAAGCCAAACCAACCTAATATCATAAATAGCGCGCCAAGCATCGCGAGTGGAAGGTTGCCAGAGGGAAAAGCGGTAGGAGGCTTGCCGTGTGCGAAACGACCGCTGCGTGGGCCGATGCAGAGTACCGCTGCCAGGGCTACCCAGCCGCCTACACTGTGAACCACTGTGGAGCCAGCAAAATCAACAAACCCCAGAGCCCCTAGCCAGCCTGCGGCACCACCTAATAGCCCGCCCCAAGCCCAGTGTCCGAATACGGGGTAGATGATTAACGCGATCCATAGCGCCGTCCAAATATACGCTAAAAAGGGCATGCGTTCCGCCACTGCACCCGACACAATGGTGGCGGCGGTCGCGCAGAACATTGTCTGGAAGATGAACACCGTGATCACCCAGCTACCCGAAGCATCTAACTGCCAGCCGAATAACGTCGTGCCTACAGCGCCGCCCAACGAATCACCAAACATGATGCCGAATCCGATGAGCCAAAAAACACTGACGGCAATCGCAAAGTCCGCTACGTTTTTCATAGCGACATTAATGGCGTTCTTGGTACGCGTTGTGCCAGCCTCTAAGCATAGAAAGCCAGCTTGCATCACAAATACCAGAGCGGCTGCCCAGAGTACCCAGAGCGTATCGATCAGCGAGCTATCCAGATTTAGCGTTGCAGGCATGGTGTTTTCCTTTATCACGAGTGCGAGGGCATCTTTTGGTGCGAACGCTTCTTTTTGGTGCGTTATGTGTTTTGCGCTGGGAAGGGAGAGGCCGTTACGGCGGCGTCAATCGCATACCTTTTAGGTTGCCTAATAGAAACTAAGCAATTGTTATGCCGCTAATAGTTTTGTCATCCTTTTTAGCTCTTTATGCAGCATTAATTACTTATTTAAAGCTTTAAAACAGCGGTTTCTACTATATTAATGCGGTTGATTTGGTGATATTTTTCAAATAGTTATTACTTGTCAATAATAGTGCTGAATCGACAGCGGGGGGAGTGCATCAACATGGGACGTCAAACGGTAGTTTTAGGAGCAGGGATGGTAGGTGTCAGCATTGCTTGGCATCTGCAACAGCGCGGTCATGAGGTCACCGTGGTAGACCGTCTTCAGCCTGGCCGAGAAACCTCGTTTGGCAATGCAGGCATTATTCAGCGAGAAGCCGTTAGGCCTTACCCCTTTCCACGGGATGTCAAAACGCTCCTGAGCGTGTTGCCTAACCGACGGGTTGATATTCGCTATCGTCCTGCGGGTATGGTGAATGCCGCTTCCCCACTGTTGCGCTACTGGATGAACTCAGCACCGAAGGCTTACCAGAAAATCGTGCCGGAATACGCGTCTTTGATTCAGCAGTCACTGAAGACCCACGGCCCGATGATTGAGGCTGCCGGGGCGGAACACTTAGTGCGCAGGCAGGGATGGCTTGAGCTTTACCGTACCCCTGAAAAGTTGGCCGCACGGTTAAAAGATGCTGAAGAGGCGCGCCGTCTTTATGGTGTTCAATTTGAGCAACTGGATCGGGCTGCGCTGATGGAGAAAGAGCCTTCCCTTAGCGAACATATTATCGGCGCGATTCATTGGCTCGACCCCTGGACCGTGGCCGACCCAGGCGCGCTGGTCGCGGCTTATGCCCAAGCATTCAGCAATGATGGCGGACGCATTCTGCAGGCGGACATCACCTCTGTTCAGCAGGTGGGTGGCCGGTGGCAGGTAAGCACCGCCGCCGAAACGTTAGAAGCAGACGACGTCGTGGTGGCGCTAGGGCCTTGGGCGGGTAGCTGGCTGAAGGAGCTTGGTTACCATTTCCCTACCTTTGTGAAGCGTGGCTATCACATGCACTACGCCCCGCAAGCAGAGGCCAAGCTAAATTACTGGGTCATGGATGCCGAAATTGGCTACCTGCTGGCGCCGATGAATGCGGGTATCCGCTTGACTACCGGGGCAGAGTTAGACCGTCTTGATGCCCCCGCCGACGTTAACCAACTGGGTGCGGCAGAGAAAGTGGCTCGCAGTGTGTTTCCATTAGGGGAGCGCCGCGATGAAGCCCCCTGGAAAGGTGCGCGGCCGTGCCTGCCCGATATGAAACCGGTGATTGGCCCAGCGCCACGCCATTCTGGCCTATGGCTTGCTTTTGGTCACGGTCACCAAGGGTTTACGTTAGGGCCCGCTACCGGCCACTTGTTGGCGGATATGATGGAAGGGCAGCCAACGGCTATCGATATGGCGCCATTTCGCGCTGACAGGTTTTAAATAGACCTATCACTATTAATGCTTAGGCAGACTAAGCCGATAAGGTTATAAAAACGCTGACTTGTTCAGCGTTTTTTTTGGTCTTTTTCAAGGGCGTCACGTTTGACACCACCCGCGACAACAGCCGCCTCCAAGCGTTACAATTGCCGTAATGGACATAGCTCAACGCGCGTTGGCCAGTTAGCGAGAGCTTCTGATCGAGTGCTGCGGATGAGACCCTATATTTGAAGAGGTACAATGAAAGAGACTCAATTAGCCCGTGAAGCTGAGCTTCGCAGGACATTCGCTATTATTTCCCACCCCGACGCCGGTAAAACAACGATCACCGAAAAGATGCTGTTGTTTGGCAACGCCATCCAGCTAGCGGGCTCGGTTAAAAGCAAGCGCAATGATCGCCACGCAACGTCGGACTGGATGAAAATGGAGCAGGAGCGGGGCATCTCCGTCACTACCTCGGTGATGCAGTTCCCCTATGGCGGACGTATTGTCAATCTGCTGGACACACCTGGCCACGAAGATTTCTCTGAAGACACCTACCGTACGCTCACGGCGGTTGACTCTGCCTTGATGGTGATCGACGGCGCCAAGGGCGTTGAGGATCGTACGATTAAGTTGATGGAAGTATGCCGTCTGCGTACCACGCCGATCCTCACCTTTATCAACAAAATGGATCGCGATATCCGTGACCCCATTGAGGTAATGGATGAGGTCGAAACGGTACTCAATATTCAGTGCGCGCCAATGACCTGGCCGATTGGCATGGGGCGCCACTTTAAGGGCGTTTATCATCTGTATAACGATGTTGTTCACCTCTACACCCAGGGGCAGGGTAGCCGTATCCCCGATGATAAACGCATTGAAGGCCTAAATAATCCTGAAGTAGATGCCGTGTTGGGTGAAGACCAAGCAGAAGAGCTGCGCATGGAAGTGGAACTAGTGCGTGGTGCCTCCCATGAGTTTGACCTGGACGCCTATCGTCGTGGTGAGCTTTCGCCGGTCTATTTCGGGACTGCGATGGGTAACTTCGGGGTGCGTGAAATGCTAGATGGCTTTGTTGAATACGCGCCGCCCCCCCAGGCCCATGAAACCGATACCAGAGAAGTCACTTCTGATGATGATCGCTTCACCGGTTTCGTGTTTAAAATTCAGGCCAATATGGATCCCAATCATCGCGATCGCATTGCCTTCTTGCGGGTCTGTTCAGGCAAGTACGAAAAGAACATGAAGATGCGCCATGTGCGCATTGGCAAAGACGTCAAAATTGCCGATGCGTTGACCTTTATGGCCTCTGACCGCTCGCAGGTCGAAGAAGCGTGGCCCGGTGACATTATCGGTCTGCACAACCACGGTACCATTCAGATCGGCGATACCTTTACCGTCGGTGAAGATATGCGCTTTACCGGTATACCGCACTTTGCACCAGAGCTCTTTAAGCGCGTGCGGTTAAAAGACCCGTTGAAAATGAAAGCGCTGCAAAAAGGCTTGCAGCAGCTTTCTGAAGAGGGCGCTACCCAGGTCTTTATGCCGATGGACAATAATGACCTGATCCTTGGCGCTGTGGGCACCCTGCAGTTCGATGTGGTTGCTCATCGCCTGAAAGAGGAGTACAAGGTCGACTGCTTGTATGAAGGCGTCAATGTGCAGACTGCCCGCTGGGTCTACTGTGAGGATGCTAAAAAACTCGAAGAGTTTAAGCGTAAAGCCAGCACTAATCTGGCGATTGATGGCGGTGGCTATCTCACTTATATCGCGCCGACTCGGGTTAACCTGCAGATGACTCAGGAGCGCTGGCCGGACATTCGCTTCCAACCCACCCGCGAACACTAAGTATTGATATGTTAATCGACGCGCACTGCCATCTCGACTTTTCTGAGTTCGATCATGATCGAACTGAGGTGTTTGAGGCTGCCAAGGCGGTGGGTGTGGTGCGCTTCGTGGTGCCGGGTACAACCCGGGCCCGTTGGCAACAGGTGCTGGCGCTGGGCGAGCGGGATGACACCTCGGTTTGTCTGGGGCTTCATCCGTACTTTATGCAACAGCATCAAGAGGCCGACCTTGAAGCGCTCGACCTAGCTCTGAGCGAGCATCCTGAGGCTGTTGCGTTGGGCGAGTGTGGAATTGATGGCCGCTTTAGCGACACGCTGGACGCGCAGTGGCATTACTTTGATGCTCAATTGAGGCTCGCTAAGCATCACTCACTGCCGATAGTGGTGCACTGCGTTCATGCTAACGATAAGGTCGCCAAGCGACTTCGCCAGCTTGCGCTACCTCAAGCTGGGTTAATTCACGCTTTCTCAGGCTCTATTGAGCAGGCGACGAAATTTCTCGATTTAGGTTTCAAGCTGGGGTTGGGCGGCGCGGTAACCTATGAGCGTGCCAAGCGGTTGCAGCGAACCGTTGAGGCACTACCCGATGACGCTTTTGTGCTTGAAACCGACAGTCCTGATATGCCGCTTAGCGGCTACCAGGGCAAGCGTAATGAACCGTGCCGGGTAGCGGAAGTATGTAGTGTGGTGGCTGCCCTGCGCGGTCAAACGCTGGAACAGGTCGCGACCATGAGCAGTCATAACGCCACAACGCTGTTTGGCTTACCTCACGCTTAGAAAGCGGCAAGGCTAGTTATTCAGGCCAACCGCCAACTGTTCGGGGTCAACTCGCTCAATCGTATAGGGTAATGGTAGTAAAGTGGCTGGGGCCCCTGCGAGAAATACGGGCACTGTTTCTTCCATGACCTTGGTGCTCATTACTGCAAGCAGCTCGACGTCGCCTTGCTCGTTAAATGCGCTTACCACGACTTCGCCCACCGCTTTATCGTCACTGTTCGTCAGGTTGGCGCCTACTTCGGGTAGCGCTTGTGCCCCCACGCTAATATGCATCAGACGCTTTTTAACCTGCCCGCGAAAGTGGGCGCGAGCGACAACTTCCTGGCCGGTATAGCAGCCTTTCTTGAAGCTAATCCCGCCTAACGCTTCCCAGTTAAGCATTTGCGGTAAAAAGTGATCCTGCTGGGCGTCGGTTAGCCACGCTAAGCCACTGCGAATATCCTCAAGCTGCCATGCGTTACGGCCTTCATCGTCGTCCTGTATCGATATTTTATCGCCGTTGATATCGTGATCGAAACACAATAGCCATCTCGGTGTCCTACCGGGGTAACGCAACGCGCAGAGCTGGTCATTGTTGCTGTGAGTGCCAACCTGCTCAGGAAAGTTCTGCTCAGGAAAGTGCAGGCCAAGCTGGTCAGCAGGTGATTGGGCATTGTCGCCAGTGCCGATGAACGTAAGGTTAGGCAGTGCCGTCAATTCGGCCTTATAGAAAGCGGCGAATTTTTTAAGATGGTTGGCTAAACTCTCTAACAGGGTGCTGCTTAGTAGCAGCCGAAAATGGTTTTCCCCCATGCGCAGCAATTGGGCATTGGCTAGCATGCGGCCCTTAGGCGTGCAGAAACAGGTCAGCGGCGCAAAGTGTCCATCGGCTAGGTTGACTTGGGCGCTAGTCTGCCCTTGAAGGAACTTTTCTGCATCGGCGCCTTTCACATCCAGCGCGGCTAAGTGAGTAAGGCGGACGCTGCCAAGGGCGGAAGTGCGTGAGGTAACGGTCGCCATAAAAAACTCCTGATCAAAGTGGTGATTTGTCAGCCATTCTAAGCTTGCGGACAAATGAATATGCATGTATTGCCCTTAAGTGCGGGCAGTCGGCATTAATTGCAAGGCACTATTAGCGTGCTAGACTCTTTCCCTCGTAGGAGTCTTGCATAGGCCAATAGGCAGGGAAACGGTATGGCGCAGCAATCATTAACATTCCAGGGTGTTAAATCGGTCGAGCAGGTTAATAAAATTACCACAGCACTCATGATGCTGGACGGTGTTGACAGCGCCGAGGTCGGCCGCCACGGGGCTGATATCGATGGGCGTGCAAAGCGTGAAACGCTGATTAACGCCATTGAAAAACTCAAGCTTGGCATCAAGGTATCCTAATGCACATACCCATTAGCGTCATTAGTGAGCGCAACCATGCCTTTAGGCTGCGTGTTGAAGTCGATGGTCTGGAAGCTTTGTATGCCGATGTACCGCCAGTGGTTGGCGGCGAGGGCAGTGCCCCTGATCCGCACGACTATTTCGATATCGCCTTGGGCACGTGTAAAGCAATTACCGTGCAAATGTACGCCAAGCGTAAGGGATGGCCGCTTGAAGGAGTGACCGTCACGGTACAGCGCGATGATAGTCAGGAAAGAAAAGGTATTTACAAACTGGGTGTCACCTTAACACTGCACGGTATTAATGACCCTGTGCAGCGCGCCAGGCTTGAAGAAATCAGCCATCGTTGTCCCATCCAGCGTTTGATGACCGAGTCCACGGTTGAGATAGAGACACGTCTTGTTTAGTTACCCTTAAAATAGTTTTCCTTTTTTGGAGCATCGATGAGCAAAGCCTTTCGATTACAGTCAAAATTTCAGCCTGCCGGTGACCAGCCAGCCGCCATTAAAGGGCTGATTAGTGGCCTGGAGTCAGGGCTTGCTCATCAAACGCTGCTAGGCGTTACCGGCTCGGGCAAAACTTTCACCATGGCCAATATCGTCGAACAGCAGCAGCGCCCGACCATTGTGATGGCACCTAACAAGACCCTTGCTGCCCAGCTTTACGGTGAGTTCAAGGCGTTTTTCCCGGATAACGCGGTAGAGTATTTCGTTTCCTACTACGACTACTATCAGCCGGAAGCCTATGTGCCTTCGTCTGATACGTTTATCGAGAAAGATGCCTCTATCAATGACCACATTGAGCAGATGCGCCTCTCGGCCACTAAGGCGCTACTGGAGCGCCGGGATGCGCTGATTGTGGTGTCGGTGTCAGCCATTTACGGTCTGGGTGACCCGGACCAGTATCTAAAGATGCGTCTCCACTTTACCCGTGGTGAATTGATCGATCAGCGCGCCTTCCTGCGTCGGCTGGCCGAGCTGCAATATACACGTAATGATATGGACTTTCGGCGCGGTACCTACCGGGTACGTGGTGACGTGATCGATATCTTCCCCGCTGACTCTGATGAAGAAGCGGTGCGTGTCGAGCTGTTCGATAGCGAGATCGATACGATTCGCTTGTTCGACCCGTTGACCGGTGCCGTCAAGGGCGAGGTGCCGCGTATGACCATCTACCCTAAATCGCACTACGTGACGCCGCGGGAAACCATTCTAGGCGCCATTGATGCCATTAAAGAAGAGCTTAAACAGCGACTTGAGTGGATGCGCAAGCATGAGCGTCTAGTCGAAGCGCAACGCCTGGAGCAACGTACGCTTTATGACATCGAGATGATGCTGGAATTGGGCTACTGCAACGGCATTGAAAACTATTCCCGCTATCTATCTGGGCGTGCGCCCGGCGAGCCCCCGCCGACATTTTTCGATTACCTGCCCGATGATGCGTTGCTGTTTATCGATGAGTCGCATGTGAGCGTGCCCCAAGTAGGCGGCATGTATAAAGGTGACCGTTCGCGCAAAGAAACATTGGTGGAGTATGGTTTCCGACTGCCTTCAGCGCTGGATAACCGACCCATGAAGTTTGAGGAGTGGGAAGCGATTTCCCCGCAGACTATCTTTGTCTCTGCCACTCCTGGGCGCTACGAGGGCGAACACGCCAGTCAAATCGTTGAGCAAGTGGTACGTCCTACCGGTCTGTTGGACCCTGAAATTGAGGTGCGCCCGGCCAGCACCCAGGTAGATGATTTGCTTTCGGAAATTGGTCTGCGTACCGCCGTAGGTGAGCGGGTACTGGTCACTACGTTAACCAAGCGCATGGCAGAAGACCTGACCGAGTACTTTGACGAGCACGGTATTCGGGTTCGCTATCTGCACTCGGATATCGATACCGTTGAGCGTGTTGAGATCATTCGTGACCTTCGTTTGGGCAAGTTTGATGTGCTGGTGGGTATTAACCTGTTGCGTGAAGGGTTGGATATTCCCGAAGTGTCGCTGGTGGCCATTTTGGATGCCGATAAAGAGGGCTTTCTCCGCGCTGAACGTTCATTGATACAAACGATTGGTCGCGCTGCCCGTAACGCCCACGGCAAGGCGATTCTCTACGGCGACCGGATTACTGACTCGATGCGCAAAGCCATCGATGAAACCGAGCGTCGGCGAGCGAAGCAGACTGAGCACAATCTAGAGCATGGTATTACGCCGACGACGATAACGCGCTCGGTGTCCGATATTCTGGAAGCCGCCCAAGCGCCGGGCAAAAAGAACAGCCGTCGGCGCGGCAGTGAACGTAAAGTGGCGGAAAGTGCCGCTGAATATGATGTGTCCACCATGAATAAGCATGATCTGCTGGGCGCAATCAGCAAGCTTGAAGATGCCATGTTCGAAGCAGCGCAAAACCTGGAGTTTGAAGAGGCGGCGCGGCTACGCGATCAGCTCCATCAAATGAAAGAAAAACAGCTGGCGCTGGGCTAGCAGTATGCCAGAAGGGCCAGAAATTCGTCGGGCGGCCGATCGTGTTCAGCAGCAGATAGGCGGGCGGGTAATTGACAAAGCTTGGTTCGCCTTTCCCGAGCTGGCCAGCCAAGCAGACTCTTTCACTGGTGTTCAGGTGTCCCGGGTAGAGACGCGTGGCAAAGCAATGCTGATCCGGTTTGCTGATGAGCGGGTACTTTACTCACATAATCAACTCTATGGGGTTTGGAAGCTGCATAGTGAGGATAAACCTCCCGACACAAAGCGCACGTTACGCGTTCGTTTGACGGCAGAAGGGCGTTGCGCAAGTCTTTACAGCGCTTCCGATATCTCGCTTTGGCATTGCGACAATCTCGCCGAGCACCCTTTTTTGGCCCGTTTAGGGCCTGATTTATTGAGCCAGGATGTAACCCCCACGGATGTTCTGCAGCGGTTAAATCTCAAGCAGTTTCACCGGCGAAGCTTGGGTGCGCTGTTGCTCGATCAAGGATTAGTGGCAGGGCTCGGCAATTATCTGCGCTCTGAAATCTTATTCTTTACCCAGTTGCCGGCCAGCGCTCGGCCGGTAGATCTCACCACCAATCAACAACAATTGCTTGCGCACTTTATTATCGAGACAACTCGGCAAGCGTACCAAACCGCAGGTGTGACCAATCAAGAGGCCTGGATTGAACAGGCTAAAGCAGCGGGTGAGTCACGTAAGCAGTGGCGTTTTGCGGTATTCGATCGCGCAGGTCTCGAGTGCCACCGCTGTGGTGCGGTGATCGAGCGCCGAATGATGGGATCGCGAAGGCTCTACTATTGCCCGCATTGCCAAGGCAGTTAATAGCTTCGAAGAGTTAATACCACGCTTTATTGAGCATTTATACCGTTATCTTGTTTTCTGCCAAGAATTACTAAAGCACTAATTTCTGTAGCCAAGACACTACCGAGGAGTGCTGCCGACAGCAGGGCAATACGGTATACTGGCTACACGCTAAGACGGCACCTGCGCCGATGCGCAAGAATGCCGCTGACTAGACGATAACCTAGGAGCTGTTAGTCCATGACCGTGATTCGCCAGGACGACGTTATTCAAAGCGTTGCCGATGCTCTTCAGTACATCTCTTACTACCATCCCAAAGATTTCATCGACGCCATGGCGGCCGCCTACGAGCGTGAAGAGAACCCCGCTGCGAAAGACGCTATTGCGCAAATTCTGATTAATTCGCGTATGTGCGCCACCGGGCATCGCCCGATTTGCCAGGACACCGGCATCGTCACCGTGTTTGTTCACGTGGGCATGAACGTTACCTGGGAAGCGGACATGAGCCTGGACGACATGGTCAACGAAGGTGTCCGTCGCGCTTATTTGCTGCCTGATAATGTCCTGCGCGCCTCAGTACTGGCCGACCCTGACGGTAAGCGGGCCAACACCAAAGACAACACTCCCGCCATTATCCATCATCAGATTGTGCCTGGTGACAGCGTGGATATTCACGTGGCTGCGAAGGGCGGTGGTAGTGAAGCCAAGTCAAAATTTGCCATGCTTAATCCTTCCGACAGCGTCGTGGATTGGGTAATGGAACAGCTGCCGAAGATGGGCGCAGGCTGGTGTCCGCCCGGTATGCTGGGCATTGGCATCGGCGGCACCGCTGAAAAAGCGATGATGATTGCCAAAGAGGCGCTACTGGATCCCATCGATATTCAGGATCTACAGGCTCGCGGGCCCAGTAATCGCGCCGAAGAGATACGCTTAGAACTGTTCGATAAGGTCAATAAGAGCGGTATTGGCGCGCAAGGGTTAGGCGGCTTAACCACCGTGCTGGATATTAAAGTAAAAGACTATCCAACCCATGCCGCCAATAAGCCTGTAGCGATTATTCCCAATTGCGCAGCAACCCGTCACGCCCACTTCAGCCTGGATGGCTCAGGCCCTGCGGCGCTAAAAGCCCCGAAGCTTGAGGACTGGCCGGAAATCACTCGCGAAGCAGGCGATAACGTCAAGCGTGTCAATCTTGACACCGTAACGCCCGCTGAGGTCAAAACCTGGCAGCCAGGCGATACGCTACTGCTGAACGGTAAGCTGTTAACCGGCCGTGACGCTGCCCATAAGCGTATGGTGGATATGTTAGCCAAAGGTGAGCCGCTGCCTGTTGATATGAAAGGGCGCTTCATTTATTACGTGGGCCCGGTTGATCCTATCGGTGATGAAGTGGTGGGGCCCGCAGGCCCAACAACCGCCACGCGAATGGATAAATTTACCCGCACCATGCTAGAAGAAACTGGCCTGTTAGGTATGGTAGGAAAGGCAGAGCGTGGCCAAATCGCCATTGATGCTATTCGTGACAATGAGGCGGTGTACTTAATGGCGGTAGGGGGTGCAGCTTATCTGGTTGCCCAAGCGATTAAAAAATCCCGAGTCGTCGGCTTTGAAGATTTAGGCATGGAAGCGATCTACGAATTCGAGGTCGAAGATATGCCGGTGACGGTAGCTGTCGATAGTCTGGGCACATCAGTGCATCAAACCGGACCTGCGAAGTGGAAAGAGATTATTGCTCAGTCAGCGTAGCAAAAGTGGTAAGAAGGTTGATTAGGCTTTGAACGCCTAGCTTTTTAAGCGCATAAAGGCCTCGCTGACGGCGAGGCCTTGTTCTTTGTGAGGGCTTTTTAAGGACGTGGCTATGACCTCCTGGTTGCTAGGGACCAGCATCTT
>TARA_R110002051_G_scaffold84547_1_pt1 | contig 14235 bp, 4 predicted proteins | sample TARA_R110002051 | Tara Oceans TARA_R110002051 (sample SAMEA4397023) | marine metagenome | biome: Polar Biome; feature: [MES] marine water layer (ENVO:01000295) within the mesopelagic zone...; material: water (ENVO:00002006), including particulate matter (ENVO:01000060) such as......
GCGCGTACAGTTCCTTTTTGCATAATAAGGTTTATGTTAAATATATCAGCAACCTTAACTCAATTGAGCGTCAATTTATGACCACCCCTCGGTCACGTTGAACACCCTTAGCCTTCAAGAATTCTGAGAAGTGATTGACGGTCAAGCAGCGTATTTCTCCTTTCGCAACTCGTTTCGGCGGTAAACAGACATCCATGACAAGCGGCGCCGTTTATCATGTCGATATCTGACGTAAGACTTTTTGAACCCGATGTGCAGATCGGGTCATTCCCACATACAGTGTTTCGAGCAATGCCACGTTTTATCGTGAGTGGGATGTTGTTAGCTTGTTCCAAAAGGCCACCTAGCGTGCCTTGTGAGCCACCCCCCGCGGCATAAAGGAGCAAGCCCAATTTTGATGTTTGAGAGGATCCATCGCTTTGCAGCGCATAGATCCGCTCCGATAGCGAAGTAGAAGGATATCCGGCGTCCAATGAAATCTGTTCAATCAGCAAGTGGGACAAGGAATGTACGAAGACATACTCGTATCCGGGAAAAGGCTTCCGCCGAAGCATATCCTTTTGATACCATTCGTCATATCGGTTCTTAAGGACTTCTAGTGAGTTGTCTGCTCCAAGGGCCTTCACTCTTTGACGTATCAACGCGATGTCAAAATTGAAGAACAGCCCTTCACCGAACTGCTCCATTGCGGGAAGCCAGCTTACCTTGTCGGCAAGAGACTGCCCCTGAACCTCTAACGTGATATCCTCTTGAACCTCATCAAACGGAGACGGTGCTGGTTCAATTCTGGTAAATCCATAGAGGCATGAAACTTCACACAAGCGGTGTACTTTCACCAAAGACTTAATGAAGCCTGTATCTGCCAGCGCATCATTTCGCCACTCGCCATCATCTAGGGTTTCAGCATGCAATCGGGCTGACAGCTTATTTTCACCAATAATCTTCTTTCCAGATGCCAGGATCGAAAACTCTTCGACCTTCGGATTCTCGACGTCTTGAGACAATGCTTCAGCTTGCTCGTTTCGGATCTTTTGTAGAGCTGCCCAGATCACGCTCCCATCCAAGCCTTCAAAGGCCTTTTTGATCGGCGCCAGGCCAAATTTCACTGGGCCTAGTACCTCTTGCTCTGTCTGCACTTCCTCGAAAGCAGGAAGGTATTCAGAAACCCGTCGTTCAACGTCATTTTGCCCAGCAGGCAGTGCGATCAACTTTAAAACCTGAGAGTAATAGTTGTTGATGGCGCCTCGCGTCATGGGCCTCTGAGTTTCTGGGCAGTTGGTCGCCTCATAACCTTCAATCCAGGGCCGATAGCCCTTGCAGGAGCCAAGAGCGTTTTCAGTAAAGAGTTCACTTAGCTGCCGACTTGCTCCGCAGTCACATGAAACAGTGATGTACTGCGGGTCTCCCGCTGCTCCACGATCTTGCATGTACATTGTTTGTTGGCAGCTGCCGCCGCGATGCACGAAATATCGCCAATCAATGTCGTCAATATGACCCTTACTGCACGCAGCAACCCAGCGAACTGGAGAGATGACTTGTCCCTTTTTCGCTTTTGGCTTGTCTCCGGATCTGAAACGCCGAAGTTCCTGTTTGGAGGTATCGGCTTGATCGGTAACGACTTCCCAACGAGGGTATTTCACAGCTGGAACTTTTGGCGGCGTTCGACCTAGTGTTGTGTCTCCGTTTAGCGGGGGTTCGAACAAGCTCAGTGTTACGCCTTCCTTTAGCCAACTGCTTCCGTCTTCGGTGTTGCTTAAGAGTTTCGTTAAGTACTGCACCAAGCGTGGTTCAGAAATCTGGCGCATGCTTTGATTGCCAAAAGCGATGGGCCAACTATCCAAACCCATGATCATCACGGATGCTTCTGGAAGATCAACGATTGAACCGGGGCCAAATGTCTGGATTAACTGCGATAGCCTGATCTCGTCATTGGAACTCATTTTGTTGCTCCTCCCGTTGGGACAGGGCCAGCCAAATAATCTTTCACATCAAGGCTTATCCCCGGTTGCACATCGCGCATGGACCAACCCGCTTCAAACAACTCGAAATCTTTTGTTAAAGCGGACATATCAGTTAGCGGGTTGTGCATAAGCCCTTGATCGTCCGCGCGGTGCGTATCCCAGTTGATATCCTCACCAGCTCGGGCTGCCAAAATCTGCAGCCATCCTTCTTTGAGGCGTCTGATGTCATCTAGAGTACAAAAGCGATCAACTAAGAAATTGCTAGCTTCAACAACAGCTGGGTGATCTGGATCAAACCGAGATGCGCCACTGACGACTGCGAAATCTGGTTCCAAATGTCTGACTAGGCCGGCGAATACAGCGCCTAAGGCACGGTCTTTCGCGCGCATCGAACCGGGAGTGACGCTCGTGGCCTCGACGGCGCGATAGAATGCTTTGTGGTAGGTCCCAAAATCTTCGTAGTGAGCGCGATCCCTAGCTCGGTGCATGTTCAAAATCACCAAAACTATACCTGGTCGCTCAGAATCCCGACCCACACGACTCGTGGCTTGAATATATTCAGCAGCAGACTTCGGCTGGTTCTGAACAAACATCAAACCAAGCCTTGTGATGTCGAGGCCGACAGAAATCATGTTGGTCGCCAATGCGACGTCGAGCGGAAGCATTTGCCCCTTCGTTTTTGGAGCTTTGGTAAAACTTTGCTCGAGACGCTCTTTTGCTACAGCAACATCATCGGTGCTTAAGCGGGATGTGAGTTCGTCGGGTGCGGATATGTTGCGCGCCGCAAAGGTTGAACCAACTTCATCTTGTCCATCTCTAAGACGTCTGCTGGGCCAAACACGCAGATTGGTCGCGACTTCGTCCTCGATAATACGACGACTAGCGCCCAATTCTCTCAACGCGTTGAAATAGCAAAGTGCTGTCATGTACGGGTCAGCTGGATTCTTCGATCCATCTCGACTATCCTGATCAAATTGTTTCTGAGCTGATGCCAGCATTGGCACAACGGATCTAAGCATCACCTTCCTTGGTCCGATACCGAGTGCGCTAATCCCAACATAACGGCGTCCATCAGCGTCCTTTAGGGCACGGGTCAATGCAAAGTGGCTATCCTTACGATCGATGCCCGGGGGCGGGAAAATTGCCGTTTTTGTCCTGCCGAAGAGCTTCTGGATTTGATCTTCCGCGCGCCTGACAGTGGCAGTAGAAGCAATAATCTTTGGACCACGCAATTCGCCGTTGATCGTTCGTGATGCAAGTCGATCCACCATCGCCTCGTAAAGACCGGCAATGGTGCCAAGGGGCCCTGAAATCAAATGCAACTCGTCTTGGATAATTAGAGAAGGCGGAGGAAGACAATGCGCTTCGTCGGAAAGAAGATACCCAACACCAGGCTCATCAGCACCATAGAACCTCATGTGTTTGGGTTCACTGCCTTCATCAAATCGGTCCACGTTGTCAAAAAATCGGCCAACTTCACCGCGCCTCGGTAACGCGGCGAATTTGTCGACGGTGCCAATGATAAATGCTGGGAGGCGATTGAAAATCTCCTCATCGACAGCAAGAACTGGCAAGCCACCCTTCTCTCCACTGAAATCGCATTCGAGATTGGAGCAATTGATCAGCATCCGCTTGCCAGCAACGTGGAACGTATCTTTGTCAAAATTGGTTCCGCACCATGGGCATTGTTTGATTGGAGCGGGTGCCTCCCGCCCTGACTTTCTATAGCGGTTGACCTTAGTGTAGGCGTGACGACCTGCGCTATCCTGCTCACCTCGCCCGCCAATCTTATTAGGAGTGGCGGCTGACCCTACCCAGAGCCCAATTTCGATTGGGGCCAGCCCCAGTTTCGGCTGGCCGTTCTGTTGCCATTCCGGCGAACGTCGAAGTAGCTCCAACGCGCAAATCATGGCTGCTGCCCGGCCCAATTGATCGAGCGTCAAAAGTCGAAGTGTATAGCGCATGATCACGCAAACGCCGCTTCCTAACCAATCGGCATGGGTCAGCCTGCGGTACGCAATCTGATAGGCTGCTAGGCCAAGATACGCTTCGGTCTTACCGCCACCCGTTGGAAAGAATAGGAGGTCGACTGTTTTGCGATCATCGTGAGTGGGGTCAGACAACCCATCTAGGTTGAGAAGAATGAAGGCAAGCTGAAACGGTCGCCATCCCGCCCCTTTCACACCCCGTTTTTCAAGGTAAGAGTTGATGGATAAGTTCATCGCCCGAAAGGCATCAAGCGCCGCAGCATCGGTCTTCAGCAGTTCAATGCCATTGCGCATTCGCGCGCATGCCTCGCGCTGTTTTTCTACCAAATCCTGCGCAACCTCACGCCGCGACTGAAATGTGATTGTAGAGGCCGTAGTGGCCTGACTTGCAATGAAGTCGGCATAATCCTCAGGGAATCCAGCGAGCGAAGCGGCCAGCTGTGCTGGATCCTCCGCAAGCTTGGCAAGCTCAAGCATATTAAACTCAGCGACATCGTTCAGCGCTTCGTTCTGGTCCACCTTTTCTACGTCAGCTGATGGCAGGTGATCGGTCCAAACGGACGGAGCGAGCCCATCGGTCGGTTTGGCATGCGCGGTTCCGACATTGCGGCCACCGGCAAAGCGAAGCACGTCTTGGTAGTGAAGATCATGCAGGCGCAGATCAGGGTCTTCGGCGTCATACCCGCTCATATCAGGGTTGCCGATGAAGCCCTCACCACCCGCTTTCAGCTCCAGGCCGACTTGGAAAACGTTGGAAACATCCCGGAACCTCTGGGACTCTGGTCGGCGGTTCACAACGAAGATGGTGACGGACAAACCATCAACCGATGCCTCGGGGCGTAGCAGATCAACTTTCTGCACCATCAGATGCAAGTGAAGGCACCCGCCCTTTCGTTGCGGCGTCTCTGTGTCCAGCAGTGGGATCGGCAAGCCCTCTTTGAGCTCCATCGCCTTTGCGAAGGTCGCTGCATCGATCCGATGTTCAACAAATCGCGGTTTGCGATGCCAGCTGATGTCTTTGGGCGCGTCCTTACCCGTTCCCTCAAGTACGGCCTTGGGGATCGGCGGTTGGGCATGATAGTCGGCATATCGCAGGGCGACGTCGATGTATGGGCAATCCCGTGCGACGAATGCCGTCAGGCCGAGGCTAGTTGGGTCGAGGCGTTTGCGCTGCCGCGCGTCATTTCCACCATCGCTATCCTCGCCACCTGCTGCGCCGTGCTCATCGTCATCTTCCATGCTGGGAAGCGGGTCTTGGATTTCTGGCGCGTCGTTCTTGGGAAGGGCAGCGGTCGAGCCTTCGGCGGGGGTCAGATAGCCGATCAGGTAGAAACTGGACGGGCGGGTCGACGTGATCACCTCGAAGTTCGACATGTGATCGTCATGTGACGCCGGACGCGTATCGGGGCCGACCACATCCATGCGGAACGCATCAAGGATGTCGTCGCGCACTTGGGCGGAGGTTTTGGTGGTGGCTGCGTCGCTCATATCAGCGTTCCTTGTTGATCAAGCTGCAAAGCCGATGGTTTCATTTTGTCGTTCCGCGGGCCTTTGGCCTCTTCAGCCGCGCGGGTGCGGTTCAGTTCTAGGAGACGCGCAAGCACTTTGTCGCGGAACCAAGCAGGCCAATGATAGCGTTCTTGATAGGCAAATTCAGGTTCATCTGTTCGATGCAGAAAACGCGGTGCCGCACCGTTTTCGGACGTATCTTGCGCCAAGTCCGCCAGATCGTCCCAGCCGTAAGCACGCAAAACAGCGTCATCCATCTCGGCGTGGAGTCGGCGGAGTTCGACGATGTCAGGTTTGCGGTCTAGCGGGTTGTGAAAGCGGTTGTAGCTTCCAGTAAGCCCCAATCCAGTTTTCTGCATGATGTCGGAACGGACCTCTAAGTATCTAGCTACGACTGAACTGAGATAGTTGTTTTGTGCTCGATACTCAGCAGCTGGAAAATTCTGGAAGCAATCTGAAGGTGAGTATCTTAAGTCATCCTTCATGCTTGAGCTAAGCAACCTGGCCCAAATTTCATGAACGTTGGAAAGAATCGAAACAATTTCCGTACTGGTAAAGACTACGCAGGAGTCGGCGAAGATCGCGTTTGATGGTACCCTAGCAATAGCAAGATTTGGTGATACACGGCTCAAAACAAACACTTCATCAAGGCTAATAGTTGCGCTGATCAAGCCAGGGCGGTTTTCTCCATATATCCACCAACGATCGCGGTTCGAGTCCCTCTTTTGTTTGTCCCTTTCAGGCTTCACTAGCCGTTCAACGATATCCAGTAGGTCAGGCCAATCCGAAGCAACCGGTTCAGGATAATTTCCTGACACGACGCCTTTCTGAAGCATACTGCGTTGTTCGGCATCGGAAGCATCCTCCCACGACTTCAACGTAGGATCTCTTCGTAAGGGGAAGTCCTCGAAGTCGATTACATACCGATGGTGCTTATGCTCAGGATCGGTGTTTATCTCACTGCCGCCAATGTAGGGCTTGATCCGCTCAGCGTTTCGAGGATCTTTTTGGATTAGTTCCTCCATCTCAGTCAGCGTTGTTGCTTTTCCTTTCGCTGCATTCTCATCATCGAAAGTAAAACCCATTCCCAAGATGATCGAGCCTTGGAAAGCGATACCTTTGTTGGTCTCAAGAACCGCCGGAGTGTCGTCGAAATCACCCTCTCGTACAAAAGCAGAGATGCGACTAACTGGACGGCCATCGAGCAAGGTCGAAACGCCAGTTGGAGGACCTTTGCTAACGTGAACGGTAGATACCACCACAGCAGCTTCACCCGGCCATTTCACCCGCCGCCGCGCATTGTAAATCTCGCCGTTCTTCTCTTGCAGTAGATATCGTAAGCCGCTCTCGCGCGTATCCCCCTGCCCGATGGTATTGGTTGCAATCAGCCCCATCGTGCCACCCTCGCGCAGCAGTTCGAACGCCCTACGAAAGAAATGCGCTGACAGGTCCGCATTCCCGTGCGCACCGGGGCTGATCACCTTCAGCCAGTCCAGAAACCCAGCCCGCGACCCGTTCGTTATGGTGTTCTTGCCAGCAAACGGCGGGTTGCCCACGATGCTGTCAAAGCCGGGATTATCGCCCGCAAAAACCTCGGGGAACTCGATATCCCAATGGAACGGCGTAATCGGATGCTCGCCGCTCAACAGGCCCTGCTGCAAACGACGTGCAACGTCCTGCCCATCCTCCTGACCAAACTGAACTTGAAAATCGTCCAACGCCTGCCGCCGCGCTTTTGCCTTCGCCTCCGAAAAGAACACTGCAATCACGGCATCACCGCCCAACCGGACCTCGGCAATATCTCGGTCCGCCTCATCAAGCCGCTGCTTCTGCTGCTCAAACGTGACGTTGTCAGGGGCCGAGCGGATGCGCTGCCGATCTCCACGCGCCGCATCAACCTTTTTGCGGAACGATTGCGTGAAGCCGGAAGCCGTCCCGTCGGTCAGCCAATCAAATTCAGCCAGCTGATCAAAGCTCAACCCGACAAGGGAGTCGCCAGTTTTCAGCGCGTGATCCAAGAAGCTGAAGTCCTCATCCTTGGCGAGGGTCACAAGCCATAGCGACAACTTAGCTAGGTCTGTGGCCATGTGGTTTTTATCAACACCGTACAGACAGCGCTTCGCAACCTCACGACGCGCAAACACTTGCGGGTCGGTTCTCGCCTCATCTGGAAGCAAATGAGGATGCCGCGCCCAAGCCGCCTCAAGTTGTTCACCAAGCGCACGGCAGGTTTCAACAAGGAATGCGCCCGATCCCATGGCAGGGTCACAGACTTTCAGATCGAGCACTTGGTCAGGCGTCGGGTTTTCACCAAGCTGCGCCAGCACAGGCTCCAAGGCTTCTTTGACAATCGGAGCCGTCAACGAACGCGGCGTATAGTGGCTGCCCGTCTTTCTACGTTCATCCGTCGGCTGCAAGATGATCGTCCCAGCCGTTGTTATGCGCTTGTCAGGCGATCCGCGTACGTCGATCTTTTTGTCGAGGGCGGTCAGAAGTTCATCGATGCTGTTTGCAGGCTTAAGAAGTTTGGACTGAGCGGGTGTCGCCTTGAAATCTATCATGTCCAAAAGATACTTCGCCCGCTTGTCGCGTGCTTTGCCTAGGACAGCTTCAAGGTCGATATAGGCTGGGATGTTGCCTTTACCCGAGCGCAAAGCAATGCTCGACCCTTTTGAACGGGTGACTGTGAAACCCATGACGGTTTCATAGACTGAGCCGATCTGTTCAACATCAAGCGTCTTGTAGGACAGCCGTTCACCGTCCAGCATCAAGAGTTGTTTTAGCACTTCATGGATGCACTTGTCTGAAACCGGCAGCACGTCCGGTTCATCGCCCTCGTCAAACTGCCCAAGCAAGAAAGGGAAGGTCGTCGGATCAAATAACTTGCCGCGCCTTTGGTGCATGAAGCTGGGACCCGCACCGTCATAGATGAGCTGGAAGAGACCCAACAAACGGCCCCAAGCGCCATATCGATCAGCCATCGTATCGGGGTAAAGTGCTGCGTCGGCCTCAAGATCGACAAAGAGACGCCGAACGGCATACCCTTGCTCGTAAATGGTCTTAGCCTTCTCATCCTCGGATGACGGCATCAGGTCGCGATCTTCAGCATAGAGCACAAAGACCAGCCGCATCAGCACGGTCAGAAGGCCTTCATAGAATTGCTGAGGATCGCTCTCCGCCACATCACGCAGCCGGTGGTCAGTCTCAACTTCAGACGTAAAGCCGCGGAGGAGCGTGTAAAGCGCGCCGAGGACTTGATCCGCGAGTTTTGTCGAGACGATATTCTGGCTTTCGCGGGACCGCTTGAGAATGCTATCCAGGCGCGCTTCTTTGCTGCCCCAAATTGCATTCCTGCCAAGCAGGAGCTTGAGACCCGCGAGCATTTCGCGGCCAGCTGTCGTCTTCAGCCCTTCAATCGGCCACTCTAGGTAACCAGGCGTCTCGCCCGAAGGTGAGTACGTCAGACGCAAGGCATTGTCGGTGACGAGCAGGCCTTGCAAAATGCCGCTCTCGCGAAGGTGCCGTTCAAAAGCTTGCTGCTCAGACACTCCGCTCCACTGCCCAAGCGAGGTGCGCGCGTCTGGGTCGGTGTCGTCGGCGAGATGTTTTACGAGTAGTCTAACACCTTCGCCGTCACTGCCAGCTAAGGCAGCATCTGCTTCGAGTGTGACATTCATTTCTGTAAGGCGAAATACAGCCTCTGCTGGCTTTTGATGCCCTTTTAAGACGCGTTCTTTCGGCCACCCGAGTACATGAGTAGCAAGCGACCAAAAGTCGTGCGCATTTTGCGAGAAATTATAGGTGTCCTCAGCGGTCTGCTTGATAGGAACCAGATTTTCGGCGCTTAGAGCGGATTGCGAGACAACCAACCCTTCTTGTCGAACGTGTTTGAGCCAGAGATCTATCATTTTTGCTCCTCTGGGAGCAGGTAGACCAACCCAACAGGCTCGACTCGACGTGCAGAAATTTCGTGTTTCTGCCGTACCATCTCTGGTTCGGTTTCGATTTCTGCTTCAAGGTCTTTGAGACGCGTCGCCCAGTACAGTTGGTCTAGCTCACGCTGCTTTTTTTCTTCCGCACTGAAATCAAAAAACGTTTGGACTTCGCCCTGTTGCTTCAAAATACGATCAAATTGCTCTTTCAAGAGTTTGCGGAGTGACTCAGCCTGCTTTTCTCCAATGCTGCGAAGATCATCTCGTACTTTGGTTTCGTTCTCCTTCGCACGTTCCTCTGCTAGTTGCCTCAGTGAGAGAGCGTCATGGGATGCTCTCCTTCGATAAACATCGCAAATATCTGGTCCTGGTTGTGATGCATCCGCAATTGCGCCCTGAAGTTCTTTATACGCTTGGGCAGCTGTCTGCCCTTCGCTTTTTAGCGGCGTAACGCCGTCCGGGTTCAACGTAGCTGCCACTGGTATGACTTCCGAGTGTAAACGGTTCGCACCCTTAGAGTAGAGCGTGAGCCTTACCAATAGAACCAATCGCGCGCGTGAAATTGGCGCATTTAGGACGGCGGTTCGCTCCAGTCTCGACCGAAAGCCTTGGGCTTCGAACTGTGAAAGCAAACGTTTTACGAGGCGATGCTCGAGATGCAGGTGCTCAACATCAGACCTCAGCCTGTCGCCATCCTTGGCAGGCAAAAAGCTGACTTTTTTCAACGGTGCGTTGGATCGGTACTCGGCGAGAGTTTCGTCTTTGTTTCGAGGTCTAGTGCGTAGAAGGTCGAAGACAGGCGTCCAATCTGCGCTGGAAAAACCTTTAGAGGTTGGATCTAGCTCGATAATATCAACATCACCTGAATTATCCACTTGCTCAGGTACGACGGCAGCTCCAATTTTCGCGAGTGCATTGAAAAAGACGGTTTGCAGCGAACTCGGTGCAACATCTTTACTTGCTCGGGACAGCTGGAGGCGTCGGTCAATAGAGCGTAACTCTGCGTCGAGCTTTTTCAAACGTGCCGCTTTGTCAGAATTGAGCTGTCGTTCTTCGATCTGTCTTTGGGCCTCAAGATAACTTTCACTGTCAAGGTCTGCTCGAAGCTTGGACATGTTGCCCTTCGTAATACCGTCTTTGAAACGCTCCTCGATTTCGGTTTCAATTACGCGACCGACTTCTCCAAGCTCGCTGTTGATGCGCTCAGTCTTCTTAAACAAGGCTTGTAGAATACGATCTGACGAACGGTTTTTGTAGGTAAAGTATCGGCAAAAAATCTCAGGTGCGGGCTGCAAGCGTCGATCAATCCGGCCATTCCGTTGCTCCAAGCGCGATGGGTTCCATGGGAGATCAAAGTGGAACAAATCATAGCAGCGATGCTGAAGGTTTATACCTTCTCGTGCTGCATCGGTGCACAAGAGTATTCGTAGCGGCTCTTGACTAGGATCAGCATTGAATCTTGCCTTGATCCGCTCTCTTTCGTTCTGCTGTGTCTCGCCATGAAACTCGGCTATTCGGTTGTCTTCTGGGCTTAGAGACAACTCTTCAAGTAGTTGTTTGCGCAACCAATCCAAGGTGTCACGATATTCAGAGAAGACAATTACGCGCCTATCATTCCAAGAGTCATGAGTGCCCATGTTCTCTTTGATCCACCCCGCAAGACTTCGACTTTTTGCGTCTCCCTTGAAGGCTTGGGTTCTTGCTGCTTCTGCAAGTGTATTGCCGGCGTCTTGGACCTCGCCAGCTGGCATTTTCGCAATTTCTGCAGCAAGTGTGGAATGAAAAGCCGAAACTGAGGACAGCAACCTCTGCTGCAATCGTACAAAGCTATATCCGCCTTTGCGATCAGCAAGTTCGCCGAAATCCAGCAGCGACTCAAAGAGCGCTAACTCAGGTGCATGCGCCAGAGTGTCATCAAGTTCAATATTCTCGATACGTCTGACTGGGAAGGGGGTGTCAGAAAGCTCTCTTAGGTCGGACTTGAGACGTCGCACCATGATTGCGTCATGCTGATCTTGAGTTACCGGAATTCCTCGTGTGAACCGCTGTGGGTCGAGCATTTCGAGCAAAGCAGAAAAGGAGTTTGAATGACCATTGTGCGGGGTAGCTGTCAGGAAAAGCCTGTGCTCAAACTTCTTTGAAAGTTCGCGTACTGCATACGTCAACTGACTGTCAGTCGCATACGCTTGACTGTGTGCTGGGGCAGCATGGTGCGCTTCGTCGAGTATCAGCATTGAGCGGGGCCTCGGGTCACCCAAAATAGCCTTCAGCCCAACGGTGTATGCTTCGTCGCGCAACAAAGAATGTGAGATGATGTAAGCACTGGTTGCTTGCCAAGGGTTATATCCAAAACCGCGATCCGCCCGCATCTCAGCAAAGAAGTCTGCATCGATTATTTGAGCATTCAATCCAAACTTTGAGGAAAGTTCCTCTTTCCATTGCAGCGTCATCGCAGCTGGGGCCGCGACAACAAAAAAGTCGGTGCGCTTACGCAGAAGCATCTCGCGTAGGACCAAGCCGGCCTCGATGGTCTTGCCCAACCCAACGTCGTCAGCGATCAGTAGATTCACACGAGGTAAGTCCAGTGCCTTTGCTAGAGGTACAAGCTGATAGGGTGAAATTTCGATACCCGCTCGGAAAGGCGCCTGAAACAGGTTGTTGTCCGACGCGGATGCTGTGTTCCACTGGAGGGACTGGAGATACGCAGTGTATCCCTTTGGGTCGGTAGGAACGTTTGAACCGAGCTGATGCCAAAGTAAGTCATCAACATGTGCGATGGACACCTCAGAATCAGGCAAAACGATTTGTTTTTGGCCTGTCGCATCGTCGTCGAGGCATCGCAACTCGAGAGAAACCGGGCCGAAACTGTTCGTTTCAATTTCTTCGATCAACCAGTGCCGCCGTCTAAGCTGCACACATTGACCGATTTCATAATTAACTGGTGCCACTTGAACTATCGCCTGATCTATTTCGCAAACCGAACTGCTGCTCCAATATTGAGTCAACTTCATTGAATTCGTTTTGTTTTATATTCGTTTATCCATGAACGGCTGGCAAGCCAGCAAGACGAGTAAAATGCCGATGGTTCATACGTAGTGCTAAGTGGTTGTTCACTGCCCTTAGGGCCAGCCAATTGATAGAGCCAGAGTAAGGGAAGCCCGATTGCCGGGCTTGAAAGGATAGAGAGAGTCTCATCCGGGCCCGTCCAAAAGGACGAAACCCATGGCAAAATCCCAAACCAAAGCGAAGACTACGAAGCCGCCGGTGGCCGCGAAAACTGCTGATGCCGCAGCGCCCCCGATCGCAATGACGCAAGACCTCCGCATGATCCCACTCGATAAGTTGGAGCTTAGCCCGCTCAACGTACGCAAGGTCGCCGCAAGCGTAGCCGATGACGCAGAACTGCTCGCCAGCATTCGTGAAAACGGCATCAAACAAAACCTGGTGGTTCATGCGATCTCTGGTGAAAAATTCGCAGTGGATGCAGGCGGTCGTCGCCTAAAGGCGCTCAAGCAGTTGGCCAGTGATGGTAACATCCCGAGCGATCACCCTGTCTCATGTCTGGTCGAAGATGAACAAAACGCGATTGTCACTTCTACAACGGAAAACCTCCAGCGCGCGGCGATGCACCCTGCTGACCAATTTGAGGCGTTTGCCCAGATGATTGCTGAGGGTCGCGCAGAAGACGACATTGCGCTTAAGTTCGGGGTCAGTGTCGATCTCGTGCGTCGCCGTCTGAAGTTGGCCCGCATCGCTCCAGAACTTATCGAGCAATTCCGCGCCGGTGAGCTGACACTGGAATGCGTCATGGCGTTCACGTTGACCGATGATCATGATCGTCAGATGACTGTCTGGAACGCAGTGAAGGACGGCTATCACATTCATCCGCAGTCCATCAAACGTCAGCTGACCGAGACGGCACATTCTGCCAGTTCAAGCATCGGCCGCTTTGTCGGCATCGAGGCCTATGAAGCAGCGGGTGGTGTCCTGTTGCGTGATCTGTTCGACGATAATGCTGCCGCACATATGGAAAATCCCGAGCTTCTGGAACGCCTTGCTGTTGAAAAACTGCAGGCTGAGGCAAAGGTATTTGAAGCTGATTGGAAGTGGGTCGAAGTACATCTGTCCGTCGATTACGGTGCCTTCCGCAGTTTTGGGCGCGTCTATCCGCAAGACATCGAACCTGATGCTGACCTATTGGCTGAAGAGAATGCGCTGATTGCACGCGAAGAAGAACTGGCAGCCGCCAATGACGGTGCAGATTGGACAGATGCCGAAGCGGACGAATATTACGCGATTGAGCCGCGGCTTCGCGAAATTGAAGCCCTGCAGAAGGCGCGTCAGCCCTACGCGGCTGCGGATCAGGCGATCGCAGGGTGCGTCGTCACGATTGGTCATGACGGCACATTGCGGGTCGAGAAAGGTTTGGTACGCCCCGAGGACATTCCCGTCGCTGCGGAGCAGACTGAAGATCCGGCAGATGGTGATGCAGAGATTGCCGTTACCCGTCCCAACGTCACCCCTCCGAAATCTTCAGCACCCGTTCCAATCTCTGATCCGGCGACAACACTGCGCAAGGTAGACGGTATCTCAGCAAGTCTTGCCGATGATCTACGTGCCTCGCGCCAGCATATTCTGCGCGCCCATTTGGCCGCAGATTACGATGTGGCCTTTGATGCGATGCTCTATGCGCTTTGCGAACAGGCGCTTTCTCGGTCTTACGGTACGGAGGCGCTCAATATCTCGATCAGCCCGTTTCTGGCCCAAAATCGTGAGATCTTGCACGCTGATACGGTCGCACAAAAGATGCTTGATGCATTGGAACAGGATCTTGCGGTCGAGTGG
>TARA_R110002051_G_scaffold26358_1_pt1 | contig 14231 bp, 14 predicted proteins | sample TARA_R110002051 | Tara Oceans TARA_R110002051 (sample SAMEA4397023) | marine metagenome | biome: Polar Biome; feature: [MES] marine water layer (ENVO:01000295) within the mesopelagic zone...; material: water (ENVO:00002006), including particulate matter (ENVO:01000060) such as......
CTGAGCTATATCTTTTCTTACAATAAATGATCCGGGAGCAAGGTCTGCTTCTACGCTATCTCTATTCCCTGAGCCGGGTACTACTGAAACCTTTCTTGGGTCCATGTTGAATAAAGCTCTTAAATTTCCTGAAGCTATTTGTCTTGCGTCTTGTGAGCCAACGCCCTGTATTTGCATTTCTCCCGGCATCAAGAGTGCTTCTAGTCTTCCTTCGCTATTAAACGGATCTGTGGGATCACTACTTCCTCCAGCGGCTCCTGCCCTTGGGTTGCCCATCGAGACGAGAATTTCTTCGATAGATTCGGCGGCATAGGTGCGCACCTTCTTTGTCATGCTTGCTAGTGCGTTGGCGTTGTAGGTTGACTTAGCGTCAACTGGGCCATTCCCAAGACCGGGGAAAAGACTTTTGAGAGGGCCTGATGATGCAAAGTCAAAGGTGGCATTGGCATTGCGTGGGTCCATGGTCATGTCAGTATCTGCTTTAGACCAAGGAACACCAGCTTTAGTAAGCGCCCCTTCAAAGATATTACCAACAATCTGATCTATATTAATCTGCTTTAGGTCAGAGGATAAAGTACCCTCCATTGGAGGTGATCCCGGAAGTGAGTTAACAACAATTTTACCCCCTTCATCGACTGCTGACCTGACATTGCCAACAATAGATTTCTGCAATCTCTGGCTGGTGAATCCGGAAAGGCTTCTGGCTTGAAGCACATAGTCGAAGTTCGTAAGCCCCTTCATTCCGAGCATATCTACAACGTCGCCCATAGCGCCGCCTCTGACACCCTGATTACCAGTTTTTTTTGTGAGGCCAAGTCCTTTTGCTTTGGCTAGCCCTGATTTTGATATACTCTTTTGTCCCGGTACGGTTTTAAACATGCTCATCTGAGCAAGTATCTCGTCTCTCGGAATTGAACCCATTAGGTCTTCTTTAATGGTCCTAAAGTGCGTGCCTGATTGCTTGGCTGTTGGTTTATCTGCTGCTCGAAGGAAAACTGCTCCATAATTTCTTGGAACCTCTTGTCTTATTCTAGCATTAACCTTCTGCCCGAACCCCGCGCCTCTGGGACTTTGCCCGGTATGCATCGCTCCAGATAAAGATCCTACCTGTCCCTTTCCTTTTATACTTGAGCCGAAGGGGGTTAATCTAGGGGGTCCTTGCGATTGTGAATAGGGTCCTCCAGACCATCCTCCGGAAAGAGGAACTCTACCACCTCTCGAAAAACCCCTTCTCCCGCCACGCGGGCCTCTAGGAAGTCCAGAAGGACCACCTCCACCAAAGCTACCACCGCCCCCAAACCTTATTGAAGAAACTGCTCCCTTGAGGGAATCAATCGAAGCCCTAAGGCTTCCTATCGTGCTCTTAAAATCTCCAGAAAGATTCCTTATATTACCAGAAATGGTTCTTAGGGTTGTATTAAGGGTTCCAAGTTCTTTTGTATTGGGCTTCAGCATATTGCTATTATTAGTTAAAGCATTAATTAGGTTTTGCTGTGCGCTGCTAACTCCAGCGGTTGCAGCTGGCTTTCCGGCAACAACGCCCCCAACGCGCGACCCCAAACCCGCTCCTACTCCACCAGAACCACCAAGCCCTTTAGTTGAGCCTAAGAATCCGGCTCCAAAACCCACGGCACCTTTTGCTAGCTTTGTAGCTCCAAGGGCAACAAGAAGAGGAAGTATAGGTCTGACAGCATCCCCAAGCTGTATAAAGGCATTTGCTGTGTCAACAGCCATTTTTGCTAGAGACTGGAAGGTCTTTCCTTCAGTTACCTTTCTAATGAAGGTGTCAAACCTCGCTGAGAGCTGCTCCAGCTGCTTCGCTAACGGCTTTAGACCAAGTGCTACATCTCCACCAAGACCTTCTGCTGCGCCCTTCTGTGCCTCGTCTAGGGCCTTCTGGGCCTTTCTGAACTCCCTAATCGCGGGGATCAGCTTACCTACCTGACGCATACCGCCTAATTCTTCGGTAATTGCTGAAAGGGTGACGGCATCGCCCCTTTGAACAATCTTGTCAAGCTCTGTAGATAGGAGCTTAAATGATTGAAAAAGACCAACAAATTTACCCTGAGCATCGGTAAGGTTAATTCCTAACTCTCGAAGCATGTCGATAGTTCCACGCCTCTGAATACGTGTGAAGATCGTCCTCAAGCCGGTAGCGATAGTTTCTGCCGATTCTCGCGTTGTGGATCGAACGGCTGTAAAAATACTAATAAATTCTTGCAGAGCTTCTATTGGCTCTTGTGTCTGTTTAGCGGCAAGTGCAAAAACACCACCAGCCCTTCTAATCGCAGCAATCATATCCTGAGATTCAACCGCAAACTTCTTTGAAACCCTGTTGAGGGAACCCAGTACCTCTTCTGACGCGGAAGCAGATATTTTAAACTGGTTGAGGGCAGCAACGAGACCTTCTGCCGTATTCGACATTTCACCAAAAGTTGGGGCTAGACTCGACCGAGCAATAGCTCTCATGGAGTTTTGAACTTCAGATAAGGTCTGCCCTGTTTGAGCAAAAAGCCTCGCTATATTAGCAAGCTCATTAGCATCTATTCCCAAGCCAGTAGAGAGACCTGTGATAGACTTTTTTAACCCTATTAGTTGCGATTGGGTCTTTCCAGTAACTTGCTGTAGCCTGATAAGCTCTCTCTCGAATTCAACGGCCTTGCCTGTCGCTTCGGCAATAGCACCCCCAAGCCTGAAGACGGTAGCTGTTACAATACCGGCGGCTGCAAATCTCTTAAATGTAAGGGCTGTTTCACGACCCAGCATATTCATTGCGCCAGCAGCTTGATTGGCTTGCGCAGAAATACCTTTGAGATTACCCTTAAGCTTACCTGCTCCCGCACCGGTCCTAGAAAGGTTTGCTCCGGTTTTGGAGGCAGCCTGACCGAGGCTTGTTATGCCTTTATTTGCGGTTGCGGCGGTGGACGTTACGCCCTTTAGCTGAGCGTTTAGCTGACCAATTCCTTTTCCGCCCTGCGAAACCTGAAGGTTTACTGGAATATTAATGCCGCCAAGCTGTGACTTTATCTTATTAGTAACAGCCTGAATATTCTTCGGTCCCTGAAGAATCACATGCGCATTAATATTAAAAGCCATAGCATAGCAACCTTAAAAAAAAATGGCCATACAAGTAGACAGTTGTAACCATCAAACAGGTATGACCACTTATCCGTTTTTATTCTTCAGATGCGTCTTCTTCTTCTTCTTCCGCATCATCAGCTTGTTCTTGTCCGGTCTCGGCTTCTTCCTCGACTTTCGCCTTAGGTTCGGCCTTTTTCTTTGTAGTAGTCTTCTTTTTTTTGGTAGCTCTCTTCTTAGGAGCGGCTTTCGGTTTTTCTTCTACTACATCTTCTTCAGCTTCTTCTTCTTCTTCTTCGATTGCGTTTCCTTCGTCGTCTAGGAAGGGAACAAAGTCTACGTCATAGTCACCATCGTCGTTAACCGTTCTTCCTTCTGTATCTACGTATTCAAATTCCTCATCATCAATCCATCTGATAAGGTTTCCAAATTTGTCAACATGACGACCATCTCCATCAATTAGTTTTCCTTCTGAATCAACGAGTCTGTTGTCTTCGTCAACAAAATCAAATCTCTTAAGGAACTGGTTTTCTGGCAAATTAGAGTCAACATCTTCACTTCCAGAAAGAAGGTAATAAAAGTGAGATGCTCCCGCAAGTGCAACTGGATCATCTTGGTTCAATAAATAGTCATCTAAACCATTATCAAAATACGACTCTCCACTATCATCATACACCAAACAAACGGCAAAAAGATAGTTGAATCTAGCAGCATCTGCCTTTCCTTCGCAGGTATTTGAATCTAAGTCAGTTCTGCTTGACAGAAGCTGAACCATCTGTGATCGAGCCGCAGACATTTTTAGAGCGACATTTTTTGCATTCGAAAGCTTGATACCACCCTTTTTCAGCTTATATTCACCGTCCAATATATCCTGCCTTAGGCCCTGATACTCCTCTTCCCTGCCATCACTCCAAAGTTTTCTTTTTCTGAGCTCTGACTCAAGCTGTTCCCTGAGCATATCTCCCCTTTGGAGAGCCTCATTGAAAGTCTTTGATCGAATCTCGTTTGCTTTACGAATCTCCTCAACAGTAGGTTTTCTGACAGCATATACTTTATCGCCTACATCAAAAGATTTTTTATTTTTATCAGCCATTTTATTACTCCTTGTCGTCCTTTAAAACGATAAAATTAGTTACATATTTGTTCCAAGAAATGGTATATTGAGAAAGTTCATTTTGAGAAGCCCTTGAGTTTGAATTTCCTAGGTCAAGCATCTTTGTTCTTGCCTCTTCCCAAGCTTCTCTCCAATCCTTTTCATCATCCGTTAATTCATTATAGCGCAGACCATGGCCCCATAGTTCTCCAAAAAATTCTTCCATTACGGCAAGAGAACCTATTGTGGTCGTATCAAACTTCTTTTTTATATTATTTGACAGTCTTTTTTTTGAAGACTCCCTAAACTTTTCTTCTCTAGCGTGATGTTTCTTCTTTATCCCCCTTCTGTTGTTGTTAAACTCTTCCATTTTTATCTCGCTCCTTTTGCTTGTTCTGAAAGTTGTTTATTTAAATCCATTTTTACATCAAATAGGTCTGCTTCTTGTAAAGTTTCTTTGCTCCCCCTTATCTGTTTAAACCTCCCCAGCAACCTTTGTCTTTCCGTTTCATCATTTACAGACATAATTTCTTTGGCGTCTTCGCTGCTTTCGGCCATTACAAATAACTCGGTGCCCTTTTTGTCTGAAAGCTTATCTAGTCTCGACTTCTTTTGTGCTTTTTCCTGTTTGCGATGTTCGAAAATCATCCATCCGTCAAACATATCATCGTCATCCATGACTTTACTTGATGGGCAGTCTGGATGTTGTTGGGCATTATCATACATTTTACAAACACCCACCATAGCTCTTTGGTAGGGATTCAAGCAAGAAGACGGGATTATTACAGCCTCCTCTTTGGATGGTCCGAAAAGATTAAGCGCAGGATTCCCAAAAAGATTTTGCTTACTAACCATCCAATAGCTCTTCCAAGGCTCGTTTCGAGCCACCTCTCTCATTTGTTCCTGAGTTACAATATCGTTCTCCCTAGCCTCAAAGGCGGCTTCAGCCAGAGAAGAGTCAGAAGAATAGAAGTTATCAATAGAATACATCTTATCTCCCCCCATGTTATAGGTACACATGGCTGAGAGAAACTGTCTCTTTATGGCGGTTCTGTGGTACTCAAAGGTCATTGTTGCCATGGAGTATTTACTTACCATTCCTTCCTGTATTGCATCTTTAGTCCCTTTTAGTTTTGCTCGTATTGAGCGAGCAGCTTTCGCATTTCCAAAGCTCTTAAATAGCGCTTCCTTTAGGTCGTCTAGATTGGCCTCTGCTTCTTTTAGTGCATCTTCATCTTCGTATGTCCAAATATTTTTGTCGTGAAGAAACTTTTTTGATTCTTCGTCTGATAAAAGTTGCTGATAAGACGCCGACACACAACCTTCTAATGCTATTTCTTCGGCCAGTAATAGCTGTTCTGGGTTTGGGTTGATTATCTTATACCTTTGTCCTCCAAAGATAAAAAATGTCATTCCAGCCAGTAGCTTTGCTGTTATCGCTTCCCTTTCATAAACTTCCATTCACCATACCTATTACTGTGACGCTAGGTGAGCTGCTTCGTAAAGGCCGTTTGCAACAGCAAATAAAGGCTCTTCTGCGTGCTTGATTTCTGAAATGGGAACCGGAAAGTCCTCTTTGGTTAGCTCCCTGAGTCTTTCAACAAAGCCCAATACCATACTGGTTCCTCCCGCTACAACTATAGGCATTTCCATAGTTACGTTAGGTAATTGCTTTTTAGGTGTTTTCTCATAAAGCTCTTTAAATTTTTCTACAACATAGGAAAGTAGTGATTCGTAATATATAGAGATTGCCTTTTGTATACCATTGGTTGAATCATATAGGCTAAAGTCTGCCTTCTCTTTTATGCTCGTAATAACATTACTTGTCTCGTCCGTATGCTTTGCGGCATGAGCGTCAATCCAGTCCCCTCCCCTGCTTAAGCTGAAGGCAAAGACCGGCATGCCCATAAAGGAATAGACTATATTGCACATCCCTGCACCAAAGCTCATTCCGATTCCAGTATATTGAGTATCTGCCAGTTCAGAATATATTATAGCTAAGCCCTCCGTCATAACATTTATGTTCTTGTATCCTATGTCGGAAAAAACACTGTGCAATATCTGTTTGTGGTATTCTACATCAAAATCAGCATCAATCGGCTCTGCCGGAACACAGTAGTACAGAATGTCATTCTTCGATTGTGGCGGACCTGCTACGGCCTTGACAAGCTCCCCTACCATTAGGTTTGAAACAGGGTACTTGGGATTGAGAACACCCTGAGACATTGGTCTCAAGCACTCCTGATGAAATAAGTTAGCAAACTTAAAGGCGTCGTCGCCCAACACATACATAGTGCCGTCAACTTTGACATAGTGCGCTCCCGCATTTTTCAGCATGGTTTCACCAAAGTCATTCGCTGATCCTTCTAAAAACTTAGAGGGGTTTAGTTTAAAGAAAGCATCTCTAACCTTTCTAAACTTTTTAGAGTCTCCTTCCTGCTCGGCACAAGAAATAAAGCCCGTTCCTATATCAACACCTACTGCTCTCTTGGTAGTTGGTTTTTTTTCACTCATTTTAATTATCTCACGTATCTTGGGTTGGGGAAGTTCTGTAGAATTAGGAACGTTCTCGCTTGGCGTTTTTTCCTGATTAGAAGGCTGCTCCTGCGGATTAGAGGGCGCCTGAGGTGGAGTGGGTTGCATCTCAACAAAAGATTGTTGATACCCTGACATCCTTTCAAGTCTTTTTGGGGTGCTCATAAACTTCCCCTATCCTCTTACCACCAAAAGAAGTCTCTATTTTGGGGGTTTCGTAAAAAGCTTCGTTAGGCGAGTTTCTTAAAACAGGAACGTCGTCTTTAGAAGTATATGTCCTTTCTTCTTTTTCCTTTTTGTTCTTTGTGTCTTGTCCAAAAGTTGTATATTTAGAAAGGGTTCTAATAGAAAAATAAATTAACCAAGACGCTCCTAAAATTATAATAGCGCCAGAAACAGCGGTTCTTGCTATATAATCCACTATTTCCATAAAAAACCCATTATTCTTAAGTCAGCAACCTAACTCGACTCCGCTAAGAGCCTATCGCTAGAGCTACTGACAAAAAGGGGGAAGCAACCAATGGCCACCTCCCCCTCTTTGCGTTTGCTAATATGTTAATGACCGATATTATCTGTAAGGAATACCGCCGGAGAACAAGAGGTAATCGCCTCTGTTTGTCCACCAAGTAGGCCCTACCATGGAGCCACCACTCGCAAGAGCGTCGTTTACGTGCAATACGGTGAAGTCATTAAAGGTGCTATAACTGTAGGTTACTGTAGCGTTTCCACCACCAGCGTCCCCTCCTCCGTAAGTAACCGAGGCAAGCTTATTCTTCTTACCAAGACTCATTCGAAGGCCTTCGCAGGTCGTAATTCTAATGGCTCTGTTTACCAAGTTACTTCCCTCAGTACAGCTGATTTGCGCTCCCATTGGGTTAGTACCACCACACTCGTCGATAGCATTTACTAAATCACCACTACCTGCGGTAATTTCGAAGTCACAAGTAACTTCAACTGGGAAGGTTACTGGTCGCGCGTAGGCAATTTTCTTGCCTAACTCAAACAGCTCTTCACGAGCAACGTCAACAGAAACCGAGATGGATTGAACGTGACAATCGGGACCTTTTACGCCAGTGTTACCAACGACATAAACTCCGGGAATATCTCCGGGGAGCAGGCATCTGTCTGCGTTATTTGCTCCTGAGATGAAAGCAGCCGTTGAAGTGCCGGCCTTGGAGCCTGTTGCAAAGATCATGTTTTGGCGTCTATTGACTCCGGCACCATCTTGCGGGGAATCGTCATTACCCCTGAAATCGCCCGAGCGACCACTTGGGTAGTATCCAGCTGTACAACTCAGAATACTGGTCGTTTGGCCAGTTCCCCATATCTTGGTGTTTCCAACAAGAGTGATGTCTTCGCTGAAGTTGTCATCTACTGGGAAGTTATAGCTAATCGAAGTCGGGTACAAACCAGACATTTCACACCAAGCCTGCGGAAAACCACCTGTTTCACCAGCAGATTGTAGTGCTTCATCAAAAATGCCTAGCTGAACAATAGTTTTATTGTTAGATGTGCATCTTTTATTTAATTGTGGACCATCTATTTGGTCTGATGTGGCCAGAATCCACAGTGGCGGATAGCCATCCAACACTTTGCTCATCGTTACTTCGATGTCTGGAGTCCCTTCTACATTCTCGTAAATAGCTAACTGTCCAAGTTCAAAGACTTGCTCCAAGTTGAACGTCGTGCTCAAACCAACGGATTGAACACCGTGTGCTGGCGTATAACTGCCACCGCCCGTTATGAGCGAGCTATTGACAGTGTGACCAGAGCTATTTTTTCGGAATAGGACTTGTTGAATAGCGTAATAAACTCTATTGTTAGCCATTTAAACGTCTCCTAAATTATTTTAGTTAATAAGGTATACCGCAAATTAAATACACCATTTATACAAAATTAGCCTAAAACCACTTCGAGGGTAGCTCTTACGGTGCCTTCGTGCAGGCGAGCGTCGTAACTTTCCATCTCTGTTATGTTCATTTCGGTTATTCTTGCAAAAACATATCTGTACTGCGGATCTTCAACAACATCATTATAGTTAAGCGGGGAACTAACTTTCATTCCTCTGTAGTCTAGTGGATATGCGCCGCTTGCTATTAGTTTGTCAGTGTCAAAAAGCCATATTTGGCTATCAATTTGATATGACAATATATCTATTAATTGGTTTCTCCACCATCTAGATTCTGCTAGAACATGAAAAACCACATCTTGTTTTACGAATTGCGATGTATCACCCAATTGATACGGGGTAAACTTTCTTCTTGCAACTGTCTCTAAAACTATTGCGGGCATTTGCACTCTATTGTTTGCTAAAATACCCCACGAACCAGAGCCTGTTGCACTGTACGTGCTGTCATCAACTCTTAATGAATCGTATTGAAGTTCGTCCCACCAAGGGGCTTGGTCTGCTACATACGTCTGGACATTTCTATAACTATAGGCTAGCTTTACAGCAGAGCTAGTTGGAATAGCATTATCAAAAACCACTCTTCCGAGGGGGTAGTTGTAATGGTGTCCGTAGGTGGCATCTCCGGTTGTATAAAGAGTGTCGTTAACATATACACCGGAAATCTGTATTGGACTATAACCCGTATAGGCAGTTCCGGTCTCCCACACCCAGTCTTTTCTTGCACCCTCCCATATCTGTCCGTCGGTATAAGAAGGGTCTCCAACAAGACGTAGTGTATCATAAGTGCCTCCAAAGGCCCCTGACGTTGGAATCTCTACATTGCTCCAACCCCCAATGCCTAGGAAAGACCAGTCCAGATACCACTTTAGATTATTCTCTATCTCACTGCTTAATAGGCTTTGCCCTATGTGAGTTACCTTATTAAATTTTGAGTATGGTGTGCAAGACATATTAAATAATCCTCGTTAATTCTCTTCTGACAACCATATCTATATCTTTTTCAATGCCCTCTAGGGCCCTTGTGGCAAAGTTGTCGTTGTCAGTTCCCGCAAGCTGGCTCGGAATTTTCCAACCACCCCTCCTCTTTACCATAATACCAAGCCCTGTTCTGCTTGATTGGGTCCGTGGAACAAAATCATATTGAGATACTATAATACTACTGCCCTCCTTGAGCATCCACCTTAACCATTCTAGGGTTTTTGCACCTCTTCTCGATGTGTAAGTAAGCTCTGCCTGAGAGCTGCCGAGAACATCCTCCCAGCTAGAATCTAATATCCCTATGGTAATTGCCCCAAGGCCGCCACCAGCTCCTTTTACGTAAGTAACGACTATGCCCTCTGCCCAAATGTTTATAATGTCTAATACTCTATTTGCTCCGTCAGGAAGTCCTAGTTCTCCTCTGAATCTTCCTCCTGATATTGCTGCGTATTCTGGAGACATGGATATTCTTTCTCTTACTACATTCCCTAGCATTTGCTTTATTTTTGCAAGTGCTCCCGGAATAACGCTAGAAAGTTTTAAGTTAATTTCTCTTGCAACTTCCTTATGAAATTTTGCGGAAAAGTCCGAACCTAGATCTATTCCTATTGTGAGGTTTCCTTGAGCCATTACATTACCCTCTTCCAGTTACAAAGAACGAACTCGCTATTACCGAAACCTATTGGCTCGGGCTCAGAAATTCTCTGAAACCGGTGGTCGGCATAGCCAGAAATATCGGTAGCAACCTGTATCTCTTTTGCTCTTTTTAGTCGAGGGGTGGCTTCTTTTTTGCCCAAAGTCTGAATCATTCCGTCTGGATTATTAACGGGAGCGGACATGCTTAAGAACTGCTTATAATCAAAAATAACAGCTAAATATATTGTGTCCGTAGTTATTACGGCTTTCTTTCCGTCTCCATTACACATAGGGCAAACAGCCCCCATCGGAAAAGGTACTGACCCTCCGTTCTGAAATCTATTGGAAGACTTTCTACCTATAGGATCATATAGGCAGTTATCGCAACTTTCATATCTTGTAACGCCATAATAAAGCGTGCAGGGCAGTGTGGCTCCGCTATCCTCCAAGAGTGCATCTATAGCATCATTGAAAAGATTTTTGAGGTCGCTATTTATTATTCCGGCAAAATAGTTTTTAGCCATTATATATCACTTAAATACAGGGAGCACATCCAGTAAATCTAGCTGTCGCACCAGCACCGGTAGGTTCATAATTTGCATTAATTTGGCCTGTAGTGGGAAGATTGGAAACATAGGTGTTAATTACATAGTTTCCAGAAAGTCCTGCCATGCCAGTAAGTGAAGCGGGAGACTCTACTAAAATAGTCCCCTCTTTGTGCTCTGTTGCTGCGCCCTTCGGCTGGAAAATCATTACCATTTTATTACCTTTCTAAAATTAATTTTTGTAACTATCTGTTACGCGTTGGGTTTTGTAGGTCTGCCTCGCCCATAGCCCCCAGCATGTTTGTGGGATCAAATTTATTAGCTGCAAACGGTGACATAACAGCGCGAATAATTTTCTTTCCCTCGTAGCTGAAGTTATACTTATCTTTTAGGTCTTGAAAAGACTTGCATGGACCCTCTGTTAAAAGGGTTGCTAGGTGGTTGCCGTATGCTGATGTATTTATTTGGGCAGGCCCTACGCGAGCGCTAACGCCCTGTAGTAACGCAGCATTTCTAAAATTACCCTCATCAGCTAAGCAGGCTGCTTTTAGAACCATAAAAGAAATAAATTCTTCCCCATCTGCCGGAGCAGCCGTAGCCGGTGCTGGATCGGGAGTAATTGTATATGCCCCTACATCAACAACATAGGTGGTGTTGAAGTTTATCTCCACAGGAAGAAAGTAGGCGCTAGTGATAAGGAGTTCTTCTAATCGCTGCGTATTGTATCTGGTCTCATTAATACCAGCATCATTTAGCATCGTTCTTAACATTAGTAAACTTGTATTTTGCCAGCTCATGTTATCTATCCGTTACAAAGAGGATTCCGTCACCTTCTAGGATTGCGCTAGACGATGTTGTGACAAGGACTTCTATTTTATATGTATTTCCAGTAGTTCCTCCAGAGACCCAAAAACTAACAAGACTGTCTTTACTGCTAACAGTAGATGTTTCTATTGTAGGCGAAGCTATGGTTAGGTCTGTAGTGGAACCGTCTATTTTTTCTGAAGCTGCGCTAGTAATACTAGATACGGTTTCGCCCGTACCAAGCAGACTATTGAATTCCATTGCAAATTTTCTGGTTTCTGTTGGCTGCTTGATGAGTCTTTCATTTGATAAGATGCCCATTTTGTGCCTTTCTTTAGGTTATTCTCAATAAAAAATACACCATTAGTTGGGAATAGTCCATGTCGTTTTTCTTTCCGGGGCTGTCCATATGAAAATATTGGCGTCTTCTCCCCTCACTGTAGCATTTGCTAAAACGCTGGCTACAACCGAAAGGTCTGTCCGTCCCCCTAGTGTTAGGGTGCCATCTGCTGTAAGTATGGCAATCCCCTCTATTGAAGACACCGCCCCTATGTCTAGCTTGGCGTTAGCCTCTACGGTAGCTATTGCCTCAATTAAAGATGTCGCATTAACAGAGAAAACAAAGTCTGAAAATGGTTCTGTCGAGAATGGAGATATAGAGAACATTTTATATACTCCTTAAGTATCTACAAACATCAGAAAGGCTGACCCGTTTCGGGTAGCCGCAGGCGCTGGGGTTGGGGCATCGGGAAGTTGTAAAGAAGCCCAGCCAAAAAAAGAGTTAGTTCCTCCCATCATTTGGTCGTCTGTTACGAGCTCTAATCGGAGACCAGCAGCGTAACCTGCTGAAGAGATAGCATTTGCATTGCTGGTGGAAAGGGTCCATCCCTTTTTCTCAAAGTTTCCTTCCCCTTCAGGGTCATCGTAGGTGAAGGCTGGGGATGTAGACCTAAGTGTACCATCCGAGTCCAGAAGCTTTGCTGTAAATTCTACACCACCGCCACCGCCGCTGTCGTCTTTTATTGTAAGTTCAACCCTGTGACCTGTAGCAACGTCTGGGTCTGTAACTCCGCTAAGCCTAACCGTGCAGCTTTGAGCACCGCCCATCTGATCTTCAGTCGTTATGTACGTACCGTTGTTCCCCGAGGCCGTAATATACTGCCAAAGGTTTGTCTGGTTTCCTGCTGAATTATAATAATTGCCATCGGTGATATCACCAGAGGCCATGCTGGTTTGCGCCATCTAATTAAATCCTCTTGCTAATTCTATCATTGGATATTTGATCCTATAACAAAGCCGTCAAATAGACCTGTCTCAACTGCTACGAAACCATAGTAATCTCCCTTTCCTCCATAATAGGTTCCGGTCGGTGCGGTTCCTCCTTCGGCCCATTTGATCTGGGCGCCCATTGCCCACGTTACTGTATTGGTTCCTCCAGAATCCTGTTCTGTTCTGAGCGTAAATTTCTGTCCTTTAGTTACGTTCTGTGTGAGGAACCTAGTATTTGTTGTTAAGACATAATTGAAGTTTGACCCTAGAGACAAATCAAGATATGTATTTGCGGTGGAATTTCCAGATATTAGCGGCGTTACGATACCGGAAGCTGTTGCTATGGCAACATTTATATCATGGTCGCCATCCTGCATTCTAACGCCAGTAGCAATCAGGGGGGATTCATAGGAGGTTGTCTGTATAGTGGCGTCTCCAAACTCAAAGTGCTGCCCACTCATCGCTCCGGTTTCAGTTACTCTAGCGACAGGAAGTGTTCCTGTTTTCCACACAGTAAGGGCATTTAGCACGTAAGCGCCAGTTCTGTGGACTATCAAACCCTTATCGTTTGCTTTAGGAATAATTTCAAGGGTAGCATCGGGGCTAAGGTCGGAGACTCCGACATGGCCTATGGCAATCCTGTTGCTGGCCCTGTCTCCAACGATTGTTCTTCCAATGTTAATCTTAGCAGAAGATGCCGTGTCTGAGAGGAGGCTTGTGTTAACACCGTCAGCGGCAGTAATCTCTATGTTTCCTGTTCCGTTTGAATAAGCACCGGCGTATGGTCCTAGGAAGATATTCCAATTGCCTGTGTTTTGATGACCGGCCAAGGCTCCAATTTTGATTGATCCGGTAGAACCGGGGCTCACGTCAGACGCCTTGCCTTGCCCAGCTTGGTAGCCAATGCTAACTCCAAAGAGATCTTTTTCATTGTACATTGCCGATTTAAAACCAACTGCTACGTTGTATGATGAATCGGTGAGATACCTTCCGGCCTGTTGACCTATCAGGATGTTATTCTCGGAGTTAGTTTGTTGCATACCAGCTCGATAACCGATATGGGTGCTGAGTGCTCCACTCGTTGACGCGGATGATCCAATAGAGATTGTGTCTTGAATGTTCTCACCAAATCTGATATTGGAAAAATCACCCGTTTGCAGGTATACATTTATGCTTGAGTCTTGGAAGCTAACACCGGTCGCAATGAGGTTAGCAGCCGTTGCAACGCCAGTGCTTTCGATGGTCGAAATGCGCGTGTTAAGGACATTGCCAGTCGTCACGCTATTGCTGTATAAAGTTGAGCCCGTGGAGGCTAGGTTGGTTGTATTGAGATCAATCTTAGCGCCACTCGCTGATGAGAAGGGTGTGACCGCAGCTATTGCAG
>TARA_R110002051_G_scaffold260163_1_pt1 | contig 14219 bp, 26 predicted proteins | sample TARA_R110002051 | Tara Oceans TARA_R110002051 (sample SAMEA4397023) | marine metagenome | biome: Polar Biome; feature: [MES] marine water layer (ENVO:01000295) within the mesopelagic zone...; material: water (ENVO:00002006), including particulate matter (ENVO:01000060) such...
AAATTGATCCCACAATTTCTCCACTCGCACTGTAGGGGTCTTTGGCGAATTTTTCTTGTTGATCTTCTCTCATAAGAGCAAGGGCGACAACTCCTGAATTTCTCAGCGCGTTTATTTCTGCTTGAGTGTTTTTCTTTTGGTTATAATATACCTTTTTTCGGTCTTTTTCATAAAAGGAAATTCCGGTTTTACTACTCTGCGTCTTTTGCAAAATATCTTTTCCGGTAGCCTCTCCAATTCTTCCAAGAGCTTTTCCACCAACAATAAGACCCGCCCCCGTTAAAGGAACGTTGAAAAGTTTTAATGATCCTTTAGCAAATCCCAATTTCATTCTTTCTTTTGCTAATCTAACATTTAAAACGGCTTGGAGCGAAGGTGGTAATATTATCTCTCGCCTGTTTAATTGTCTTTGTAGTAGATGAGCTAGCCCCGAAGATTGCATTTTATCGATTCGTTCATCATATCTTATCCCATGTTTGATGAGTTCTGCTTGTAGCTTGTCCACTCCTTTTAAATCCGGGTCATATTCTTTTTGAATGATGGGGGACCACACTTCTTGTTTTTGCCGAAAGAGTTTTTCAGAAAGTGTGAAGCCGTCGACGGCTTCCTTTAATGCGGAAACCTCATAACCTGACGGGGCTTCCCTTGTTATCATTTCGGAGTCGGGTTTGTATTGTTCGTATTGGGGGATTAACTGTGCTGCTCTTTCTAAAATTTCTTGATATGATCGCCCTTGCCCATATTCTTTTTGGAAAGCATCTTCTCTTTGATAACGTTTGAAACCTTGCCCGGTTAATTTAATATCATACGTACCCGGTTCGGCGCGTTCGTCAAATTCTGCGCGGTCTTTCCTTAATTTTAAATCCCCTGCTAGAACTTCACTTTTAATGTTTTCTGGCAGTGAATCAATTATTCGGGCTTCTATTTGGGAATCTGTCAATTTAAGTGGGACATATTCAAACCCACCCGAAGAGATTTCATTAAAAGTGGCCGTGCCTTGTTGGATCTCTGCCAACTGTGCCGGCGTGAGTTGACTAAGAGCAGAGGCCCGATAATCAACGGGCTTAGGTGTGTCTGTCTTTTTCCACAGATAGCCCCCGTAACTTTGAGCTTTTAATAAAGCTGCTGCTTTCTTTTCTGCTTCTTTCTTTTCTGCTTTTTCTGCTTGTTCCTGTTTAAATTTTTCCTGAGCAGATATATTCATTTCTCGAAGAAATTTTAATTCTTTCTCTCTTTGTTCCTCTTCGAAATCAGAAACACTCATAATTTAATATTTTCCTTTATCAATTCCCCTGTTTCAGATATTACCAATAATTCATAAAGAACACCCATAACCATTATAATACCGGCGATCATGCCAAGAACTTTAAACGAAGGATAGGAAAAGATCACAAATTCTGTTCCGTTTGATACCATGACTCCGTCAGAAAACAAAGCAAACAAGGCAAATAAAATAGCAGAAAAAAGACCCGCTATAAGTGAATTTACCCCGCGTGTAAAGGCTACAAATGCCGATAAAAGCGCAATTAAAAAAAGGAAAATATATGTTAGTTCACTAATCATAATACCTTTCCTTTAAACATAATAGCAATTAGGGCCACCAATGCCCCAAACATAATTCCGATTCCTAAAGAACTAAAAGAAGCATTTAAAACGGTCTTAGTCATGTCGTTAACTGGATTTTGCGCCCCGTAAGAATAGGTTATTCCAAAATCAGCAGAAGCACTATTAAGTAATGGATTGTCGCCGCCTGTAGCGTGAGTAAAAATTGTTCCATTCGAGTACCAGTCAAAATCTATCCCCTGACTAGCGACCACGGAATTTATGCCACTGGTGTAATTGGTGTAGACCCTTGGGGTTTTGCCGTATTCCACCGACATATCACTTTGATTTAGCTGAGTGAATCCACCAGATACCGGAATAAAAGATTCTGTTAACTTTTGTTGTTCGCCCATTTGCGGCGTATAATCTATAATAAATGGGGCCGAAGCCACTAAGACCATGATGACGACAAACGAAAAAATAATCCCTTTCATGATATCTATAATGTTTCAAAGTTAAAAACTATATCTGAAAATTATTTCTTTTTCTTATCCGCTCGATATCTCCTCATGTACTCGGCTTTTTTCTTTTTGTATTCGGGATCTGATCTTTTTTTCGTTTCCGATTGATACTTGGCCTTTTTGCGTGATGCTATTGTTTTTTTGTTCTTGGCGTAATGTTTTTTCCTCTTTGCTAATGTGGCTTTTTTGGTTTTTTCGTAATACTCTTTATCTCGAATATTTTTTTTCAATTTGCGTTCACGATCAGTAACCATAATAAAACTGAATACAATTACATATAAAAGATTAGCGGTGCTGTTAATGCAGTTCCCACTTAATTAAACGACTACACTAATTAGGATTCCTACTCTTTTTCAAATCAATTTCAAAGCAATTGCCGCGTTTTATCTGTGACCGCTTGTAAAACGTTAGCATTTGCTCAAGAAAAGGAGTCAGGGGGCGCATTTGCCCCCGTTATCAGCATGACAAATAGTCTTTTTAGTTGTGATCGCGACTGTTCTTATTATAAATTACGTACATAATCCATTAACACGATTGCGACACCGATTATGAGCAATATTATTGCTAAATTTATGGCACTTGCAAAGGTGGTAATCGTGTCGTTAAACGCAGTACCGAGATCCCCCGTTGGTGCGGTTAGTGATGTAGATACCTGACTGAAGACAATTACTCCAATTAGAATTCCCACACCAAGGGTTATGGCCTGCATAACCGTACTAACTTGGTGATTTACTGCTTGATATTTGTTTTTAATGTTTTGTAACATCAAACCATGGTAGGGAGTAATCTATATAAATAGAGAGTTCGTTTAACAAAGTATACAGGTTAAAAAAGCTTGTTTACAGTATAGGAGAACATGACAAATATAATAGCAGTAAGATTCCAAGACGAACAAGAAAAGGAAATAACCTCATATATGGAGAATAAAAGAAGGGCGTTCCCCTCTAGGTCCGCATGTGTTAGGGAGTTGGTAGATAGGGGATTAAATGCAGAACGTGAAAAAATACGATCAAAAGAAATAGGGTTTACAAAATCCGCACAAGCGATAATAAATTTCGGAGCAGTTGTGTTGTTGGGTACGTGTTTTATTACACTACTTGTAATACCTCAAGTATTCGTAAACGCCATCACCCTTTCTGTTTTTGGGGCCGGGTTGTTCTTTTTTACGTGTGTATTTTCTGCGAATTTCTTTTTTATTATAAAAGAGGTTGTGAACGAATGGTAATATTTACAGAATTCCAAGTACCACAACAACTGACAGGGAATCTTTATCAGACTAAAAATGAAGAGAGATTGAAACAACTTTTTATTTTAGAGTCTAGAGTTTATGACACTATTAATAATATCAGTGCAGCTCGAAGCACATCTTCCCCCGCTTCGCTCAGTCTTTGTGCCGAAGCGTTAAGACGGGCACTAATACCATTTTTTCTTTATATTGAGCCTCTAATAAAACAGAAGGTAAACACAATAGGTCACGATTATTGGACTGGTAAGATGTCCGATGGTGGCCGGGAATTTTATTTAGGAGAATTGGATATTCCATCGAATGCAGAATGGGCGAACGTTTCAGAACTTGGATTGTGGGGGATTTCTCCCATCGTAGAACTGCCCGAACGCCTCACATATGGAATTAAAAGTGATGTGCCTACAATGGGTTTTAAATCCACTGAAACTGAAATTATTAACACTGCTATTCCTTATGGGGCTTGTCTACTTGCTTTCCGTCTAAGCAAAGCGTTCTTGGAACAGGTACAATTAAATCTATTCATAGAGGACAAGATCCCATGGGAAATACATGTGCCGGGCTATAATGATTCTAATTTTATTGATGGGGGGGATTAAATGCCAAAATCGATAGACTGTTGGAATGGTCATGAGTTCTTTTCGGCGATACATAAAGACACTTACGGCAAGAAAAAAGGCGGCGGGATCATACTTGTAACAGCTCAAGGAGGAGGATTAGGACTAGGGAAGACCTCAAATGCTTGCGCTTTATACTATGCTTTAAATGATCATTTTAAACACACACCAGATGAGATTTCAGATGTTCATTTATCAAGCAAAGGATATTTAGAAGCGTGGGAAAATTCACCGGGTCAAGAACAGCCAAACGCATTGATTTTGGACGAGGCCAATTTAAGTGCGGCAGAGGCTCAACGATGGCAGAAGGGGTCAGCCCTTGCATTAGGTCATCAAATACAAGCGCAGAGGGTATCCCGTCGATGGGGTATCTTTGTAGTTCCGTCATGGGGCATGATTACCAAACGAATTAGGATACTAGCAAATTATGTGGTCGAAAATAGAGAAGTCCCGTTTGGGACTGCTAGATGCTATAAAATCGTTTTGGATTTTCAGACAGGTGAACCAAGACGAAAGAAATTAGCAGGCGACCTATCATTTCCAGACATGAGTAATTCCCCTGCTTACATTCGTTTGGCTCAATTAAAACAAGACTACCTCGATAATAGTTTTGAAATGGCCGACGACGTAGACACCAAACAAGAACGAACCAAAATGAAAAACACCATCCAATATACCCAATGGGGAACAATCGCCCAACACCATATCCGCTCCGGGTTGGGTCAACGTGGAACAGTTAGACGAATGAAAGAACAACAAGAAGAGTACAAAGATATGGGAATGGAAATGGTAGACCCTCCGGTGTTAAGTACTCTAAATGGATGGATACAGAAACTTGAATGGGAGGTAAAGTAAAGGGGTGTTCGTTCGTTCGGCTTAAACATATATATAATACACAAGACATGATAAACGAAAATTTAGAAATTGATGAAGAGTACGGAAGTAATTACCAAAGAAATTTTGAACCAGTCCCGGAAGGAAGTAATGTTCTAGACTTCCAAGGCGACCCGGATTTATTTGAAAAACTGGTGACTAGTGGGATTGATATTAAGAGTCAATCTATTTTAGCGGGCTTGTTATCTAAAGATTTTACACTAAGTTATTATGAAGATGGAGATCTAACAGAAATGAAATGGCTAACTCTATGCATCCAAGAGCTGTTCCATGCTGCACTCCCTTCGAACCGTAGTTGTTTAATTGGAGAGTATCGATCATATGTAACAAGCACGGAAAGTGATACTATGTCCCCGTTGACAAGTCAGCAAAAGCTAATCGTTAGACAAACCATTATGGCGAGTGTGAGCAGACATTACCGAAGTCGTGAAGCGTTCTTACTCGATAATCTAACTAAAGTCCACACAATCTCCGAATATCGAGATGGGAAAGATGAAAGAAAAGAAAAAAAACGGGGGTTGTTTAACTTATGATCGCTGCTTTAATTGGGGGCATGGTGGGAATTTTTATATTTCTCTCAGCGGGTTTTTTAGGCAAAATGATTCCCGGCCATATTCGCCGTTTGATATCTCAGTTTTATTTTGATTTGAGCGCACGTCATTTAAAACGCATCATGATTCAAGGGAGAGGCGGGGGGTTAGTCTTGACTAGTTGTAAATTTGATCCTGAGTTATTGTGTGAAAAACAAAAGATAGGGAGAAAATCGTTTTCCTATTTTGAAGACACGGTAAACAGTCCTAATCCGTTTCTTAATTTTTCTTTTAAACAATACCCGCTCTTTTTAAGTATTGATAAATTCTCTTTTTTATTCAATCCGGTTTTAGTGTCCTATTCAAAACGATTAGCGGAAATGGTAGCAAAAGGAAACCACTTAAAAGAAATAGAAAGCGCAGACAGTCCGAGTGGTGTGATATGGGGCGCAAATTCTCATTTAATTATAAATGATGAGGAAGAGTTGTGCGATATTTCCACGATTGAAAGTCTGATGCTCGCTTCAGGTTCTGCCAATTTGGTTGACACGTTACAAAGATTTATCGTTCTGTCTCAGTCTGGATATTCAAAAATCGACTTTGTACGTACTACAGCTAGTGTGGTAGTGTCTTTTATTATGGGACTCGGAATCATGTATTTGGCCGATATGATGACTAAAGAAGAAAGTATAATTCCAACGGGGGTGATACCGTTATGGATTTCATCGTTCTTTTAAATACAGTTTTGTTAGGCTTAGTAGGGCTTGTATTAGGGGTTATATTAATTCCATTTTCTGCATATTCATTTCCCATCAAGGGACTTGGTAAAATCTGTTTTTCCCTTGGTGCTATGTGCCATCATTCCGGGACTTGTTTAATGTATGATACTTCGGGTTATTCACTTTGTCACATGAGGAAGAAAGCAGATAAAAAATCATGGGAAACTTATTACCAAGGGAAATGGATTTCCCTTAGTGGAAGTGTAATCAACATGCTAGGAAATAGACCGTTCGGGATCTCATATATTAAAGAGCGAACCGCTTTTCTAAATGAATTAGAAATTCGAACATTTGCAGACCCTGTTATTCCATATATTGAAGAAACAGAAATTGAAGAAATAAAAATTGAAGAAACAGAAATTGAAGAAATAAAAATTGAAGAAATAAAAATTGAAGAAACAGAAATTGAATGGTATTACACAAGGGATGACATAGGGACAATGACAGGGGTAATTAATAAGGATGCAGTTGATATTTTAAATAAAGTTGATCGAGGGTATGTTATCTCGCTTCGCCTCTTAGTAAATAGATTAAGTGAATCAGGAGGAATCAAACTTGGTGAACGGGCGATAACAACAGAACTTAAAAAAGCCGCTATGGATGCATTAACTAACAATAGCACCAATACAACTTTATTACTTGTGTCTTTAGCTAGTGTTTTAGGTGGTGCGACGTTTGGTTATTTGATTTGGTTTTCAAACAGGGCGGGTGAAATAGCACTTGCAGCCCCGCTACCTTGATTTTATAATTGAGCCACAACCAAAAACCGAAATAATAATAAGAGGTTTTATCGGACAAATGTTTGGGGCTTATTGGCCGGGGAGATTTCCACACACTAGACCAATAAAATTTCAGTTTAAATCCATTAAAAAGCGGGGTTTATGGAATCCCGGCAACAAAGATTTAATCGCAGTTTTTAGAATTGGTGAGAAAATTGTTAAAGTAAAAATGCTTTATAAATGGAGTTTTTCGAGCTATTCTAAAGAATGCGATAATATTTTAGAATTTTCACCGGAACTGTGGAAAAAATCAGATTATTTCCACGGCGGCAAATGGGCTTTTAATTTATCCAAACCAAATTTATTAGATGAGTTGGATTTATTATGAGTGAAAAAGATATTTTCGAAAGTAGAAAAAAGTTAGCAAAAGAAAGACACCTAATGAGAATTAAACGCCGACAAAAGAAGTTCTATAAAGATTTGTGAAACTAAATATACTATTTTGTTTCATTTTAAAGGGTTCTCGGTGGGAAAGGGAGTGAATATAAATAATAGTAGGGCAAATATGAAACAGAATAAGGAATCTGTTTCATAATGAGAAAAATATCTTTTGACAGTGGGAAAGGCTACCGCCTGTATATGAGTGAATCTGAACTATCCCAATACTTAGCATGTGCCAAACAAACCCCACAGCGGGCGGATTTAAGGGACAAAATATCGATATCGTGCCTATTGGCCGCCCGTGGAGGGCTTAGAGTGTCTGAGATTTCTAAAATTAAATGTGAAAATCGTTTTACTGATGAAAGGGGGCTATGTTTAAGAGTCCCGGAGGGAAAATCCAAATATCGAGAAACTATGATTCCTCCAGAATTGCAATGGGCGGATTTTGATAAATTCACTTATGGAACATCTAGAGCCACATTTAGCAGATGGATAAAAAGAGTTAATGAGATTTACTATGAGAAAACCGGGGATTCTGATATTCACCACTGTACATATCACGACTTACGAAGGAATTTCATTCATAGGTTAGTTATTTTAGGTCTTAACATAAAATATATTCAAACGCTTTCAGGCCATAAAAGTGATACTGTATTTTATAAACACTACGTGGACATCCATTCTGCGGAGTTCGGGGGAAATCAAAGAGAATTAGTCCCGTGGTTGAATTCTGATTAAGTTCTTCTATAATCAATTACCGAAAAGGTCCCAACTTTGGCCCCCTCTCCAAAAATCATAATACATAAAGCCGCCCATAATCCTCTCGGTTTATCATTAAAGTTCACCTCTCCATTAATAAATCTGATTTCACTATCTCTGCAAACTTCGGACCACCATTTGGTATTTGAGCGAACAGGAATCAAACAAACCTTAGTCCCGCTATGCCTTTCCGAATGGGCTTTTTTTACCCATTTTTGTAAATCTCTATTAAAAGGAGGATTCATCCAACAGTTACCCTTCCACGTTTTAGAGAGTGCGTCATCCTCAATTGTCCAATAGTGGGAAAGCTTCGCATTTTCAGCAGATGCGCACACGTCAGTAGTTAAAGAAAATTCTATAATTAAAGGATTAACCAATTGGGGCGGCGTGCTATACTCAATAGAATGACTTTTCCCGACAATCCCCCGCCCTATTTGCTCAGTTCCCATTTAAGTGTAAATAAATCCCATTCTATCCCTTTTTCTTTTTGTTGGAGGTGGTAGAGCCTTCCCACACTTATTACATTGCTTCGGTACACCCCCCGGACTAATCCAATTAAGATGCCCGCAGTGCGCACACTCTATATTAAGTGGATCGTCTCTTATCCCGTAACCTTTTTCTCGATGCTCTTTAAGCCACTGTACCGGGTCTTTCTTTGCTTTGGCTGAAAATACCCTATCGTGGTAGTTTTTTTGTCCTCGTTTGGGTTTGGAAAAGACTTTATCTAATCCGGGATCTTTCATTTTGGGGAGTTTCTTTATAGGCATTATTTTTTCTTCCTCCTTTACATAAGAGTGGAAGGTCCTCTACCCTTTCGGGGGCCTTGCTTCTTTCTTATGTTTTTTTCGTAATCAACATAGTTATGTTTTCTCGACGCCCAATAGTCGTCCACACTTTCAGACGTGCGGAAAGGATCTGAATATTTCCTATATATACTTCTACCGTGGGGCCGGGTTGGATTGTAATCGACAATGCCATATAGTTTTTTTCCTCTTGGCTTTTTAACATCATACATAATTCGTTCCCCTTTACCGTGGTCGTAGACTTGCCACCCAACAACATCATAGTGAGGACCCCATTTAGTGGGTCGAACTTTTTTCCTAGCCCTTGCAAAATCGGCGGCGGTTGTTTTTCGTTTCCTTGTAGTCCTTTTGGAAAAGACCTTATCTAATCCCGGATCTTTAAATGGTGGAAGTTTCTTCATAGGCATTATTTATTTAATTTTTCATCCTCCAATCTTTATATTTTGTCTCAACTCTATCTTTTTCAAATCTTGCCTTTTTTAGATCAAGCCGCATTTTTAATTCTTGGTTATTGCGCTCTCTTCTTCGTTTGTCTGCCTTGCTATAACCGAGTTTAGCATTTTGTTTAGCAAAGTTTTTCCGTTCGTCTTTAAGTTGCGCGTTTAAAATTTCTCTTTTCCTTTTTGGTGATGTTTTAATTACCATTATTTTTTTCTCCTCTTAGTAGTCTTTTTCCTTTTATGGCGCATGGTTCGGATTTCTTCAGCAGTCTGATATTTGAAAAGTTGATGCTCTCTAAGGAATTTTACCGTTTTTTCTTGCCGGTCCAACTTGGAATCGAACTTTTCAAGGACGGATTGTCTCTCTGCGTTTGTCATAGGGTTTTTATCCCAATTACGATTAGGCCACATTGGTATTCCCGAATCTGAAAAGACTTTATCTAATCCCGGATCTTTAAATGGTGGAAGTTTCTTCATAGGCATTATTTATTCTGGTTGGCCCTATGGGTTTTTAGTTTGTGTTGTGCCTTGTCGATTTCATACTGTGCCTTGTATAAGTCCATTCGTAAATCATGATCCTTTTTATAAACGGCCGCTTTCTTCTTATCCGCCTTACTAGAACTAAGTTTACTCATAGTCTTACTATGCATTTCGCGATGCATTTTCAATCGCGCCGCCAATGCTTCTGATTTTATTTGGTTTCGTGTTTTTTTCTTAGATAAAGTCATTATCTTTTCTTTATCCCCATTACTTGATCCATGGTTTTTGGACCTTTCTTCTTCTTTTTAGATAAGACTTGGTCCATAGTTTTATTTTTTACCATTTCGTTTAGTTGTTTGGTGGGAAGAGATTTAAAATATGCGGTAAATTAATTTCACTTTCACTCCGCATATACTTTCTAGAAAGAAGAAATCGGCGGAAAGATCCCGCCTCCATTCACATTACAAAGAGCCACCCGGCAAAGGGCAATCATTTCTATTGTGTTAAGTCAGTGATTAACACACCTTCAAAGGGTGGTTCTTATCATCTTAAGCACTTAAACAAGATAAATTCTTTTATTCCGGTGGGTTCCCCGTCAACTAGTGCGGGGCAGTTCCCCCGCAGAGAAATTTTCAAAACCCAAACCGAAAGCAAAAAAACGCCCATTTGCCGTGTTTTAGCCTAAATATTAATATATTTTTTTAAATATATAATCAATATAAGGATGAGTTTTAGATATGTCTAAATTCTCGCACGTAGTTCATATATATAAATAAATGTTTTGTCTAATTTTATACAAGAAATCCAAAACTTCACCGTTTTTGGAGAATTGGAGTGCGGGGGAACTGCCCCGCAGGAATTTTAATTCTGTTATAAACCTTTCGGTCAAAAACCAGAAAAATATTTATACCTAAAGAGATTAATTAACGTTGAATAGTAGAACCAACGGTTCACCATTCACATTACAAATGCAGATAAGCAAAAACAATGAGCGGGGAAACCTTCTCAATAATAAAAAAGCAGCGCAAGAAATCCATTTAACGTTTAACGCTGAATTTCTCGCCAATTTAATAAAAGGGTTATCAAAATGACTAAAACTCAAGCACTCAGAAAATATAAAAATAAATATCGGACTGCTGAAGAAATCCGAACCATACGCCATAAAATGAACGTAAAAAAATTTCAGAAAAAGAGAGAGGCCGAAGAATAATGATCTTATCACTCGAAGAAAAGGAACAAGTCAGAGAAGCTTTCACAGAAATTGGATTTGCGATATTAATATTATTTCTTATTATACTACTCTTTAAAATAGGTGTTAATTAATGACCTCACTACTCAAAGAAAAGGAACAAGTCAGAGAAGCTTTCACAAAAATTGTGGAAGTAACTTCCCACTTTTACCCCGGCTACCCTGAAAGATATCTTTTGAAAGAAATAATCGCATTTTTTCCTAGTGAAGAACAAACCAAAAATTTCTCTTTGGATGAAATGATTGATCATTATTCCATAGAGGATCTAAATAGTTTTTTTGATCACCTTTTACCGGGGGGTGAATAATGGTTAGTAAAAGAGAAGAAGAAGAAGAATATTTAAAAATTCTTGAAGAATATGAGAAAAACCAGAAGTTAATTACGGGACCGGTCGAAGACTTATTAACATTTGAAAAAGAGAAAAAGCGGGAATATAACCAACGACCAGAACAGCGGGAGAAAAAGCGGGAATATAGACAACGACCAGAACAGCGGGAGAAACAGCGGGAGAAACAGCGGGAATATAGACAACGACCAGAAGTGAAGGAGAAACAGCGGGAAATGAGACAGCGGCCGGAAGTGAAGGAGAAACATCGGGAGAGAATGCGGGAATATAACCAACGACCAGAACAGCGGGAGAAAAAGCGGGAATACGATCGAGAATATTACCAACGCAAAAAAGAGGCTAAAAAATAATGGTTAGAATTAATCGCACTAGCTTAGAGAAAGATAAAATGGTTATCGGTCTTTTGAAAAAAAGAAATAGATTAAAAGATCCAGTTATACCGAGTTCTGAAATTATAATCGCTTTAAATCATGTGGCCACAGGTACTACAATCGGCAGGCACCTCAAAGATATGGAAAGTAGGGAGCTTGTTAAACACAAAAAAGCAGGTTCAATGACCGTTTATTGGCTCCCCGGAGATTTTGAAAAGAGAAAAAAGAAATTTCAAATTCACATAGGGTGGGAGTAATGCCCGAATCAAACAGAATAAATGATTTAATCAAAACTGTTGAGGCTTTATCAGATCAGTTAGAGGATCACCAATATGAAACCATCCAAAGAACTTTATCTCTAGAAAGGAGGTTTGATGATATCTTACAGGTTCTATCCTCAAAAGGGGTGAATTTAGGTTTTAAAATTTATTCTGAAATGGACCCTGATTCATTTGAAAAATTAATCGAGTCGGGTTTATCATTCCCAAAACCAGAACTTAGGGCATTGAGAATAACTCAAAGATTACATTCTAACGAATTAAACATAAGATCTCCAATTCTAATTAAACAAGCATCTAGGAGAAAACAAACCACTATATTAATTGCCCGGACTGGAGACACTAAAATTAAATCAATGTTGTGCTTTCTCGAAGGTGTAAATAATATCGACCATAAGGAAATCAAATATTCAATGCAGCTAGCAGCATTAAAATCTAACGACGCTGATATACCCACAAGGACAAGGTTAAAAAATCTCAATAGAATTGAAGGGCCACTTATTTTCAAAAAAATATTTAGGCTTAAGACTTTCCCGGTTTCAAGAGGTGCCGCAGATACCTATAAAAAATTAACCGGGTTTGATTTAGAAGAATTGAAAACAAAAACTCCCCATATAGGATCAAAACCCGAATATGTTTTATTTAAAAGACATTATAACTATGAAAAAGATTACCCCGATTTATTTAAATTTCATTCGACCGAATAAAAAACATTTCTTCTGCAGTATTAATGGGTTCCGTATTATATGAAAAATAAACCCACGCGCCATAATAAAAAGACATTAAAGAAACCAACCCGCCTACAGTTTCAATAACAAACGGCCCCCAACCAGTTTTACTTTTTACCATTATTCCAACTACAACCCATATTAAAAGAGCGACAGTGAGTATTTTTATCCCGCGCTGCGTTCTATTATAGATCTCCTGTGGTCTTACAGTTCCTCCGGTGGCTACTAGTGGAAATATATCGGTCCAACTTGTATAACGAACCAAACCAAATATTAAAGAGCCGCTACCCCACCCAATTTGACCCTTTAATAAATACGCAAACACCAAGACACCAAAAGCGGTGATAATTGGGGCTAGTCCAATTGCTCGAACTTTCCACATCGCGTCTGTGTTATAACTAACCGACATGTTCTTTTCTTTATTGAAAAAGGAAATTTCCACATCGGAACACCGGGTAAGAACTGCAAACATACCATGGGAAATCTCATGAAAAAAGACCCCAAAATAAAAAAAGAAAGGGATAGTTAAAAACCAAGTCTCGATCGTGACTCCGAAAAATTCCATTTACTTACTGTCTTCCATCTGTACTGTCTCCGCCCAATCTACGGTAAACGAGGAACAATCCCCACCCAAGACAACCCGATATTACCAAAAATAAAAATACATTAAATTGAGCGTATGTGATAAACGCCGCCATCACCGAAATACAGATAAGTAAATATGCTGACAACATGTAGAAACTCCGATTCACCACACCAATATAAATGGCGAGAGATAGAAGAACGATCATAGCCGCCCCGTTTCCGTTCGCCACCCCGCCTGACACGCTATCGAAATAGGGGCAATAAAGTCCGCTCATCAAATCCATACCGACCGTTGAATTTGTCATCGCATCAGTGTAGTTCCCGTTTATTTGTTCACAAGTTGGCATATTTTTTATCCTCCTTTATCCTCTCCCGGTTATCATGTGGATAATTGTAAGTCCAGTTAGTAAATATAACGGTGTAAAAATAAAGGCGGTAATCGCGGGACTTACGCCAAGTTGGAGCATGATTTTTGGGGCGGAAAAAATTAAATTCCAAATGACCGTTAACGTACTGGTTAACATTAGAGCAGCATTTCCTAAAGCAAACCCAACACTTCCACTAGGTACGGCATCAATAGAGCGGGCCGCAGCATTCGAAGTCCCGAACGGGGATTGATCTAGGTTAATTTCAACCCCTATCACATCTGATAAAGAAGGATCGCCCGTCGTCATATATAAAAAAGCCCCGTTTACACTGAGCAGCAGAACTAATAAAGTTAAGGTGACATTTTTCCATTGCATTATCGTCGATCTCCGTAAAGGGCAAACAACCCAATTAAAAAAACTGTGAGAATGACCGGGACTCCCACCACCGGCGAGAGAAGCCCGGAAAAGGACAGTACACCAGTTAACACACCAATTAAAAGAATTGACCAACCGGCAGAAACAAACG